>Ga0163153_10001840_pt1 | contig 32556 bp, 20 predicted proteins | sample OliLakLV19MP6IB1_FD_148629 | JGI IMG/M metagenome (GOLD analysis project Ga0163153, IMG submission 148629) | Freshwater microbial mat bacterial communities from Lake Vanda, McMurdo Dry Valleys, Antarctica - Oligotrophic Lake LV.19.MP6.IB-1 | ecosystem: Environmental > Aquatic > Freshwater >... | reverse complement strand
CTTTTTATACCTGTACCAATCGTTATCCGGGTCCTCTGACTCCTGACAAAGCACTCGAGAGATTTGAATTGCGCGAAGGATTTAAAATTGAACCTTTTGCCACAGAACCTTTTATACATGATCCGGTGAATATGGAGTTCGATGAACAGGGAAATGTGTTTGCAGTGGAAATGCCGGATTATCCCTATCGTCCGGAACCGGGTAAAGAAAAAGGAAGAATTATTCAGTTAATAGACAACAATGGCGACGGGCGTGCTGACCAATCCATTGTGTTTGAAGACAACCTTATGGAAGCCACCAGCATTTTGCCCTGGAAAGGAGGACTCCTGGTCACTGCAGCCCCACACATCCTTTACCTGAAGGATACCAATGGAGATGGAAAGTCGGATACCCGTGAAATACTTTTTTCCGGATTTTTTGCATTGAATTCAGAAGCGCAAATAACCAGCCTCCAATTTGGCGCGGACAACTGGATCTATGCCTGCAACAACGGTCAAACCGGGGCGGTTACCTCTGCGAAGGATCCTGGCGCCCGGCCTTTGGCAATGAGTGGAGCTGATTTTCGTTTTCGGATGGATCGCAACCAATTTGAGCCTATCACTGGCTCAGGTCAGTTTGGGCAAACCCTTGATGATTGGGGCAACCGGTTTATAACGCAAAATACCCTCCACCTTCAGCAAACCGTCATCCCCTGGCCATACTGGCATAGGCATTCTTATCTTCCAAAATTTAAGGCTTCGTCCAATATCTCCGATCATGAACTGGAAATGTTTCAGAAGACCCAACCACCTTATTGGAGAGCTGAACGTACCCGACGCAGAAATGAAGCGTTCAAAGAAAATAAACTGGACCGTATAGAATATGCAGAAGGCCATTTTACCGGAGCAAGTGGCGGCACCATTTACACCGGTGATGTATTTCCAAAAGAATATTATGGGAATGTTTTTACCGGTGATGTAGCCGGTAACCTCGTTCATAGAGATCTGCTCGTTGCCAGGGAAGATAGTCTCCCCTTTGTAGCCCGGCGGGATGAGGCGGAGAAGCATAAAGAGTTTCTGACCTCTACAGACCCCTGGTTTCGTCCGGTGAATTTTTCGCAGGGACCTGATGGTAATTTGTACCTGTTGGATTATTACAGGCAACACATCGAAACTCCGCTTTCCATTCCGGATGATCTGAAAGAGGAAATGGACTTTTTAAATGGCAGTGAGTTTGGACGCATCTATCGGATTTTACCAGCCAATGCGCCGGCTATTGGATTCCCTAAGCCGGATCTCCGGAATAAATCGAACCTTGAACTGGTCCAATTGTTGTCTCATCCCGGCAAGTGGTGGCGGCTTCAGGCCCAGCGCCTGATTCTGGAACGCCAGGACCTTACCATAGTCCCCACGCTAAAATCATTGTTTGATCAGAGCGAAAATGCGATGGTCCGCCTTCATGCCCTGTATGCATTGGAAGGTTTGAACTCGCTGACGGAGGATTTGGTAAAGAAGGCGATCAATGACGTTTCTCCAGGAATTCGGGTTCATGGATTGATATTAGCGGAACGATTTCCCTTTGCTTTGGAACAGGCCCTTCTAAAAATGGACGATCCCGGCATCCGGGTCGCTTTTCAGGCAACACTGACAATCGGCAATTTTCATGGAGAGAAAGTGGTAAATGCATTAGCCTACCTATTAACTAAGTATGGCAGGGATCCCTGGTTTCAAATGGCTGTATTGAGTTCAGAAGTTGGATCATCCATTGAATTGATGAAGTTTCTGATCCGCGGTAAAATTTTCGAAACCACAGCGGCGTGGAAACTTAGTTTCCTGGAGAATTTTTCATACATCATTGGAAACAGAAATCAGAAAGAGCAAATCGTATTCCTGCTGCAAGTCTGGTCGCTTCCGGATTTAATAAAAGAAGAAAAATGGCGGGTAGCTATGGTAAGTGGCCTTTCCAAAGGTATGATCAATTCTGCTACCTCCATCCCCCATATAAAGGAAGCCCTGATAAAGATGGAAGTGGATACTGCCACTCCAGTCCATGATAAGTTAAAACAATGGTCTGAGTGGTATTCCGTTTCGCATCCATTCTAGTTCAGTAATACTATGGCTTATTCACGCAGAAAATTTATTGTACGGTCTTTAAAATCCGGAGCGATATATATCGGTTTAGGAATGACTGCAGGGGCCTGTACTTCCCGGGAATCCGCTCAGGAATCTGGGAAACCAATAGATCCCTGCGTTGATTTTTCAGGCATTGGTGCTGCAGAACTGGAAAAGCGGAAAACCTTTGCTTATGTTTTACAGTCTACCGATCCCTTGAAACAATGTAAGGGGTGTAAATTATTTCTTCCTTCAAAACCGGGGGAGAAATGCGGTGGCTGTACGTTGTTTAATGGGCCAGTGGATCCCAATGGTTCTTGTACCTATTGGGTGCCTCTGGATTAACCGACGAAAAATTTTGATCTGAATAGAGTATTATCTGATCCAAATCATTGCTTTTAAGCTTTTTTCCTGAGGTGTTCCTGATGGATAAAGTTTTTTTTGCCTTAAATAAACAGGAAGAACATTTTTATTCTTTGAAGTTCATTTTTCAATAAATAGATTACCTGTGAAAAAATATATGCCTTGAGGCTTTTTGAATAGGAATATCAGTGGAACAATTATTGATCCATTTCGGAAACCATGCTCAACTGTTGAAGTAAAAATTATAAATACTTTGGGCCTGATAATTCATAATGCTGCATACAAAAATGCTTCCGAAATACAGGTAGAGATAAATGGAGGTATCGGTGTATATCAGGCAATAATAAAATCTGAAAACCAATACACTATAAGAAGATTTTTGAAAATATAATTTAAAGACCTGGATCGCCCCGATCAGACTGAAGGTTAATATTCCGGGCCATTAATCGAAATAGACATACCGGATAAAATCACATCGCCAGCAACACCGCCACATAATGACTCACCGCCCCCGCCAACACCAATACATGCCATACTGCATGAGTATAAGTATATTTATCCCAGAGGTAAAAAAACACCCCCAGGCTATAGAACCCACCCCCAATTCCTATAAGAGCCAGTACCCCTCCGGGAAGGTCCTCAAAAAACCGTTTGCCCCCAACCACCATGATCCACCCCATCAATACATAAACCAGAGTGGAAATGAGCTCAAACCGTCCGGTATAACGGGCTTTAAAAACTATACCCACCAGGGTAAGACACCATAAAACCGATAACAGGGTTATCCCAAAAGTATTGTTCATGTAGACCAACAGAAAAGGGGTATAGGTGCCGGCAATCAGAAAATAAATGCTGATATGGTCCAGGATCTTAAATAAATTTTTAAGCACCGGTTCCTGCACAAAATGGTAAACCGTAGAACTAGTAAACAACATTAAAAAACAAAAACTATAGATACCTGCACCAATCAGACCGGGAATGTTTTGATGGACTATAGCCTGGCCAAATAAAACAGGCAACCCGCTAATCCCAAACAACAAGCCTATACCTGCAGTCAGCCCGTTGACTATTTCCTGTTTGCGGTTATAACCATTCATGGTTCAAAGTATCTTTTGTGGAGTCTTTGATTTATTAAGGATATATAAACGCCTCACTGTTGAACAAAGTAATGTAAATCCCTAAATCTATGGACTTATAAATTGGTTTTCCAAAATTGTTCCATAGTACGCCTCAAGTGCAGCGTGGTGTTTTCACCCTGGCTGATGCTGTGATCCCTCATCGGATAAGTCATCATACTAAACAGTTTATTGTGCTTGATCAATTCATTGACCAGCATTTCGAAATTCTGATAGTGTACATTGTCGTCCCCTGTGCCGTGCATAATCAAGAGCTTACCGTTCAATTTCGATGCGTGAGTCAACGGCGACCCTTCCCGATAGCCTACCGGATTGTCTTCAGGCAGGCCCATATAGCGCTCCTGATATATGTTGTCATACAAGGTTTGCAAGGCTACAAAAGAAATCGCCATCCCAGCCTTATAGATATCGCCATGTCGAAAGAGCGCATGCAAGGACATCTGTCCGCCTCCACTCCAGCCCCAGATGCCTATGCGATTGGAATCAATAAATGAATAAATGGAAATAATTTTCCTCGCGGCCATAGCCTGGTCATCTGCTGCCAGGAGCCCGATCTGGCGATAAATACATTTCCTGAATTCACGGCCCCTGGGCACCTGGGTACCGCGATTGTCCACACTGATTATGATATAACCCTGGTTGGCCAGGTACTGATGCCATAGGTTGTCACCGGTGTTCCAATTATCCTTTACTGTGGAGCTGGCAGGTTCTCCATAGACATGAAAGATCAAAGGGTATTTTTTCTGCGGATCAAAATCAATAGGCTTAATCATCCAGGCATCGAGCACCACGGCTCCGATATCCACCTTAAAAAATTCTTTTGGACGGAGTCCCAATTCATTAATCCTGGCTTTTAATTCGGCATTGTCCTGAAGCAATTTTAGTTGTTGATGGGTGGAGAGATTGATCAGAGCTATCCGGCGGGGAGTGGTTGAATTTTCAAAGCTGTGGATGGCATATCGGGCATCCGATGAGATCTGGTAACTGTGTTGCCCGGACCAACCGGTGGGCGTGACCCGCTCCGCTGGCCCTTCTCCATCGAGTCTGCTGCGATAAAGATATCGTTGAGTGAAATTTTCCGGGGAAGCGATATAATATACATAACCACTCCGGGGATCAATACAATTGATATTGACCACATCAAAATTGCCTCTGGTAATGGATTTTATTTCTTTACCATCCCTGGATACTTTATACAAATGCAGCCATCCATCCCTTTCGCTGGTCCAGGTAAATGATTTATTTTCGTCAAGCCAGACCATATTATCGTGGATATCAAGGAAAGCAGAGTCTCTCTCAGTCAGGATATTATTCAACGTCATGGTTTTGGTATGGCCAATCCAAACTTTGTTGGTGTTTTGCAGGCGATTCAGTTGTTGAATAATGACTTCCTGTGATCCAGGAATATAATCCATGCGGGCGATGTAATTGTTCCTCGGATCGCCGGGCAAAGCAAACCATCTTGTTTTTCCACCGGTAACCGGCACAACGCCGACTTTGACCGCAGAATTGGATGTTCCGACTTTGGGATAGGGCAGGGGAATGGGTTTGGAATAGTTGGAATCGACATTGTTCATCAAATAAAATGTACCCACTCCCCGGGTATCAAATTGCCAATACACAATGTTTTGCCCGTCCGGGCTCCATCGAAATCCATCCCGGTTTTCCAACTCTTCTTCATATACCCAATCGAAGGTCCCATTGATGATATGTTTACCTCCATCGGTAGTCAGCCGGAGGATAATTCCGGTCTGCAAATCTTCCACATAGATATTTTGGTTGCTGACATAAGCCACCTTGTTTCCATTTGGTGAAAATTTGGCAAACATGAGACTGGCTTCATCCAGGCCCTTACCCAACTGCTTTAATTTACCATTGATTAGGTTTAACACCCAGTAATCGCCACGTGTATTTAATCTCCAGACTTTGCGTGTATTGGTAAACACCAGCAATTTGTTATTATCCTCAGACCAGGTATAGTTGGCGATCGTCAACGGAAGAGCTGCACCTGCTGGTAACAGTTGAGTAGCAGGGACTAAAATGGTTTTTGAACTGCTATCAACATCATAGCGGACCAGGTCGTTTCCCTGTGCAACTTCATTCCATTCCAGGGTCGAATAACCCTGGTTGTCCTTCATCCATCGCACTGGGCCATAACCTTTGACCGCATAAAGATTGGTGGTGTAGATGTCTTCCAGTGTCAATTTTTTATTCTGAGCTGTATTGCTGCCAGATGCTACCATCAAGACTAAGCCTATCATCCCAGAGAAAAGTCTATAATTCATGTACGGAGATTTATATCGATAATTATTTTTCTGAAAATTAATGCAAATAAGGGTTCTAGTCTTCAATCTATATAATAAATGCCTCCAGCCACCGTTTGAAATTCTATTTTCCCATCCGGTAATTTTTTAAATGGAATGGGTTTACCTGAACTGGTAATCCTGACATCCGACCGGAACTCCAGACGGCATAATTGTCCCGCCCTGGAAACAATATTCAAACTGGTAATCTTCCTGTTTTTCCACTCAAAATCCATCACAAATCCTCCACGGGCACATACACCCTTAAATGCTCCATCCTGCCATTCCACGGGCAGGGCCGGTAAAAGTTTTATAAAGTCATCATGCGATTGAACCAGCATTTCCGTAATCGCTGCGGTCACCCCAAAAGTCCCATCCACCTGGGGAGCCCGTCCACAGAGAGCAAACAGGGAAGTACAACTTTGTTCTTTAATAAATCCCTTATAAATTTTATTGGAACGATCGCCGTCTCCTAATCTGGCCCATAAAGCCATTTTCCAGGCCCTTGAAAATCCGGTGGAACCATCCCCTCTTTCTTCCAACACCTTTTTATAAGCGGCAAGCAAAGCTGGTGTCTTTTTCTCATACAGGACCTTCCCCGGATACAGCCCATACATATGTGAAAAATGGCGATGATTTTTTTCCAATGATTTCCAGTCATCCGCCCATTCCTGAAGTGCACCATCACTGCCAATCTGTGGAGGTACCAGTTTGTCCCGGGAGGTTTTTACTTTTTGAACAAAATTGTTATCCTTTGACAGAACTTTGGAGGCTTCAATAAAATAACCAAATAAATCATAGAGAATCTGCATATCCATGGATGACCCTGCACAAATGGTAGTCCCTTCTCTGAAACCTGCCGTTACTTCATCAAAGTAGGGTTTGTTGCCTCCACCGTTGGGAAAGTTTTCAGGTGAGGTCGATGGATTAGTGACCAGCCATTTTCCATTTGGATGAGGCACCAAAAAATCAATAAAAAATTGAACGGCTCCCTCCATCAATGGGTATACCTCACGGAGAAAGGAGGAGTCCATGGTGTATTGATAATGTTCCCACAAATGGGTACAGAGCCAGGCCCCTCCGACCGTAAAGGTACCCCAGGTCGGACCATCCATTGGGGCGGCCACCCTCCAGATATCGGTGTTTTGATGAAACACCCATCCCCTTGCCCCGTAATGTTCCCTGGCTACCTGGCTGCCCTGATCCGTCAATTCTGTGATCATTTTGACGAGGGGTTCGGCGCATTCAGAAAGATTAGCGGATTCCACCGGCCAGTAATTCATTTCTGTATTGATATTGGTCGTATATTTTGAATCCCAGGAAGGGTTCATATCGTCATTCCATATACCCTGTAAATTGGCAGGTTGAGTGCCTGGGCGGGATGAAGCAATCATCAGGTAGCGGCCAAAATGATAACTCAGGGCCGAAAGGGAAGGGTCGGGACTGGTTTGAATGAATTGGATACGATCCTGGGTAGTGACATAGGAATGTTCTGTTACAGGCAAGGTAAGCAATACCCGGTCAAATAATTTTTTGTAATCGGCAATAGCAGCCCGGTAGATATGATTAAATGTTTTTTGAGCAATGCCTTTGAGTACATTTTCAACTCTTTGGTGAGGATCTGCGCTGACCTCTTTATAGTTGACAAAATTGGTGGCTGCAGTAAAATACAAGATGACCTCATCTGAATTTTCAATGATTAAATCCACTCCATCCGTTTTTATGGACCCGCCTTTGACTACGGCTTTTAAGCGGGCTTCATATTTTAGTTTGCCTTCTATGCCCATGTAGTCGGCTGATTTGCCGGTCAGGATCAATCCATCGGATCCATAAGGGTCCATCCTGAAATAATCCGTGGCATAATTGGAATGGGCCTGATTTCTTACCCCCCGGAGATTGGCTGTAAAAGAAATGCTGCCGGGTTGGTCTGCGGTCAGCCTGATTACAATCACCTGGTCGGGGGCAGAAGCAAATAATTCACGTTGAAAAGTGATTTCACCGACTTTATAGGATACCCCGGACACCCCGTTTTCCAGGTCCAGCCAACGTGTATACCCTATAACGGAATCCTGATTTCTAAAAAATAAATGGAGATTGGCCAGGCTTTGGTATTTCTGTTGCTCCACCGGATAACCCATGAGGTGGCGGCCAAACAGATTATGAGCTGCCAGGTATTTTTCTTCAAACACCAGTTTTTGGATTTCAGGTAAGAATTTATGTCCGCCCTTTACTACTGTGGAGTAGGGTCCTCCTGTCCAATACGTTTCTTCGTTCAACTGGATACGTTCTTCACCATATTTTCCAAACACCATGGCCCCCAGGCGGCCATTGCCAACGGGTAGGGCTTCATCCCATTTTTTAGCCGGCGAGGAATACCATAATAGGGTGGAGGGGTTAAATGATTTAGTTTGGATGTCTTTGGATTGGATCGACTTCTGCGCATTCGTCTGGGGGATGGCCAGATACAGAACTAATAAGGATACTAATGCACGTTTCAACATGATTTAATGAGTATTTTAATCTTTACCTGCTGAGCGCTGAGGAATAAAATTCTAAAGTAATAAACTTATAACGAATTGAATGTTCATCGTTCGTAAGGGGCGCACGACAGGCCACAGGCCGGATTGCACTTAGGTTAGGTTCGTGGGACTGTCCCGAGTAATTCCGAACACTCGGATCGGGATTATTTGGTCGGGCTTTGGCAATATGTGCAATTTGTCGAGCGCCCGTTCGTAAGAATCAGTTAGCGTGAATATGGGATGATCAATTTCCAGTTGCAGAGTCCAACTCGCGATGCTTTGCCTCGTTTGGGAGAAGTTGAACTTCGACACCTCCGCAACTACTTCGTTTGGAAGAAGTTGAACTTCGACCTGTCGCTTTTGTTGACTATAATATTATTTAGAACAGAAAAATTAAAATTAATTGCACCAGGCTTGGACGTTTAAAAATTCATATGGATTTTATTCGTGCGAGGTCGCAGTCCAACTGCTCCCCAACAAATTGAAAAATTCATTTGGAGTTTATTCGTGCGAGGTCGCAGTTCAACTGCTCCATAACGAGTCCAACTGCTCCCCAACGACACCTCCCTAACTACCTCGTTTGGGAGAAGTTGAACTTCGACCTGCCATGGCGTAGAATTTGAACTCCCCAACAAATAGCACCAGTCTTCGACGTTTGAAAAATTCATATGGAAATTATTCGTGCGAGGTCGCAGTTCAACTGCTCCTCAACAAATTGAAAAAATCATATGGAAATTATTCGTGCGAGGTCGCAGTTCAACTGCTCCTCAACAAATTGAAAAAATCATATGGATTTTATTGATGCGAGGTCGCAGTTCAACTGCTCCATAACAAATTGAAAAAAATCATATGGATTTTATTGATGCGAGGTCGCAGTTCAACTGCTCCCCAACAAATTGAAAAAAATCATATGGATTTTATTCGTGCGAGGTCGCAGTCCAACTGCTCCCCAACAAATTGAAAAATTCATTTGGAAATTATTGGTGCGAGGTCGCAGTGCAACTGATCCCCAACAAATTGAAAAAATTCATTTGGATTTTATTCGTGCAAGGTCGCAGTTCAACTGCTCCCCAACAAATTGCAAAATTTATTTGGAGTTTATTCGTGCGAGGTCGCAGTCCAACTGCTCCCCTACGAGACCTCCCCAACAATCAAATTATAATTTAATAACTTTCAAGTTGGTCTCTACGGTGTGTTTAGAACTCACCTGAACAAAATATATTCCCTGAGGTAATTCAGGACGCAACTGCACTTCACTCTCCAATTTTTGCCAAATATAGGTCTGCAATTTTCGGCCATGGAGATCTATAAAATCAACCTGCTGATCATAGGGTTGAGGGTCACCACTTAGAGTAATCTGATTCGTAAAAGGAGAAGGGAATATTTTATACCTCCTGGATATTTTTGATTCTTCTTTGGTAGCCGTAACTGGCCCATCCGTCAATAAAAACCCATCTATGGCAAACTCAATGATATTCCGGGAATCGATATTGACCGGCTCAAAAGCCTCGAAAATAATTTGGACTGCCGATTTATTTTTGATTTTGGTTGGATCCAGGAGGATACTGTATTTTTTCCATTCCGGGTTATTTGGAGCAAGCGTTTCGAGTAACAACGTGTCATTGCCTGAAGCCAGGTAGATCCGGTGACTGCCAAAGGATGGTATGGTATCAAATAAATTGATACGCACCGTCCAGGCATAAAAACTCAATATTGGCTGTTTATAATCACTCAGGTCCATAACCGGAGAAACCAGTTTGGTAAAACCAGCATCCACATCATCACCCGTTGCGGCAGTGGAACCATTTCCTGTGACCATACATTTATCCCCATAATCATCGGGGATATCATGGTCGGGGTTGATAGCTTTTTCCCGGATAAAAGCACCCCTGGGCTCGACCCTACCCCAGATACCCCTGAATGCTGTACTGGAGGCTGTCCACCCGAGGTCAAAAGAAAAATTGTCTTCATATCTCCTTATTAATTCAATGACTATAGTTTGACTAAGAGCAGACACGGTTACGGGCTGGGTTTCAAATTTGTAACCCCAGGCTGCTATATGGACATCCCATTGGCCTTCATTGATCAGATTCAGGCTATTGCCTCCGGAATTTGTATTCACTATGAATTTGGATTCAGGTCGTACAAACAGGATTTGAGCATTGGGTACCCCAAGTTTTGTCGTGGCGTCAACGACCCGGATTGTGATTTCGCCATTATCCAACGGCGAAAGCAGGATATCTGCTTCGGTGACCAGACCTTGTTGTAGATTCACTTTTATTTTTTTAGCCCGATAACCCTCTTTTATTATTTCCAAACTCACCTCACCGGTGTAAGGGCCACCTGATTTGTAGGTCCCATCCGATGTACTCAGGACTTCATTAAATGGGATGAGACCAATTTTAATTTTAGCATTTTCAAGTACCTGACCGCTTACTGAATCTTTGACCACCCCTCTTAAATAGGCTGCATTTTTATAACCGGGTTTTAATACAAACAAGCCGAATTCAATATCGGATGCGATGATATTGCCAGAGGGCAAATAAGGATAAACTCCCCAGCATCCATGGAAGTCTTCATTTCCTCCGGGGTAAGTATCATAAGCCCCCACTTCGATCAGGTGGGCCGGATTGGAAGCATCTACAATAGTAAGACCATCGGTATAATAGGAAGTCACCAGGAAACCATTAAAGTAATGCGTATTGTGCGGTATAGTACCTCTGACCTGGGTAGTCCGGCTGCGGTATTTATCCAGTAGGGTGATGTTGTTGAGATCGCTAACATCATAGGATTCTACAAAAGCATTAGCCCTTTCATCGGTGGTAAACGCATAACGGCCATCATCAGATAACCAGATGTTGTGCGTAAAAGCAAATCCGGTTTTTTGTGTAGCAAGCTTTATTGGTTTTTTTTTGTCTTTGAGGTTCCATACGGTAAAATTACCTGCCAGAATATCAGCAGACCAAAACGTATCACTACGGGCAAAGGCATCATGGGTATAGTTGTCGTTGAATATGCCTACAAATTCCGGGATTTCCGGATTTTTATTTAAGTCAAACATGGACACCCCAAAATAAAGGTTGCTGCCATGCAGATAACAATAACCTTTTTCATCTATAAATAAGGAATGTGCACGGTTGAGCAATTGGGTGCTTTTAATCCCCAGCCCTATATCGTCAATCATGACCAGTGGCCGGTAAAAGGAAAAGGTGATCACTTCCGGTGCCTTATTCATATTGATGATCAGCAGGCCATCCTGGCCCTGATCTGCAATGACATAGATATAATTCTTCCAGGATTTGATTTCCCGCCACTGGCTGCGGGTACCGGGGATGTTCTTAACCAATTTTGGATTTTTCCCATCGGTTACATCGAAGATGCTGGTACTGCCCAGACGGCCAATAATGGCGTATTCTTTACCAGTACTATCTGCATACCCCCAGATATTGGCACATTCATCATTGAACCTGACATTGGATAATAATTCGATATTGTAGTCCTGGCCGGGCAATAGATTGAGCGTGCAACACAGGAAAGGGATCAGGTATTTCATTTAATTTCAGGACTTGGTGATCAGCATGACGGTTAAACGGCTGATGCAGATCAATTCTTCTTTTTCGTTGCGGATTTCGATATTCCATACATGAAGGGTGCGGCCGATTTTAAAAGGTCTGGCAGTAGCAGTCACAAAGCCCGAGGAAACCGAAGTCAAATGATTGGCGTTGATTTCAATACCTACCGGATAGGTGTTGGGCTGATCTATACACAATAAGGAAGCAATACTCCCTAAGGTCTCTGCCAGAGCAGCAGAGGCTCCCCCATGAAGGAGACCTAAGGGTTGATGGGTGCGGCGATCCACGGGCATGGTTGCCGTGATGGAATCTTCCCCAAGGGCAATGATCTGAATGCCCAATACTTCGCCCAATGTATTTTCAAATCGATCATTTAATTGCTCCAGGGTGGGCCGGAACTTAAAAATTTCTGGCATCAGGGCGCAAAGATAATGGTTCTATCCTATCGCTGTTTTCAGGTATTGAATCAACTGACTGGTTTCGCCGGCATGGTATTGAGGCCAATGGAGAGGCCTGAACCAGGTCGTTTGGCGTTTGGCATAATTGCGGGTATGTTGTTTTATTTTTTCAATGGCTTCTTCTTTGGTCAGCTGGCCTTCAAAATGTGAAAACCATTCACGGTATCCTACGGTCTGCAGGCTGTTTAGGTATCTCAAGGGGTATAAATCAAGGGCCTCTTGCTCCAAACCTTGTCGGATCATTTCATCAACCCTAAGATTGATTTTTTCATAAAGCAGGTCTCGTTCTTCGTGTAATAATATGGGATGGGACCTAAAGGAACGTTCTTTTGATTTTTGGGTCAATAGGTCTGAATATTTAAGGCCTGAACTGCGTATGACCGCGAGGGCACGCATCAGGCGGTGAGGATTTTGACGGTCTACCTGCTCATAATATTTCGGATCTTTCTCCAACAATTCATCTTGTAGTGCATTGATCCCGGCTTCGAGGTGAATTTGTTTGAGTTGATTGAATACGGCGGGGTCGGTTTCGGGAAAAGTATCGAGTCCCTGCATTACAGCCTGGAGATAAAGTCCGGTACCCCCGACAAGTATCGCCATCTGGTGCTGTTGATATAGTTGGTTTAGTGTCAGAATGGCATCGCATTCATAAAGGCCTGCATTATAATCCTCGCGAATGGAAACATGTCCGATGAGGTGATGGGGGACTGCCTTTAGTTGTTCAGAGCTCGGTTTATTGACGCCAATATTTAATTCAGTATAAACCTGGCGACTGTCCGCTGAAATAATTTCACATTTGAAATGTTGCGCCAAATCCACCGCAACCTGTGATTTCCCCGCAGCCGTAGCCCCTCCAATGATAATTAAATGTTTCTGCTTCAAAACTTACTTCAGAATTACAATGAAAGTAATATTTTTGACCACATTGCCGTAGTAGTTCATGTTGTATTTTCTCATCAGACCATTTGTAAGGCTTACATTCAGAATTTTTTTCAGTAAGATTTATTTGCATCACCTGGAACGCATCCCGCTTGACCGTCCTGTCCTCATATCGAGTAACCACCCCAGTGCTTTCCTGGAGGCTTGTCTTTTGGCAACCCATTTTCCCGGTTCCCTGCACTTTCTGGTGCGGGGAGATATCTTTATCAATAAATTCATCATTTGGTTGCTCGCCCAGTTCCACCTATCCCCGATTTACCGGTTTTCGGATGGTTTTAAAAACATGAGGGCCAATGATGCTACTTTCAATGCTTGTTATGAACGATTAAATAACCGGGAAATCATTGTAGTTTATGCCGAGGGCAACACCACCCAGGAAAAAAGACTAAGGCCGATTCAGAAAGGATTGGCACGGATCGCTTTTGGTGCGCTGGAAAAATACCCGGATATGGATTTATGCATTGTACCCCTCGGGGTCAACTATACCCATCCTAACGATTTCCGGAGTGAAGTTTTTGTCGAAGTGGGACATCCTATTGAACTCAAACCTTATGTTGAAAAATATAAGGCTGACTTCAACAAAGCAGTTATTGAATTGACCCAGGAGGTCGAGACCACCATGAAGCCCCTGATAATCCATATCAATAAAGATGATGACCTCGAATTGGCAGAAAAATTATGGGCTCACAATAAGGCTGCTGCGAATATCCGGTTTTTACCGGTTGTTGAACGCAGCGGAGACCGCTTTGCAACGGACAAAAAAACGGCAGATACAATTAATACGTTGGAGGTGGAGGAAAAAATCGCCTTGAATCAAAAAATCGATTTAAAGGGTACCACCCATGCATCTAATCTTAGTATTAAAATATTGGGGCCATTTGCCTTTATAGGGATATTGTTGAATGGCTTGCCTCTGTGGATTGGCCACTACATCTCCAAATCAAAAGTCTCCCGGATCGAATTTTTTGCCTCCGTGTTGGTCGGAACTTCTATGTTTTTATATTTTATTTATTTGGCTATTTACGGGTTGGTTTTGCGGTGGCTTGGGGTCAGTCTTATTATTGGATTTCTGGTATTGTTCCTTACCGGGTTTATATATTTGTATCGGCGGTATCTTATCGATCAGGAGGGGAATAAATCAATCAAAAGATCCGGGGCTGCTTAAATGTCTAATGCATATGCAGTTGGATACTTTTCATGGTAAGATTGCAATTTTATGACCAAAAAAATTGCAATCCGGTCGACAAATTATTCTACACTGATTTCATCGCAAAACACCCAACTTGGTTTTCCTTTCTCCTTATGCCAGACTGGATTTTTCCCCAGGTTTTTTAGAATGACTTTTATAAATGAGGTTTGAACAGGGGTAAAATCAATCTCAACAATCCGGAGGCCACCGGGATCATCTTTTTTTGGTTGAGGATAATTTCTTCTTTTAATTCGGTTAAACGTTTTGCCGTCTGTAGAAGTCTGGATTTCCACTTCCCGTGGATAAAAAGCCCATTGGCCGGCTGATTGAAGAGTCCCTATTTTGATCCTGGAAATTGTTTGCGCCTGCTCCAGCGTTAAGCGGGCAACAAAATCATCCTTCTGATAGGCCAGCCATTTGCCATCACCGGGCTGGGTGCCCCTGTTCAAATCAATGAGGGTCTCCGGGCCTTCAGCCTGATATCGTTTGGGCGGATCTTTTTCCAGGGTTATTTCTTTGACCTTAAATCCCGCCTTAGCTATGCTGCGGCTGGCGGTATCACTGGACTCCCAACCTTCTTTATAAGCAATCAATTTAATATCGACCGGTTGACGGATCACCAGCGGTTCCAGGTATAGATCGCTCTCCGGGCTGGGTATTGAACCATCCAGGGTGTACCGGAGCTGAGCATCTTTAAAAAAACTGGCAAACTCGACCTTGATGTTGTCATAAAAAAGATCGGTGTCGGTGCGAATGGATGGCTTAGGCAATTTAAGTTTTACCAGGGTATCTGTACGAATCCCGGAAACGATTTCCAGGTCAGGTTTAGCTGTTTTTATCTGGGTCAACCCGGATGCAGAAATGCCAGTTTGCCAAACGTAAACTGACTTCAGGTTATGGAGTCCTTCTAGTATAGGAATGGAAGCATCAGTAATAGTGGTCTGATATAAATTTAATTTTTTCAGATTCGGAAAGCGTTTTAGGTATGCCAGGGATTTATCGGTGATCTTTGTATTGTTGAGATTAAGTGAGACCAAATGGGGCATTGGATCCATGGTTTCAAAAAGGGCATCATCCAGGTTGCTGTTTGAGAAATCCAGGGTATAAATCTGTTGATTGATCTTTTGAAGCAGGTTTATACTTTTTTTATCCAGATCTTTTTTGAAGGAATAAGCTACGTCAAGCATCGGATTGTTTTGTGCCAATCCATAAATTTTAAACCCTTTGTTTTGAAGCTGGCCGACTGCTTTCTCATTGGCTGGATCGATACCTGAAACATCAAATTCAAACGCATGGATGGACTGATCATCTGCTGATGACAGGAGTTGTCCTTCAAACGAAGGATAATCGTTTACCTGATCTTCTACTGATTTATAATTTTTAATCCACCAGGCCAGCAATTTTTTTTCGGTTTCATTTAATTGTCTTTTTCCATCGGGTGGCATATGGGTATCATCGTCCAGGGGTTTCATGATATTAATGTACAGGGCTGAACTGTCGGGATGGCCAAACTCAACGATGGGTCCGTGTTTTCCACCCGCCAATAAACCGGGGAAGTCTACAAGGATCAAATCTCCTTTTTTCTTGTCCGGGTTATGGCAGGAAGTACATTTGTCATTTAGTAAGGGCTGGATTATTTCGGCGAAGACCTTTTGATCAGTGGCTGAGGTCAGTCGTGCCAGTGCTGGTTTTGTGTTCGTTGCATTGACCTGGCTACTTTCAGTCTTAAACAGATAACCCTTGCCATGGGTGAGCGTACCGCCCAGGTGGCCTCCTACTACCAGCGCAATCATACATAGATTAAACAAGGAATTGAACATAGAGCTGGTCAGCGAATGGTCCCTCTTGTATATATCCTGGTGGGTGTACCAAAGTGTCAGGCTTAAAAAAGCGACCAGTATACCCAGGTATTTATGCCAACCCAGGGTGCCGTCATCGTATCCGCCCTGTCTGGCCAATAACAAACCGCAAATGATGGCCACTACTGCTGCTATCGTTGAAATAAAAAAACCTACATTGATCGCGTGGCGCATATTGCGTCGATTACCACGTCCATTTATCCGGTAAAGGATAAAGGTCAGGATCAAACTTCCAATGGGGATATGCACCAATGCAGGATGCGCATGACCTATGAAACTTAATAATTTTTCAAACATGATTTAGAAAGGATAAGTTGGTTAGGCTAAGATTCCGGGTATGATTTTGCCCCCCGTATCGGTAAGGCGAAAAGGACGTCCTTGAAATGAATGAGTTAATTTTTCATGGTCGATGCCCATACAATGGAGGAGGGTGGCATGCAAGTCGTTGATATGGACCTTGTCTTTTATGCCATAATACCCCAACTCATCGGTTTCTCCGTAAGCGATGCCTCCTTTGATCCCTCCGCCGGCAGCCCAGATAGAAAAACATTCTGTATGGTGGTCCCGGCCTATCCAGGTCATTACCTTACCATCGCGATTTTCCCGCATGGGTGTTCGCCCAAATTCACCTCCCCATACTACCAGGGTTTCATCCAGCATTCCCCTTTGTTTGAGGTCTGTAAGCAGGGCTGACATAGACTGATCTACTTCTTTACACCGGTCCTTGAATCCCATATTCAATGCTTCTTCCCGACCTGCACCGTGAGCATCCCAGCCCCAATGGAACAACTGGATAAACCGCACCCCGCGTTCAGCAAGCCTTCTTGCCAGTAAGGCATTATTGGCAAAAGTTGATTCCCCTGGAGATGTACCGTACAAAGCATGCATAGAAGCAGGTTCTTTGGTAATATCCATAGCTTCCGGCACAGAGACCTGCATGCGGAATGCAAGTTCGTATTGTTCTATCCGGGTCAGGGTTTCCGGATCTCCATAAGTATCCAGGGCTTCCTCGTTTATGGTGTTGATGGCTTCTATCAGTTTGCCCTTGAGGTTGCGATCCATTCCTTTTGGATCATTAAGGTACAATACCGGTTCACCTTCACTCCTGCATTGAACTCCCTGGTAAACACTGGGTAAAAAGCCACTTCCCCATACACTTTTACCTGCATCCGGTGTCTTGCCCCCGGAAACCAGGACAATAAATCCGGGAAGGTCCTGATTTTCTGTTCCCAATCCATAAGTGATCCAGGAACCCATACTGGGCCTGCCCAGTCGGCCATGTCCGGTGTGCATAAAAAGCTGGGCCGGTGCGTGATTAAATTCATGGGTAAACATAGATTTGATCACACAGGCATCGTCTACATTTTTTGAAAAATGGGGCAAAAGTTCTGAGACATAGGTGCCAGATTGCCCATAAGGTTTAAAGCTATATTGTGGCCCCAGCATTTTTGGAACGCCCTGGATAAAAGCAAACCGTCGTCCTTCGAGGAGCGAACCGGGGCATTCCTGGCCGTCGAGTTTAGCTAACTCGGGTTTGTAATCAAATAACTCAAGCTGAGACGGGGCACCGGCCATATGCAGATAAATGACTCGTTTTGCCTTGGCAAATGCGGGTGGTAATTTGGTACTCAATGGGTTGATGCCTTGCAAAGGTTTTCCAGAATCGGAACAACCTATGAATGATCCCAGGGCTAAAGCACCAAGACCGGTACTGCATTTTTGTAAAAAATGACGCCGGGTCTGCATTTGCAGTTTTCGCACGTTCAATTCTTGTAATAATCGGAGCTCATCCATGCCATTAACTTTTGGTAATAAACTGGTCTAAATTAAATAGGGCATTCGCAATAACCATAAGCGGCGAAAATTCACTTGCCGGTTGCCTGGCAGCTTCATGGTAGAGTTCAGTGAGTGTCTGTAAGGTCTTGGGAGCAATGTCGCGTATCAATGCCCTTTTATAACCCCTAGAGATTTTTACTTCCAGGGTTCCTGGTTCATTTTCCATAAATGTTGCCAGGTGTCGGGCAGCCTCTACGTAAACCGGATCATTTAAAGTCACCAGGGCCTGGAGCGGGGTATTGGTGGTAATTCTTCTGCTGACACAATATTCCCGACTGGGGCTGTCAAAAGTGATGAATGAAGGGTAGGGGCTGGTCCTTCGGATATACGTATATAAGGCCCGCCGATGTCCATCTTCTCCTTTGTCAGTGACCCATTGTAAGTTGCTGTACACCGTTTTCCAAATTCCATCTGGCTGATAAGGCATGACACTGGGGCCATACATTTTATCCGATAATAAACCGGAGACCGCCAGGGCCTGGTCGCGAATAGCCTCAGCACTCAGCCTTGACCGGGGTGCCCGGGACAGCCAGCTATTTGATGGGTCTTTTTTTAGCTGGACATCCGACGCATTACTGGATTGACGGTAGGTTTCAGAAGTGACTATATATTTTATCAATGACTTGACCGACCATTGAAAATCATTTGAAAATTTCCAGGACAGATGGTCAAGAAGGGCCGGATGAGAAGGCCGATTGCCTTGCGAACCGAAATCTTCCAGGGTAGCCACGAGGCCTTTATCAAATAACTGGGCCCAAAAACGATTTACCGTAACACGAGCGGTTAGTGGGTTGGAAGGGGATACCAGCCATTGTGCAAAAGCCAGCCGCGACACAGAATCTGGTTTGATCTGATTATTTAAGATAGCAGGAAGGGTGGGCCTTACCACCTCACCCGGTAACATAAAATTTCCCCGTTCAAATACCCGGGTCACCCTTTTTTGTTTTGCCGGTAGTTCAGTGAGGATAGGCAAACTGGCTGAAGGCAATTCATTTAAATCCGATTCCAACTGCTTAATCCTGGATTTGTTTTTTCCGGGATTCAGTCCCGAAATGAATTGAATTATAGAGTCAGCCCTCGACTCGTCCAGAGGCTGATAAACTATAAGGGTGGGTGCCTGGTCATCCCGATCTGCATCTGCGGTATTGTTCAGAATGGCAAATGATTGATAATATTCTTCATGTTTGATGGGATCATAAGGATGACTGTGGCATTGTACACAACCCATCGTTAATCCTTGCCACACTTCGTAGGACGTATTGACCCGATCGATGACTGCAGCGACCCTGAATTCTTCATTGTCCGTTCCACCCTCATCGTTATTCATCGTATTCCGGTGAAAGGCAGTGGCGATCAAATCAGCTGTTGAGGGATTGTCGATTAGATCACCGGCAAGTTGTTTAATAGTAAACTGGTCAAAGGGCATATCCTGATTAAAAGCCCGGATTACCCAATCCCGGTATTTCCACATATCGCGGTGTGCATCTTTTTCATAACCTCTGGTATCGGCATACCGGGCTAGATCCAGCCACATTCCGGTCCATTTTTCACCATAACCCGGAGCAGCTAATACACGATCCACGAGCTGTTCATAGTGGATCAGATCATTTTCAAAGGAATCTACCGTCTCCAGGGAGGGAGGGAGTCCGACCAGGTCCAGGTACAATCTCCTGATCAGGTCTGATTTTTCGGCTTGAGGATTTGCCTGTAAACTCCGGAGGTTTAATTCAGCCCTGATAAATCGATCTATGGGATGGGGGGATGACGGACTGGAGGGGATAGTCGGGTTATTAACAGGAAGGAAAGCCCAGTGTGTTTCCCAGTTGGCACCCTGATCAACCCATTTTTTAATCAATGCTATTTCATATCCGGAGAGGGCTTCCGCTTTTTGGGGCATTCTTTCTTCCGGGTCGTGGTGGAGGATCCGCTGCATGATCTTGCTGCTGTCTGCCTGACCCCTGATAATGGCCGGCTTGCCATCTTCCAAAGCGGTAAAAGGATCTTCCGGAAACAAAAAACTTAGGCCTGCTTTTTTCCTCACCCCACCGTGGCAGCTGATACATCGGTTATTGATGATAGGCCGGATATGTTCGTTATAACTAACTAAATCGGGTAAATTTTGGTAAGTTTTATCCGTAGCGGTGCAGCTTAAAAAAGCGCACAAAAGGAAGGAGGGACAATACCATTTCATCTGCGCCTGAAGATACAAAATCGAATTATTTATATATTGATTGACGTCTGAAATGTATACCTGAGTCGATAAAATTTGAATTGGGTACAACAGTACAACTCCTATAACCCCTGTATTTTAACATATATTTAATTATTCAGTAAAGTGTAAAGCCATGAATAATAACCCTTTTTTTTGATTACTTTTGCGGCTTATTACTTAACTATAAATTTAAGCAAAAATGAAAAGGACAATTCTGTTGTTTCTTAGTGTAGCGTTAATGTTTACCGCATTAAACGCTCAAATACGGACCCCACAAGCCAGCCCGACTGCTAAACTCGAACAATCCGTGGGATTGTCTACGATCACAGTGGAATACAGCAGGCCAAGTGCAAAAGGACGAAAAATATTTGGTGACCTGGTACCTACTGGTAAATATTGGAGAACCGGCGCTAATGCTGGTACTAAACTTACCTTCAGTGATGATGTAAAAATTTCCGGAAAAGAAGTAAAAAAAGGTAAGTATGCCTTTTTTACAATTCCTGGTGAAATGGAATGGACCTTGATTCTTTACAAAAATGCTGATTTGAATGTTCCCGGTGGCGACGATTATAAAATGACGGATGAAACCCTTCGTTTTACGGCCAAACCAACTAAAACTTCTAATCCCGTTGAAACGTTTACCATTGATTTTGAAAACATTAAAGATGGCGGAGCAGACTTGTTCCTGAAATGGGAAAACACAAAAGTTGCTTTTAATATCGATGTCAACACCGATGCCAAAGTAGTTGCCAGCATTACTTCAGTCATGGCCGGCCCTTCTGGTGGTGATTATATGGCTGCTGCAAACTATTATATGAACAGCGGTAAAGACATGAATAAAGCAGTAGAATGGGCAGCCAAAGGTGTAAGCTTGGGTGCAAACCAATTCTGGAACTTAAGAGCATACAGTTTAATCCTGGCTAAAGCCGGTAAAACCAGTGAAGCAATCACTGCTGCCAAAGAATCCCTGGTTAAAGCTAAGGAAGCAAAAAATGATGATTACATCAAAATGAATGAAAAATCAATTGCTGACTGGACAGCCATGAAAAAATAAGAGTTAGGTAACTCAACCAATTTTAAAAAGGCTGATGTCGTCATGATGTCAGCCTTTTGCTTTTTATCCTTTCCCTTAATTCACGGCTTACGGGAAATAATGACGCAGTTTTTTAATACCCCGGATGATCCTGGTTTTTACAGTACCCAATGGAATGTTGATATAATCTGCTATTTCCTGATTCGTGAATCCTCTGAAATAAGCCAGGTCGATCACTTCACGTTCGCAATTTTCCAGGGAATCTGCCAGGGAAATCAGGCCTATAGCCTCTGAAGAAGCAGTTGAATAGCAGAGGTCGAAATCATTCCATCCGTTGGTTGGTTTGGTTTTTAACTTGCGTAAATGGTCCAGACAGGGGTAAATACAAACTCTTGTTGACCAGGTCAGAAATGAACTTTTATTGGGATCAAATAAATGTTGTTTGCTCCAGATGCGGATCAGGGTATCCTGGACCAGATCATCAAAAGATTGTAAGCCAGGAAACTGCTTCCGGATCAACGTTTTAAAAAATTCAAAGTTTCCTCCAAACCCTCTATCCACTAGCAGATCGCGTGATAATGATCGTTCGGTTGATTGATTTTCCATGGCAGAATGATTTTAATCGATTTATGACACCAAGATGAGGTCGATGTTTGGTCAACGGTGTATCCACTTCATGTCCATTGTTTGGTCAAATAAATTAAAACACATTTTAACTAAAATCCCAAATCCAAGAAAGGTACCTATCCGTATATAGTCAAAATATTGTTACATATGATATTCAAAACCAATACTCCCGTTCTGATCAAAAGCCGCACCCAGGTGTTGGCCTTTGTACTCTGGATCAGTATGATGGTGGTCGCACATGCAAGCAGTCATCGTGAGGCCCCATTGATAGCCAATGATCCATTGGCAGATAATACTGATTTGTATGCTTTTCGAAGCCCTGACAACCCCAACACCATCACCATCATTGCCAATTATATTCCGGCAGAATTACCTTATGGAGGTCCCAACTATTACACCTTTGGGGAAAATATCCGCTATGAGATCCATATTGATAATGATGCGAGCAAACCCGGTGATGAAATTGTTTACCGTTTTGTATTTACCAGGATCAATGAAGACCCAACGACGTTCTTCAATATCCGCCTTGGAAAACAGAACATAAAAACTACGTATACTCTTAGCCGTTCCATTGATGGTGGTAAAACGTTTGTAGATGTAGTCACGAATGGATTGGTGCCTCCGCCATTTATTGGCCCCCGGTCTATCAATTCAGCAGTTGGTTTGAACACCGATTATGATCAACTGATCAATGGTGCCATCACAACGGCAAGTACCGGCGAGAAAGTATTTTGTGGTCCGGCCGATGATCCTTTTTATGTCGATCTCGGTGGCATTTTTGATTTGGGCAATTCCCCCCGGCAGGATAAAAAAAACCGGGATGGGTTGGCAAGGTATAATGTACATAGTATAGTTATCCAGATCCCGATTGCTACACTTAGGAAAATCGGGGCCGATTCTACACCGACTTCCATTTTAGATCCCAACTATGTCATCGGAGTATGGGCTTCTTCCAGCAGAAGATCTATACGCACCCTAAATTCAAACGGAGCAGCTCCGGAGGTCAGCGGTGATTGGGTGCAGGTTTCCAGGTTGGGTATGCCCCTGACTAATGAAGCCATCATTCCTATAAAAGATAAAGATTATTGGAACAGTATCACGCCTTATGAAGACCTGACCGATACCCGAATGGATGAATATTTTTACAATCCTGAGCTCTCCCTGTATATGGATGATGCTCAGTTTGGTGGTGCTGTACCCAGTTTTAGTCCTCTGAGGATTCAGCGCAACAGTCTCCAGGCGTATGATTTTGGAAACGGCAAGAATGGCCTGTTTGGTCTGAAAGGGAATCCTGCTTTAGCGGGCACTGCCCTGGATGATGCCGTATTCGGTACCTTATTGTTACCTGGTGCCGGTAAACCGAGGTCAGTAGACTTATGGCCTATATTCCATACCGGAGTACCTAATGTAATCCCGTATCAACTGGCTACCGGTAAAAACGGTAACCCCTTAGCTGCTGGTAAACCATTTATCAATAATTTCCTACCCAATGGTGGTGATATGTTGAGGTTAAATATGTCCACTCCAGTGACTCCTCGTAATGATCCTAAATTCAGTTCTATGGGTATCATTGCAGCCGCAGTTGCCGGGCTGACCGACACCGCTTACAATAAATCCACAGCTATACAATCTATTCCCAATATGGATGGTTTCCCCAATGGAAGACGTCTTGAAGATGATGTCACCCGCATCGAATTACAAGCTGTCGCAGGTGTTGCTTTGGCGGCAATCGGACTTTGGTATGACGATTATACCGCCGGTGGCGCCAATCCCGTAACCACCAAATTGGTCAATGTCCTGACTTATTCCACCGGAGTAGAAAAAAATGACAAACCGTTTAAAGATGTATTTCCTTATGTGGCCAGACCATGGAGTGGAACGGAAGTTCAATAATCCAATTGACTAATTACTTAAATGAAAAAATTATCATGAATAAATATATAATTCTAATTTTTGCCCTGTTTCTGGGAATCAATGCATATGCCTCTTCCCACCGGGAAGCGCCCATGATAGCTAATGATCCCCTGGCAGACAATGTGGATCTTTATGCATTCCGGTCGGCAGGCAATACGGTGACTTTTATTGCCACCTATGTGCCCGGTCAACTACCACACGGCGGCCCCAATTATTACAACTTCGGACCCAACATCCGGTATGAAATTCATATCGATAACAATACCAATACCGCGGGGGACGATATCATATACCGGTTTACTTTTTTCAGGATCGATGAAGACCCCAGCACCTTTTTTAATATCCGATTGGGTAAACAAAACCTGAGGATGTATTACAATCTGCAACGAAGTGATAACGGAGGCAAGAGCTTTGTTACTATATTGGCAAGTGCTTCCGTAGCACCTCCCAATATCGGTGCCAGGTCCATTAGCTCTCCAGTTGGCCTCAATACTACTTATCCGGCCCTGGTCAACCAGGCTACCCGCTACACCCACACGGGCGAAACCGTATTTGTCGGGCCATCAGACGATCCGTTTTTTGTTGATCTGGGAGGTATTTTCGATCTCGGTGATGCGCCCAGACAAGATGGTAAATCCATTGACAATCTTGCCTGTAAAAACGTAAGTGCCATCGCGATTCAGGTACCTATTGGTTATTTACTCAATAACAAGGCTGCACGTACCCCGTCTACTATTCTCGATCCCAATTATGTGATCGGTGTATGGGCCAGTGCCAGCCGCCGTAAAATATCTACCCTGTCTGCAGGAAAAGAAACACATTCAGGTGATTGGGTGCAGGTTTCCAGGTTAGGTATGCCTTTGACTAATGAAGCCGTGATTCCTATCGGACATAAAGATTATTGGAATTCCATTACACCTTACCAGGAAATAAGCGACACCTTGCTGGACAATTATTTCTATAACCCGGAGCTGGCCTTGTATATGGATGACAGTCTGTTTGGAGGTGCAGTGCCTGCATTTTCTCAATTGCGAATTCAACGAAACAGCCTTGGAGCTTATGATTTTGGGAATGGCAATGATGGTTTGTTTGGTTTAAAGGGTAATGCAGCCCTGGCCGGAACAGCCCTGGACGATGCAGTATTTGGTACGTTATTGTTGCCAGGTCCCGGTAAACCCAGATCAGTAGACCTTTGGCCTGTTTTTCATACGGGAGTACCTAATGTAATCCCTTATCAACTAGCCACGGGGAAAAATGGCAATCCCCTCGCTGCCGGTAAACCATTTATAAATAATTTTTTACCCAATGGAGGAGATATGCTACGGCTTAATATGGCGGTTCCTATGACAGACCGTAAATCACCGGAATTCAGTTCTTTGGGATTATTAGCAGCTGCTGTCTCCGGTCTGACTGATCCAAAATACAACAGCAATTCCAACCTTGAATTTATCCCCAATATGGATGGTTTCCCAAATGGGCGTAGGCTGGAAGACGACGTCACCAGGATTGAACTGATGGCTGTTTCCGGAATAGTGCTTGCTGCGATCGGCTTATGGTATGATGATTTTGTAGCCGGTGCCAGTCCGGTGACTACCAAACTGGTCAATGTATTGTCCTATAAGACCGGTGTTGAAGCCAATGATGCATCCTTCAGGGCAGGGTTCCCCTATGTGGCGATGCCCTGGGCTGGCGATGGTCCCTGCGGTGGAGTGTTGGCAGACAGTGCTTCATCTGGGGTAGCCATGGCTTCCTTCCTCGGTTTTAGCCCTGTTTCGGTACAATCTGCGAAAAAAATGTTTACTGCAGCCAATTTCCCAAATCCATTTGTCAACCAGACTGAGATCCAGGTAGAGGTGGAAAAAGCAGGTAACTATACGATTCAAGTATATGATATTACTGGCAGGGTAATCAACGATTTGTTTTCCGGGCCATTGAGCCAGGGTATGCATACCTACCAGTGGAACAAAGCTGCTGTCGTGGCACCGGGACAATATTTTATGCGAGTATCCAACCTGGATGATAAAACCTTCCAGGTAATAAAAATGAGTAAACAATAATCCTATTTACTTCAAAATTTTTAAGTCTATGAAATCTATTATTTTTATTGGTCTGATAGGGATCGTTTTATCTGCCTGTCAATCTGAGCTTAAAAAAACATCGTCACAAGACCTCAGTCAGACTTTTTCGCTGATTCAACGAAATGCTGACCTGATGATGGGCAAGGAATGGGAGCAGGTACACAATGCCTATACCAAAAACATCCAGAAACTCCGCGAACAACCGGAAGATGCCAAGGCTAAACTGGATTTAGCTGAATTGTTCATGCAGGAAGCACGTGTTACCGGCGAACATGGCCATTATTATCCCCTGGCTTTGCTATTGGCCGACCAGGTTTTGATAGATCATGCCGCCATCAAAGACCACGCCTTCCGGGCTTTATCAGACAAAGCTTCTGTTTTATTGTCACTTCATCAGTTTGTAGAAGCCAAAGAGGTTGCGGTGAAAGCTATTCAAATCAACCCTTACAATGCGCAGATTTACGGTGCCCTGGTAGATGCCCATATCGAATTGGGAGAATACGAAGAAGCCGTCAACACAGCAGATAAAATGGTGGCCATCCGGCCCGATTTACGATCCTATTCCCGCATCAGTTATTTGAGAGAACTCTACGGGGATTTGGATGGTGCTATCGATGCTATGAATCAGGCAGTGGAAGCCGGGTATCCCGGATATGAAGAGACTTCCTGGGCGAGGATGCATTTAGGGGATTTGTATTTAAAAGCCGGCAAGCCTGATTTTGCGGAAATGCATTACCGGTTGGCACTGGAACAAAGACCGGGTTATCCATTTGCCCTGGCAGCCCTGGGTAATCTGGAAATGCAAAAACAAAATTATCCCGAAGCGGAAAAACTTCTGGATCAGGCCATACAATCTATACCGGAAGTGGGTTTTTACATTACCAAAGCCGAGTTGAAATTGCTGACAAATAAACCCGATGAGGCCAATCAACTGGCTAAAGAAGTGATTGAAATGCTGAAAGAGGATGAACAGGCGGGTCACAAAATGGACCTGACCTATGCCTATGTCTACAAGAATTTATTAGCCGATCCCAAAACGTCTCTTCAATATGTTCAAAAGGAACATGCGGTCAGGCCAAATAATATCGAAGTAAACCAATACCTGGCCGATATTTATGCTGAACTGGGCGATAAAGAAAAAGCAAATCAATTCTTAGCAAAGTCTGCGATTAGTAAAATATAGGAAGTATATCCCTGACAAATTAGATTTCGTAGACTTTTTTTTAGAGGAGGCAACTGCAAGGTTGTCTCCTTTTTGTTTAGCCAATTAGTGGATGTCCACTGCTAATATTTCTCCTGTCATTTCCAGGGGTGGTTCGATGCCCATGAGCCTGAGGATAGTCGGTGCGATATCACCCAGTTTTCCTGGTTTAAGGGTTAGTTCTTTAGTACCAAGATAGATCAGTGGTACCGGGTTTTTAGAATGCGCAGTATTTACCGTCCCATCCGGGTTGATCATACAATCTGCATTGCCATGATCCGCCAGTATAATAAATTGATAACCCAAAGGCGCACCGGCTTCAACCAATTGTTGCAGGCAGTTATCGACTGTTTGAGCGGCTATCATACCTGCTTTGAACACCCCGGTATGACCTACCATGTCCGTATTGGCAAAGTTGAGACAGATAAAATCAGGGGTTTTTGATTTCCAGTGGTTGAGCCATGCCTGGGTAATACCAGGTGCTGACATTTCTGGTTGGAGATCATAAGTGGCTACTTTGGGCGAAGGAATCAAAATGCGCTCTTCGCCATTAAAAGGAACCTCTCGTCCTCCGGAAAAGAAGAACGTTACATGGGGATATTTTTCTGTTTCAGCAATCCGGAGTTGGGTCAACCCATTTTTAGCTATGATTTCCCCAATCGTATTGTTGAGGTTATCGGTTTTATATAGCGCTTTGACCTGATTAAAACTGGCATCGTATTCCGTCATGGTGACAAAATCCAGGTCCAGTTTTTTCATTTCGTATTCGTCCATGTCTTTTTGAAAAAGGACTTGGGTTAACTGCCTTGGTCGATCTGTTCTGAAATTAAAAAACAATACCGCCTCCCCGTCCTGGATTCGATGAGATCCACTTCCGGCGATGACCAAGGGCTCAATAAATTCATCCGTAACCCCGTTTTGATAAGCTTTTTCCATCGCTCCAATGGGGTCTTCGGTTAATTCTCCTTTGGCATGAACCAGGAGATCGTAAGCTTTTTTGACCCGCTCCCATCTTTTATCCCTGTCCATGGCAAAATATCTCCCAATCACGGAAGCCAGACTAATCTGCTGATTTTGGATGTGTTTAAGCAAGTCCGAAACATAGGTTGAACCCATCTTGGGATCAGTATCGCGTCCATCTGTAAAAGCATGTATACAGACCGAGGGCAACTGGTAGGTCTCAATGATGTCGCACAGGGCAAACAAATGCCGTATGTGCGAATGCACTCCACCGTCAGACAACAATCCGATCAGGTGCAGGCGGGTGCCCTTTTGTTTACATCGTTGAAGCAGGGCGATTAGTTCAGGATTTTTTTCCAACTCTTTGGTGCGGATGGCGCGGTTGATCCTGGCCAATTCCTGATAAACCACCCGGCCGGCACCCAGATTAAGGTGGCCCACCTCAGAGTTGCCCATTTGACCCTCCGGCAGGCCCACTTCCTCGCCAAAGGTGACTAAAGTGGAATGTGGGTTATTAGGCCATATTTGGTCAAAAAACGGCGTGGAGGCAGAAGCGATGGCATCTGCATTATAATCCGGTCCCAATCCCCAACCATCCAGGATGATCAAAGCCAGTTTGTTTACTTCAGACATGTATTAAATTTGGGCAAAATTAGAGTATTGAAATCATTGGAAACTCAATAATTTTAACTATTATTTAGCTATACCTTTGAACCTATAATACGTCATTAAAAGTTCTAATAATAAATCTTTAAAATGAAAATGCTCACTTTTGTCATGTTATCGGCCTTCTTTGTACCTCTTGAAGCACAGACGGTTAAAACCGCGCTGGACGCTATTGTCCGGAACGACAAGGAGTATTTTAATAAATATTTTGCCCCTCAAATCACCTTTATTATTGATCAGGAAGAACAAACCGTGAGCAAAGAGCAGGCTATAGAAAAAATAAAAGCTTTTGTAATGGCCTCCAATATCCGGTCTAATAAAATAATCCATGAAGGGATCACCAAGGGCAGGGACGCTTATATGGGTATAGGTAGCCTGATTGCAGATAAAACTAAATTCAGGGTCTATATTTCCTATAAAAATATGGATGGCAACCAGCTGATACACGAATTAAAATTTGAAAAAGACATCTTATAAAGGATGTTTTAACTGACCCAGGTTAAATAAAGCAAAGTCATATTTTACCGGATCCTCAGCATCCAATGCCTGCAAATTCCGGGTCAGTTTAGTCACAGCAGACCAGTTTTTCTTTTCGGTGTTTAACAAACCTAAGCGGGTGGCAACCCGGTGGACATGGACATCCAGGGGAATATAAAGCTGAGCTGGTTTGATTCTTTGCCATAAACCAAAATCCACGCCTTTTATTGCAGGTCGTACCATCCATCGGAGATACATACACAAACGCTTGCAAGACGACAAGGTGCCGGGGTGGGAAATATGCTTTCGGGTCCGCTGGGGGACATCCGTCAAATTAAAAAAATGCGTGTAAAATGTTTCCAGGTTTATGGATGGATCCCCGGTATCATTTTGTTGTATAAATGCGGTCTCCAGGGAAATATTTTTGGAATAATAATGTTTCAGGAATCGAATAAAATAAAACAAGTCGTCTTCCTGAAAGGTACGGTGTTTGAACCCGGTCAGTTTCTTCAAATCGGATGAAGAATGATCAACAACAAACCGGTAGGGCTGATCGCCCATCCGTTTCATCAGCTCATTGCTTTTGGATACAATGGTTTTTCGAAGTCCCCAGGAAAATACAGCGGCAAACAAACCACTGATCTCAATATCCTGAAGGGATTGAAATCGGTGAGGTACGGAGATGGGATCACCCGGAATAAAATCAGGGGTCTCATACTTTTCGACATATTCGTCTAAAAAGGATTTGAGTTCAGTCTGGTTAAGCGGCGTATGCTTTAATTTAATTTAGCTTTTACTTCACTGATTTCATACCCTTCAATGATATCTCCGACTTTGATGTCACTGAAGTTTTCAATGGAAATACCACATTCCAATCCGCTTTTTACTTCTTTGACATCGTCTTTGAAGCGCTTTAAGGCAGCGATTTTAGCCGTGTTGTTGTCCCTGGCAGGGTATACTACAATTCCATCGCGGATTAACCGGATCGGAGTGTTTTTCATTACACGGCCTTCTGTGACAAAACATCCGGCTACCGTGCCAATATTGGAAATCTTAAAGACTTCCCTGACTTCAATGCTAGCCACCACTTTTTCTTCTTTCGTGGGTTCGATCATACCTTCCATAGCCGCTTTAATTACTTCGATGGCTTCGTAGATGATGGAGTAGGTTTTGATTTCCACTCCTTCTTTTTCAGCCAGTTTTCTGGCACTCGCAGATGGCCTTACCTGGAAACCTATGATGATAGCGTCAGAAGCTGAGGCCAGCAATACATCGGATTCAGTGATTCCCCCCACAGCTTTATGGATTACAGAGACCTGAATTTTTTCGATCGAGAGCTTAATCAGCGAATCGGATAAAGCCTCTACGGAACCATCCACATCTCCTTTGACAATTATCTTAAGTTCTTTAAAAGTACCTAAAGCTAATCGGCGGCCTATTTCATCCAGGGATATACGTTTGTTGGTCCTGGTAGCCAGCTCCCGGTTGATTTGGGCGCGTCGAAGTCCGAGGTCTTTGGCTTCAGATTCATCAGCATATACTTTAAACTTTTCACCGGCTTGAGGTGCACCGGCCATCCCCAAAATAAGCACAGGGCTGGAAGGATCGGCGGCGTCAATTTTTTTACCAAACTCATTGAACATCGCTTTGACCCGGCCGAAATGTTCACCTGCCAGCAGTGGGTCACCCACTTTAAGGCTGCCGTTTTGAACCAATAATTTGGTGACATAACCACGTCCCTTGTCCAGGGAAGCTTCAATCACCGTGCCGGTTGCCATGCGGTTGGGATTGGCTTTGAGGTCCAATACCTCTGCTTCGAGCAAAATCTTCTCCATCAGTTTGTCCACATTGAGGCCGGTCTTGGCGGAGATATCCTGCGACTGGATTTTTCCTCCCCATTCTTCAATCAATAGATTCATGGAGGCCAGTTCCTGTTTGATTTTATCCGGATTGGCGTTGGATTTATCGATTTTGTTGATCGCAAATACTATAGGCACATTGGCGGCCTGGGCGTGTGAAATTGCTTCTTTAGTCTGAGGCATGACATTATCATCTGCCGCTACAATGATGACGGCGACATCTGTCATTTTGGTACCTCTGGCGCGCATAGCTGTAAACGCTTCATGACCCGGAGTGTCGAGGAATGTGATTTGTTTCTCTCCAACTTTTACTTCATATGCCCCGATGTGCTGGGTAATACCTCCTGCTTCCCCGGAAACCACATTGGCACTGCGGATATAATCCAACAGGGATGTTTTGCCGTGATCTACGTGGCCCATGACGGTGACTATAGGGGCACGGGAAACTAAATCCTCCGGTGTATCATCTTCTTTTTCATCGAGATCGGTGGATTCTTCAGCGGAGATGAAGGAGACTTTGTGTCCAAATTCTTCTGAAACCAATTCAATGATTTCAGCATCAAGTCGTTGATTTATGGACACGATGACCCCCAGGTTCATACAAGTCATGATGACTTGAGCCGGCTTTACATTGAGTAAAGAGGCCAGTTCTGAAACGGTCATAAATTCGGTCACCTGCAGATCAGAAGTGGTCTGTGCCTGTTCTTCTAATTCTATTTTTTCCCGGATCCTGGAACGGTTGTCCCTTCTTATTTTTTGTCGTTTGCTTTTTGTATTGCTTCCCAAACGAGCCATCGTAGCGCGTATTTGGTCATCGATTTCTTTTTGTGAAATTTCTTTTACATCATTCGGGCCTCTTTCCCTTCGGCCAATGTTGGGACCTCCGGTGCCGGGAGCTGCTGATGGGCTGGAGGGCTCTATTTTTTTGCGTTTGCGTTTCCTTTTTTTCTTTAGTTCTTCATCAGAAGAAGCGACCAGTTTTTTCTTTTTAGGGTCTTCGGTGATGGGTACAAGGAGATCTTCTTTTTTCTTCTTGGACTTATCAAATTTATCTGTATCGATTTTACCCATGATCTTCAATCCCTTTAGTTGCGGGGTTTCCGATCGATGCATATCCTCTACCACGCCCCCTTCCAGGACCGGTGGTTCTACCACAGGAGCCGGGACTTTTACCGGTATTTCTAAGGGTTTAGGTTGTTCTGCTTCCGGAGATTCAGGTTCAACAATTTCAGGTATTTTCTTCTTTTTAGGGTCGAGGTCAATCT
>Ga0163153_10001838_pt1 | contig 32593 bp, 31 predicted proteins | sample OliLakLV19MP6IB1_FD_148629 | JGI IMG/M metagenome (GOLD analysis project Ga0163153, IMG submission 148629) | Freshwater microbial mat bacterial communities from Lake Vanda, McMurdo Dry Valleys, Antarctica - Oligotrophic Lake LV.19.MP6.IB-1 | ecosystem: Environmental > Aquatic > Freshwater >... | reverse complement strand
GCCCGGCGCTTCCCCTCGGCGCGGCCCGGCCCGGCGCGGCCCCTCGGCGCGGCCCTGCCCCTCTCCGCGGGCCGGTGCTCGCTGGGCGGACACATGGGCCAAGGAGCGATCGGCGACACCCGCATCCGGTGCCCTCACGCGCCAGATCGTCCGCTGCGCGAGCACAACGGCCCCGGAAGCCCTTCGATCGGGGCCCGGCCATGGCTCCGTTGGCCGGTATGTACGCCGGGCGAGCGGCCCCGTCTTCTCGGGCTCGGGCTCGGGCTCGGCCTCGACCAGGCGCCGTTGGTCTCGGCGCCAGCCCCTCGACGCGGCCGCCCGGCGCGGCGCGGCCCCTTGGCCACGCGACCGCGACCGCGCCCACGGCCACGACCAGGCGCCGTTGGCCTCGGCCCCGCGGCTGCGGCGGCTACCTCCCGCGGTGGAACGTCGGGGCCAGCGCCGGGTATAGACCGCGATACGCCTCGTGGGCGTCCCGGTACCCGTCCACCGCGGCCCCGGGCGCGGCGACCGTGGTGGCCGTCACGAGCGCTCCCGTCGCGGCATCCACATCCGGGAACCAGCCGGCCCCGACCGCCCCAAGGAGCCCCGCGCCGTAGGCCGCGCCCTCGGTCGTGCTGACGGTCGCGATCTCGGCGCCCAGCACGTCGGCCAGGATCTGGCACCACACCGGGCTGGCCGTGCCGCCGCCGGAGGCCCGGATCTGGCCCGGCACGGCCATGCCCGTGCCGATCATCTGGTCCAGGCCGTCGCGCAACCCGAAGGCCACGCCCTCAAGCACCGCCCGGGTGAGGTGCCGGCGATCGTGGCTGACGGTCAGCCCGACGAAGGCGCCGCGGGCCAAGGGATCCGGATGTGGACTGCGCTCCCCGGTCAGGTAGGGGAGGAAGAACAGGCCATCGTCCGCGGCACGGACGTCTCCGGCGGCAGCCGTCAGCTCTCCGAACCCCACGCCCGGAGCCAGGGCGTCACGGAACCAGCGCAGGCTGCCCGCGGCGGAGAGCATGACGGTCATCAGGTGCCAGCGCCCCGGCACCGCATGGCAGAAGGCGTGGACCCGGCCACGCGGGTCCCGGAGCGGCGCATCGGTGGTGGCGAAGACGACCCCGGAGGTGCCCAGGGACAGGGCCACCACGCCCGGGTTCACCGCCCCGACCCCGACCGCGTTGGCCGACTGGTCGCCGCCGCCGGCCACGACAGGGGTGCCGGCACGGAGCCCCGTGGCGGCGGCGGCCTCGGCCGTCAGCCCGCCCGTGACCGTCGGCCCCTCGAACGTCGGCGGCAGCCAGGCCGGGTCGATGCCCAGCGCGCCCACCACCTCCGGCGACCAATCACGCGCCGCCAGGTCGAACAGCAGCGTGCCCGCGCCATCGGCCTTGTCCAGCGCGTACCCGCCGGTCAGCCGCAGACGAACGTAGTCCTTGGGCAGCAGGACGTGGGCCACGCGCCCCCAGACGTCCGGCTCGTGATCGCGCACCCAGACGAGCTTGGGCGCCGTGAAGCCGGTCAGCGCATCGTTGCCGGTGATGGCGATGAGACGCTCCAGCCCGATCGCCTCGCGGATCTCGTCGCAGGCCTGGGCCGTGCGCTGGTCGTTCCACAGGATGGCCGGCCGCAGCACCTCACCCGCGGCGTCCAGCAGGACCAGGCCGTGCATCTGCCCGGTCAGTCCGATCGCCGCCACATCCCCGCCCGGGACGCCGGACTGCGCCAGCACGGCCCGGATCGCCCCGACCGCTCCATCCCACCACAGCTCGGGCGACTGCTCGCTCCACAACGGGTGCGGGATGTCGTACCCGTACTCCACGACGCCCGTGGCGACGACCGCCCCGGCCTCGTCGATGATGACGGCCTTGGTCGCCGTCGTCGACGCGTCGATGCCGATGACGTGGGCCATCGAGGGTCAGCGGTCCACGGACCAGATGCGCTGGTTGACCAGGTTCTCCAGGTGCTCCTGGCGGCCGGACCGCGGGGTCGGGTCCAGCTCGCCGGCGGCGACCTTCGCCTCGAGGCTCTCGAGCGTCTCCGTGCCGTCCAGGATGGCGGTGCCCAGGGGCCCGGACCAGCCGGCGTAGCGAGCCTCAAGCAGGTCGGACAGGGTCCGCTGCTCGAGCAGGTCGGCGGCGACGAGGAGCGCCCGGGCCAGCGTGTCGATGCCCCCGATGTGGGCATGGAAGAGGTCGGTCCGGTCGGTGCTCTGGCGGCGCAGCTTGGCGTCGAAGTTGAAGCCGCCGGTCGTGAAGCCGCCGCCCTTCAGGATCTCGTACAGCGGCAGGGCCAGGTCCTCGACGGAGTTCGGGAACTGGTCGGTGTCCCAGCCGTTCTGGGGATCGCCGCGGTTGGCATCGATGCTGCCCATGATCCCGTGGGCCACGGCGTAGGCGACCTCGTGGTGGAACGAGTGGCCGGCCAGCGTCGCGTGGTTGGCCTCGATGTTGAGCTGGTATTCGCCGTCCAGCCCGTTGCGTACCAGGAAGCCGTGGATCGTCGCCGAGTCGTAGTCGTACTGGTGCTTGGTCGGCTCCATCGGCTTGGGCTCGATGAGCAGGGCGCCCGTGAAGCCGAGCTTGTGCTTGTGCTCCGCCACCAGGTGCAGGAAGCGGGCGAGCTGATCGCCCTCGCGCTTGAGGTCCGTGTTGAGCAGCGTGTCGTAGCCTTCGCGGCCGCCCCACAGCACGTAGTTCTCGCCGCCCAGCGCCTTGGTGTGCTCGATCATGTTCTTGACCTGGGCCGCGGCGTAGGCGAAGACCTCGGGATCCGGGTTGGTGCTGGCGCCGCCCTGGTAGCGCGGATGGGTGAACAGGTTGGCCGTGCCCCACAGGAGCTGCGCGCCGGTCCGTTCCTGATAACCGAGGGCGTCGTCCACGAGTGTCGCGAGGTTGGCCCGGGTCTCGGCGAAGGTCGCGCCATCGGGCGCCACGTCGCGGTCGTGGAAGCAGTAATACGGGACGCCCAGCGCGCTCAGGAACTCGAACGCGACCGCCATCTTGGCCCGCGCCTGGTCCATCGGGTCGCCGCCCGGCTCCAGCCACGGCCGGTCCATGGTCCCGACGCCGAACATGTCGCGGCCGTCCCAGGCGAAGGAATGCCACAGGCACACGCCGATGCGCAGGTGCTCCTCCATGCGCTTGCCCAGCACGACCCGATCGGGGTCGTAGATCTTGTAGGCGAGCGGGTTGGCGGAGCCCAGTCCCTCGAACGGGATCGGTCCGGTGACATCGGTGAAGAACGACGCGCTCACGCGGGAGACCTCCAGGGGGCCGGGGCTTTCGGACGCTGCGAGCGTAGCACCTTCGGTTTGTGCAAGAGCAACACAAACAGTGGCTGAGACAGGACCGCGCGGCGTCCCTGAGCTATCACCGGTCTGGACGGCTCGGGCGGAACGGTACCTTCGGCTCTGGGGATGCGGCCGCGGGTAGGGCATGCTCGTGACACGAGGGCGAGCCGATGGCTCGCGCCGTGGAGATCGGAGCGCAGCGCACATGACCAAGCCGACCATCACCCGCCTGTTCATCGGAAGCGTCCTCGCGGTGCTCGCGGGACTCGTCCTGGGGTTCGCGGCGATCATCGTGGCGTTCGCGGGCGACGCGTTCGTCATGGACGGGCCGGATGTCGTCGGCTTCACGGGCGACCCGTTCGCGTGGTCCATGGTCGGGATCGCCTTCGTCGGGCTCCTGGCCGTCATCGGCGGGTCGATCGGCGGCCTCGTGGCGTGGATCGGTGCGCTCATGAACACCGCCCAGCTCGACGACAAGGTCTGGTTCATCGTCCTGCTGGTGCTAGGCATCGTCAGCTTCGGCCTGATCGCCATGATCGCCTATGTCATCGCCGGTCCTGACGCGACCCGACCCGCGCCCGCGGGCGACGGTCAAGCGGTGGCGCTCGACCGCGCGCACGCCTGATCGGACCCACCAGAGCCACAAGGGAGGCGCGCCTCGGGTGCCTCGTGCACCCGCGCGTCGCGCCGTGGCATGCAGCCCCGGCATGCATGTAGGCATGCCACGCGCGACCTCCCCCGACGGTGACGCCCTGGAGCTCGCGTTCAGCGGCCCGATCTGGTACTGGCGTGGTCCGCCGCCGTTCCTGTTCGTGACCGTGCCCAAAGATGGGTCAGCCGCGACCCGGGCCATCGCCTCGGCGGTGACCTACGGCTGGGGCGTCATCCCGGTCACGGTCCGGCTCGGCGACACGGTCTGGCAGACCTCACTGTTCCCCAAGGACGGCCGCTACCTCGTGCCGATCAAGGTCCTCGTGCAACGCGCCGAGCACGTCGGCGAAGGCGACACGGTCGACCTGGCGGTCGTCATCTGGGCGTGACGACCTGCGACGGGTCAACAGAAGGGATGGAGCGGGAGACGAGGTTCGAACTCGCGACCTTCTGCTTGGGAACTGCACGGCCCGTGCGGCGAGCTCTACGCAAACCGAACTGGCGTTCCGAATTGAACGACTTTAGCCTACCTCCAGCGTGCGGTCGAGGCAAGGGGTCCCAGCATGATCATGAGGCGGCGAGCATCGAAGGTGAGTTTGCGGAAGACCACGGACAGAAGCCGAGGATTCGATGCAATCACCTTTCGCGCTCGAGGTCTGAACCACCCTCGTGCCAGCGCAGTGCGGTGGAACCGGGAGCCACGGAAGCGACCTCGCCCTATCCAGATCGGTGCCGAGCACCCGGCAGCGCTGCGACGCGCCGTCCAGTTGGTCGATGTCTGGATATCGCCGGGTGGCGCTCCGCGCGGAAACTCCCCATCCCAGGTCCAGTCGATTCCCCGCGTCGTCGGACGCGACGACACACTGACTGGTCTGGCGCCGCTTGGGCCGGCCTGAAGGTGGACGCCTCCTCCCAGGACCGGGACCATCTCCGCTCCGTCGCACGGGCCGTTCGCGTCGAAATCCTGCGAGCCGTGGCGCATGCCGGTGCCGGGCACCTGAGCGGGCCGCTGTCCGCGGTGGAGATCCTGACCGCGCTGTACTTCGATGCGATGTCGTTCGACCCGTTGGACGCGTGGCCGACGGCTCGTTGTCCGAGATGGGCGGGGCTGAGGTTCAGGTCCACGGCTCAAGGCTGCGCCACCGGTCGGGGTGACCGCGGGTCGCGTCGCGGGCGGCGGGACGCCCGAATCGATAGTGTTAGGGCATGACCAACGCACCGGCGCCCGCCACCGACCAGCCCGAGCACCTCCCGGGATCCTGCGACGTTGCCGTCATCGGCGGCGGGATCCTCGGACTCGCGACCGCGCGCGAACTGCTCTATCGCCGACCGGACCTGCGCGTCGTCGTGCTTGAGCGCGAGGCCGAGCTCGCCACCCACCAGAGTGGCCACAACAGCGGCGTCCTGCACGCGGGCCTGTACTATCCACCGGGCTCGCGCAAGGCCGCCTACTGCCGGGATGGCAAGGCCGCCCTGGAGACCTACGCCACGGAGCGTGGCATCCCGTTCCAGCGCTGCGGCAAGTTGGTCGTGGCCCTGAACGAGGGTGAGTTGCCGGCGCTGGCGCGTCTCCAGGAACGGGCCGAGGCGAACCAGGTCCCGGGCCTCGAGCGGGTCGGCGCCGAACGCATCCGCGAGATCGAGCCGCATGTCCTTGGTGTCGCCGGCCTGTGGAGCCCGGGCACCGGCATCATCGACTTCCGGCGCGTGGCTCTGGCCTACGCCGACGATGTGGTCGCCGCCGGCGGATCGGTGCACACGTCGCACGAGGTGACCGACCTGGTCCCGGGGCATGCCGCCACGACGGTCGTGACCTCCCGGGGCGACGTCGACGCCAGGCTCGTCATCAGCTGTGCTGGCCTGTGGGCAGACGTCGTGGCCAGGATGACGCCCGGCGCCGGCCGTGAACGCATCGTTCCCTTCCGCGGGGACTACTACACGCTGACGCCCGATGCGCGCTCGCTCGTCCGTGGCCTGATCTACCCGGTGCCCGATCCACGATTCCCGTTCCTGGGTGTCCACTTCACGCCGCGCGTCGATGGCGAGGTGTGGGCTGGCCCGAATGCCGTCCTGGCCTTCGCGCGGACCGGGTACCGGCGTCGCGATGTGGACCTCGGTGACCTCGCGTCGACCCTGACCTCCCGAGGGTTCCTGCGCCTCGCGGCTCGCTTCTGGAGGACCGGTGCGGCCGAGATGTGGCGCGACTGGTCAAAGGGCGCGTTCCTCTCGGAGCTGCAGCGCTTCATCCCCGAGTTGCGGGCCGATCAGATCTCCTTCGGCCCGTCGGGCATCCGCGCCCAGGCCGTCGACCTGGATGGCTCGATGGTCGACGACTTCCGATTCCGCGGTGTCGACCGCATCATCCACGTCGTCAACGCGCCGTCGCCGGCCGCCACATCGTCACTCGCCATCGCGGCGGACGTGGCCGGACGTGCCCTGGAACGCCTCGACGCCTGACATCCCCGACTCGCCATCGGCCGGGCGCGCCGACCCGCCGGTGACGTCGATCAGAGACGGACGAGTCGGCGGACGGGATCCTTCGCCTACGGTCAGGACCGAGGTCAAGGGATCGAGGTCGCGGACCTGTAGGCTCGCGATCTCTCCACGTCGTAGGCCGGCATCCAGGCACAGAACCAGGATCGCCTGATCGAGTCCTCGCACGTCTGGGCAGTTTGCAATGAGCATGGCTGCAACGCCACTTGAGGCGAGCTCCTGTCAACGCTGGTCCAAACCTGAGCAGAAATCGCCGGCTGAAAACTGAGCAGGTCAGCGCTCCTTCTCGCCGGTCAGCACCTCCTGCCGTTTGCCTCGGAGCCTGAAGCTGTCGCCCTTGAGGACGATGACCTCAGCGTGGTGAACGAGCCGATCGACCATCGCCGCGACGGCCACCGGGTCGCCGAAGATCTCGGCCCAGGCACTGAACGTCTTGTTCGAGCTGACGATCAGGGAGCGGCGCTCGTACCTGGAACTGATGAGGGCGAGGAAAAGGGCCGCGGCCTCCGGGTCGAACGGGATGTAGCCGACCTCGTCGACGATGAGCAGGGGGATCCGGCCGCACCGGGCTCGGCGAGCAGTTCGGGAGCGACGCGAGTGATGATGAGCACGCCGACTCGAGGTCGGCCGCCTCGGCCTCGCAGGAGAGCGCTCGGCGGTCCGTCGCGGGCAGGGCGGCGATCGTCGAGCGATGCTCGATCGATCGGCTCGGACCCGTCCGGAGGCGCGCACAGCGCTCGAGGAGATCGTCCGTCGAGAGCTTGCGTAGCTGGTTGCGGATCCCCTCGGGGGCGTTGACCACCGGCGTGTGCAGGTGGGTCATCGCCCGGGTCCGGCTGAGGATGGCGCCCTCGCGGGTGCACACGAGGACACGGATCGCCTCCCGATCGCCGCGCCGTCGCGGCTGGGCGAGGTGCTCCCGGCTGAGCGCCCCGCGAACTGCTCGGACGGCGTCGAGCTCGTCGGACTTGGCGGCGTAGCGGCGGGCCGGACGGTCGATCTCGACGACCCACTCGCCCTGCTCGAGCAGATACGTCGTGAGCCTCGAGCCAGGAGCGCCACGGGCGGCTCGACGATCCGGACCGACGGATCCGCGAGGATTCGTGCCATGAACTGCACCGTCCAACCGAGCGCGGCCTCGTCCAGGCGCTACGTCACCGACCGCACGATTCTGGACAGGCCGGTCGGCCCCGTGTACCTGTGAAGCTCCTCCACACCAGCGAGTTTGAGCCGACCCCTCTGGAGCAACGGTTCACATGCGATTCGCCCCACCGACGGCGAAGTGTCATGCCACGATCGCGAAGGCGAACCGCGCGGGGTATGGGGAGGTGCTTCGCTCCCCGCGCTCCCCGGGGAGATGGATGTCGCACTCGCTGCGCGGGACGCGGATCGCTGCCCGAACCCGGAACTCAGCACCCAGCGGCCGGATGGGCCGTTGTCCGGGCTGGGTCCGCTGGTGCCGTCGACTGACGCGAGGGAGCCCGGGCGGGCCGGAGGAGGCGGTCCGCCCGGGCGGATATGGTCTACGCGGCGCGACTCACGCGGCTTCGAGGGCCGCGTGGAAGATGTCGATGGCCTGGTCGACCTCGGCCGCGGTCGTCACCAGCGGTGGGACGAAGCGCACGACCTGGCCCCACGACCCCGCCGACAGGACGATCAGGCCGCGCTGCAGGGTTTGCGACAGGACCCGCCCCGCTGTCGTGGGGTCCGGACGCCGCGGATCAGCGCCGGCTCCGAGAATGAACTCGACCCCGACCATGAGACCGCGACCGCGAACATCACCGACCTGCGGGTGTCCTGCCGCGGCGCCGCGGAGCCCGGCGAGGAGTTGGCGACCACGTGCTTCGGCATTGGCGACCAGTCCCTCATCCTCGATGACGTCAAGCGTGGCGAGTGCGGCCGCGCACGAGACTACATTCCCACCATACGTGCCGCCGTGGGCACCGGGTGCGAACGACGCCATGACCTCCGGACGCGCGAGAATGCCGGACAGCGGCATCCCGGACGCGATGCCCTTGGCGAAGACGAGGATGTCCGGGGCGACGTCGGCATGCTCGACCGCCCAGAACCGGCCGGTCCGCCCGACGCCGGTCTGGATCTCATCGGCGATCAGCAGGATGCCACTGGCCGTGGCGATCTCGCGCAGGCGGGGCAGGAATCCCGCTGGAGGCACGACATAGCCACCCTCGCCCAGGATCGGCTCGACGATGAACGCGGCCACCTTCGATGGCGGGACGACCTGTGCGAAGAGCGTCTCGAGTTGCGATTCCCAATCACAGGTGCACGCCGACGGATCATGGGGCGTCGCCGATCGGTAGCAGTATGGGAATGACGCGTGGTACACGGAGCCCGGCAATGGCTCGAAATCAGCGCGGATCGTCTGGCGCGACGTCGTCAATGCCATCGTCTGTGCCGTCCGACCGTGGAAGCCGCCGCGGAAGGAGAGCACGACCGACCGTCCCGTGGCGACGCGAGCGAGTTTGACGGAGGCCTCGATCGCCTCAGCCCCGGAGTTCGATAGGAAGGCACGCCACGGACCGTTGGCGAGCAGCGACGTCAGGCGTTGGTGGAGACGCAGTCCAGGGGCGTGGTAGACGATGTTCTGCTGTCCATGGATGAGGCGACTTGCCTGGTCTGCGATGGCGGCGCTGACCCGCGGATGGGCATGTCCAGTGCTGGTGACGCCGATCCCGGCCGAGTAGTCCAGCCATCGCCGACCATCCGTGTCGATCAGCCACGATCCCTCGCCCCGATCGACGACGATGTCCGTGTACCGCGACCAGACAGCTGGTATCACGGATCGGTCAGGAAGCGGATCCTCGAGTGTCATCGGTGGGCCTCCAAGCGTCGTGTCATTCGCATAAACAGCACCCGCGCGCGATCAGCCGGGCGTGGTCAGGACCATGATGCGGATCTCGGTCATGTCGTCCATCGCCCAGCGCAGGCCCTCGCGACTCAGGCCGGAATCCTTGACGCCGCCATAGGGCATGTGGTCGATCCGGTAGGTCGGGACGTCGTTGATGATGACCCCACCGACCTCGAGCTCCGAGAATGCCCGCCAGGCCCCGGCGAGGTCGTTGGTGAAGACCCCGGTCTGCAGCCCGAACATGCTGTCGTTGACCCGGCCGATCGCCTCGTCGAGCGTGGCGAACGGGGCGACCACGACGAGTGGCGCGAAGGCCTCGTTCGAGCACACCTGGGCATGGGTCGGCACGTCGGTCAGGACGGTCGGTGGGAAGAACGTGCCATCGGCCGTTCCGCCCGCGAGGACCTTGCCGCCGAGGGCCACGGCCTCGTCCACCCAGCGCTGGGTGCGGCTGGCCTGGTTGGCATCGACCATCGGCCCGACGTCGGTCGTCGGGTCGAGCGGATCGCCGAGCTTGAGCGCCTTGACGCCCTCGACGAATTTCGCCATGAACGGCTCCCAGACCGATTCGTGGACGAACAGTCGCTGGACGCTGATGCACACCTGGCCGGAATAGGCGAAGGCACCGACGAGGATGCGCTTGACCGCCAGTTCGATATCGGCGCTGGCATCGACGATGGCGCCGGCGTTGCCGCCAAGCTCGAGCACGACCTTCTTCTTGCCGGCCCGCTCCTTCATCCGCCAGCCGACCGAGGGGGAGCCGGTGAAGCTGAGCAGCTTGAAGCGCTCGTCGGCGACCATCCGGTCACCGAGCTCGCGGGTCATCGGCAGGATGCTGACCATGCCCTCCGGCACCCCGGCCGCCTCGATGATCTCGGCCACGGTGAGCATCGTGAGCGGATCGGCGGACGGCGGCTTGAGGACGATGGGGTTGCCGGTGGCGATGGCTGGCGCGACCTTGTGGGCGGCCAGATTCAACGGGAAGTTGAATGGGCTGATGCCGGCGATCGGCCCGATCGGGAAGCGCCGCGTGATGCCCACCTTGCCGCGCGACGCGGGCATCAGGTCGAGCGGGATGACCTCGCCGATCATCCGCTCCGCCTCCTCCGCCCCGAGGCGGAAGGTCAGCGTCGCCCGGTCCACCTCGACCAGCGCGTCGCGGATCGGCTTGCCAGCCTCCAGGCAGATGAGCCGGCCGAGCTCCTCGCGGCGGGCCTTGATCCCCGCACTGATCTCACGCAGGATCCGGCCGCGCTCGTAGGCGGGCATCGTTCGCGTCGTCTCGAAGGCACGGACCGCGGCCTCGACCGCTTCTTCGTACTGCTCGGGCGTGGCCGTGTACGTCGCCCCGGCGGGGTTGCTCGGATCGGCCGGGTTGGCGACCTCCAGCACGTCCGGTGAGGTCACCCAGCGGCCGGCCAGGAAGATCGGATGGGGGGTGGTACCGGTCGTGACGGTCATGTCGCGCTCCGTGTGTTCGGTTGTCGAGGCTAGTGAGAACCGGAACGGCATGGTACGACAGATTGTGAGACAATACGACAAGAAGGCCGCACGGCCGTTGCATGAAGGGATCCCATGGCAGCCGCCATCGCATGGCACGGCGCGGCGAACGACGACGAGGTGTCGGCGTGAGTGGGTCGGACCGGCGCCGAACGATCATTCGCACCGACGATGCTCCGTCTCCGGCGGGCGCCTACAGCCAGGCCGTGGCGGTCCTGCAGACCGTGTACTGCGCGGGACAGGTGGGTCTTGACCCGGTGACCCGCCAACCAGCCGAAGGCGTCGCCGATCAGACGATGCGTGCCCTGGAGAACCTCGACGCTGTCCTCCGCGCAGCTGGTGGATCACTGGACGACGTGGTCAGCGTCACCGCGTTCCTGCGTCACTCCGCTGACGCGCCAGCATTCGATGCGGCGTATCGCGAGCGCATGGCTGCGATCCTGCCTGCCCGGGCAACGGTCGGCGTCGAACTCCCTGCCCCGTACCTTGTCGAGATCTCCGCGATCGCGGTCATCGGCGCCGGCGCCGGGTAGACGTCCTCTTTCGCCATGACGTATTGTCTGACAATCTAAGTATTATCTGAGGTTCGACCGTGATCGTTGCTGATGTCGTCGCCAAGGTCCTGCAGTCGGAGGGTGTCCGACAGGTCTTCTTCTTCCCGGCTAGCCCGATCACGGAAGCGCTGGCCCGAGCCGGGATCCGCCTCGTCCTGCCGCGCCAGGAGCGGGTAGCCGGGGACATGGCTGACGGCATGTCAAGGTCCTCGAACGGACGCGAGATCGGCGTCTGGGCGGTCCAGTCATTGGCTGGCGCAGAGAACGCGTACGCGGGGCTCGTCCACTCGTGGACCGACTCGACGCCGACCCTGTTCCTGCCCGGACATCCAGGGCTGGCTCGGGCTGGCGAGTCTCCGGCGTTCGAAGCGCTGGACCACTTCCGCTCGGTCACGAAATTCGCGGCACGCATCCAGGCCCCGGAGCTTGCCCAGGCTCGGCTTCGGCACGCATTCGCGACGATCCGGTCCGGCCGGCCAGGCCCCGCGATGGTGGAGCTGCCCGAGGACATCCTCGCGATGCCCTGGGATGGTCCGTTCGACTACCAGCCTGTTCGTGTCGCGCGACCAGGACCCGACGCCGGGGCCGTGCAGGAGGCTGCTGACCTCCTCCTTCGGGCCAAGCGGCCGCTCATCTGGGCGGGTCAAGGGGCGCTCTACGCCGAGGCAACAGACGCGCTGGTTCGGGTCACCGAACTCCTGGGAGCCCCCGTGTTGACGACCCTCCAGGGCAAGAGCGCGATGCCGGAGGATCACCCGCTCTCAGCAGGGACGGGCGGCTATGCCCAGACGCCCATGGTGGGGCACTTCCTCGAGCACGCCGACACCATCCTGGTCGTCGGCTCGAGCCTGAGCCGGACCGACTTCACCCCCGAGGTGCCGGACGGCAAGACGATCATCCACGTCACCGTCGACTCGCGCGATCACAACAAGACGCACTGGACGCAGGTGCCCGTCATCGCCGACGCCGCCCTCTTCCTCGAGGCCCTCGCGGTCGAGCTGGAAGGCCGGGTCGGTCAGGCGGAAGCCGAGCGGCGCGAGGCCACGGCATCTACGATCGCGACCATGCGTGCCGCGTGGCTCTCCGAATTCGAGCCGTTGTTCGCTGACGACTCCGCACCGATCAACGGGTATCGGATGTTCCGTGACCTGTGGGCGTCCGTCGACCCGGACCAGACCATCATCACGCACGAATCCGGCTCTTCGCGCGACATCCAGTCGGTCTTCTATACGGCGACGAAGCCGCGGTCCTACCTCGGGTGGGGCCAGTCGACGCAGCTTGGCTATTCGATCGGCGCCGCGATGGGTGCGAAGCTCGCGAACCCGGACAAGCTCGTGGTCAATGTCATGGGAGATGCCGCGATCGGGATGACCGGGCTTGACCTGGAGACGGCCGCGCGCGAGGAGATCCCCATCCTCACCGTGGTCAAGCATGACGAGATTTTCAGTGGCTACTACCGATTCATGCCGGAGTCGATCAAGCGCTATGGGTCCGCACGACAGACGGGCGATTACGCGTCGATGGCACGCAGCCTGGGGCTCCACGCGGAACGCATCGAGTCACCGAGCGAGTTGCGGGCCGGTTTCGACCGTGCGATCCGCGCAGTGAAGGGCGGACAGCCGGCACTCGTCGACGTGATCACGGCCGAGACACATCGCCTGTCGATCCCGGATCCCACGGCCAAGCACTGATCTCGCCCTGGCCGCGCCGGCGAGCGTTGGCCGCTCGCCGGTCCGTTCACATCGCCGGGCCGAGGAACTCGCGCGGCCCGCGCTCGGCAGCCGGATGCCCGATGAGCCGGAGGCCATCCCAGACCGTCACCTGATTGGCGGTAAGGACGGTCTTGCCGGTGGCCCGTTCAAGGTCCTCCAGCCACGCGATCGTGTGCAGGGCCGTGTCCGGCAGCAGGATGGCCTCCGCGTCTGGATGATCATTGGCGACGGCGAGCTCGATGGCCGCATCGCGGCTCAGTGTCCCACCCTCCGATGCCCACATGATCCCCAGCACGCCCACGTGCTGGACCTCGATCCCCGCGTCGCCAAGGAAGGACGTGAAGCGGTCGGTGAGATCCGCGGGATATGTCGCACCGATCGAGACGCGCCGCAGTCCGAGTGCGTTGAGCGCCTCGACGAACGCCAGCGAAGTGCTGGACGCTGGCACGCCAAGCTGTCGGGAAACCGCAGCGACCTGCGCACCTGCACCTTCAAGGCCGTAGACGAAACTACCGCTCGTGCACGCCCACATCACCGCCGCCGGCGCGAATGGTCGGAGCCGTTCCGCCCCGTCCTCGAGCCGGAAGGGAGCACCGGTATCGATCAATGCGTCGATCTCGTGGGTGTCCCGTCCCACTGTCGTGTGGACGACCGGTAAGCGCACGGGCGGGTGGATCCGCGCCTCGGCGGCCGGATAATCGTCCTCGGCGGCGTGACCCGGGTACAGGATGCCGACCGTCGGCGTGTCGGTCGTCGCCTGTGCGCTCATGCATTCCCTCCGCCGACGGCCAGGGGGTCGTCCGAAGCCAGCCCGATCCGACGCATCGCGTCCCACATCAGCACGTGGTTTGCGGAGAGTACCGGGACGCCCAGTCGCTGCCGCAGCTCAGGGAGTATCGCGACGGTGGGCAGGTTCGTGCAGGCCAGGAAGACCGCGTCGGCATCGGTCGTCATCGCCCGATCAGCCAGGTCGACGACGATGTCGGACGACGCCGCCACGACGTCCTCCTCGTCCGTGTATCCGAGATGGACGAGGGAGACCGGCTCGAACCCGGCTTCGCGCAGGAAGTCACCCAGGCGGTCACCAAGCTCAGCACCGTATGGGGTGCCGATGCCGACGCGCTTCGCTCCGATCGCCTGCAACGCCTCGACGAGGGCGCCGCTCGGGGTGACGGCCACTGGAACCCCGACCTCCTCGATGGATCGTCGGATCCTGGCCTCGCCAGCGAGCCCATCGACGAAACTCGCCGAGGTGCATCCGAAGGCAATCACGCTCGGCTGGATGCGGACCAATGTCGCTGTCGCGGCCGCGACCCCCGCAGGTTTCGCCACTTCGCGCGCGTGATCACTGCCGTACGGGAGGTCCACGATCCCCATCCGCGTGACGTGCAGCGACGCGCTGTCAGGGAGCATCGTCCAGTACTCGCGGTCGAGCGCCATGTCGAACGGCACGATCATGCCCAGGCGCTGGTGCGGGTTCGACATCCGAGCGACTCCGACTCGTCATGTTTGGCAGATTGACGGACAACCTGACGAAGACTACCATGCGTCGGGTCCGCCGCCCTGGTGTGGACGCAAGCGCGGCAGAGGAGGTGTCATGGCGTCTCGCACTACCTTGAGGACGACGATCGGCCTCGGGCTCATCTTTGCACTGGTCGTGGGAGCGTGCGGGCCGACCGCCGGCTCCGGATCACCGGCCGCCACGGATGCGCCGACCACAGCGCCGACGACGGCGCCTACCGACGCACCGACGGAGGCGCCGCAGGATCCGCTGGCGCGAGTCAAGGCCGATGGTCTGTACGTCGCGTTCGTCGGTGAGAATCCGTGGTCCTTCCTGGCCCCGGACGGAACGTTCACCGGTGCCGAAGCGGACATGGTCAAGAGCTGCGCAGCGACACTGGGGATCACCGAGATCTACCCCGTCAATGTCCAGTTCGACGGGCTGCTTCCAGGCTTGGAAGCACGTCGCTTCGACATGATCGCCGCCGGGATGTCGATCCGATCCGCTCGGCTCGAGGTTGCGATCTCGACCCAGCTGCTCTATCGCTACGGCACGCGTCCCGTTGGCAAGAAGGGCGACCCCTTGCTGGCCACATTGACGAGCTGGACGAAGCTCGGGGAGTCCGGTGTGCCGATCGCCGGCATCCGTGGATCGACCGAGATCACCGACACGGAGCCGTTCGGCGTGACGTGGACGGAATATCCCGACAACCCCACCGAGTTGGCTGACCTGCTCGCTGGTCGGATCCAGCTGATGGCCTGGAACGACAACTACTTCGGCAGCTTCATCAAGGAGAATCCGGACGTGCCGATCGAGGCCGTCCCGAACTGGGACTACGAAGGGGTCGTGTCCCTGCCCGGCCACTACTTCAACAAGGAGGACGTCGCGCTACGCGACGCGTTCAACGACTGCTACTCCGCCTTGAAGACGAGCGGCGAGATGGCCACCATTCTCACCACGTGGGGCTTCAACCCGGATACCATCCCTGACCCGGGTCCCGGCTTCCCGCCGGGTGCTCCCGAGGAATGAACCGCGCCTGACTGAAGGCTCCGCGGCGACTCGCTCGCCGCGGAGCCTTTCTTCTTGACCGACGAGATCGAGGACCCCATCGATCCATGAACGGATTCGAGCGCTTCGTCGACGTCGCCCAGTTCATGATCCCGGGCGCGATCACGACACTCTGGATCGCGGCCGTGTCCTTTCCGGGTGCCCTGCTCGTGGCGACGATCGTCACCATCCCCCGGATCTTCCGCGTCCCCGTGGTCAGCTGGCTGGCCGACCTGTACGTCGACTTCGTGCGAACGACCCCGCTGCTCCTGCACCTGTTCTTCGTGTACTACGCATTGCCGTTTGTCGGCCTTCGGCTCGAACCGGTACCGGCAGGCATCCTGACCCTGAGCCTGCACGTTGGGGCCTACCAGTCCGAGATCCTGCGGGCGGCGTACCACTCCGTGCCGGTCGGACTCATCGAGGCGTCCACCGTGCTCGGGATGAGCACGCGGATCCGACTCATCCGGGTGGTCATCCCATTGGCGTTGCGCGTCGCGCTGCCTGGCCTGGCCAACTCGATGATCGAGATTCTGCTCAACACGGTCGTGCTGTCGGTCGTGGCCGTGGTCGAGATCTTCTACAGTCGGACGCTCTACTTCTACCAGTTCTTTTCGGGCCGACTCGAGAGCCTCGTCGTCGTGATCTTCTTCTTCGTCGCCATCGGCGTCCCTGCTGGACGGCTCGTCCGCCGCCTCGAACGGCGAGTGGCCCTGCCTGGTCAACCGGCAGCGGACCGGGTGCACACCCCATGACCAGCGAGGACGTCGACCGCCTCCTGTCGTACATCGGGCCGCTGGCGAGTGGGCTTGTCTACACGGTGTTCCTCACGCCACTGACCATGTTGCTCGCGACGCTGCTCGGGATCGGATTCGCGGTCGCCCTCAACGCGCGACGGCTATGGATCCGGCGGTCCGTGCAGTGGTTCATCGAGGTTGCCAGGTCGATCCCGGAGTTGGTCCATGTCTTCATCTGGTACGAAGCGCTCGCGGTCATGGGCATCGTCCTGCCGGCGCTCGTCGCCGGCGTCGTGGCGCTGTCCGTCGTGTTCGGCGCCTTCCTCGGGGAGGTCATCCGGGCCGGGATCATCTCGGTCGAGCGCACGCAGTGGGAGTCGGGCAAGGTCCTCGGCATGTCCGATGCGACGATCTGGCGTCGGGTGGTGCTGCCCCAGGCGTTCCGGAACATCCTGCCCGTGTGGAGCAGCTACTACGTGTCGATGTACAAGGCGACGGCCCTGCTCGGCGTGATCACGGTCCCGGATCTGCTCTTCCAGGCCCGCGGCCTGGCTTCGCAGAACTTCCGCGTCTTCGAGATCTACGCGATCGTGCTGGTCATCTACTTCATCATCGGCAGCACATCGCTGGCGGCGATCCGTTGGTATGAGCGCCGTCTTCGACTCGACGTCCCCAAGTCAGAACGTGGCGACATCCTTCGACCGATCCCCGACGCATGACGCCGAGTCACAGTGCAGTCAAGGAGGCCACCACATCGTGAGCGAGATGACGGCGACCCCACCGAGCCCCAGCGCGGCTGGCGCCGGCGATGCCACGCACCCCGCGATCAACCTGGTCGGAGTATCCAAGAAGTTCGGCGATCAGGTCGTGCTCGACGACGTCGACCTGGCGGTCAAGCGTGGCGAGATCCTCGTCGTGATCGGTCCCAGCGGATCGGGGAAGACGACGCTCCTGCGCTGCCTGGTCGGTCTCGTCGACATCGACAGCGGGCGCATCGAGATCGACGCCGAGTGCGTGGTGGACCGCCGCCCCGGCCATCAGTCGCCCAGCACCAAGACCGCAGAGGCGATCAGGCGCCGCAGCCTGGGCATGGTCTTCCAGTCGTTCAACCTGTTCCCCCACAGGACAGCCCTCGAGAACGTCATCGAGGCGCCGGTACATGTCCGCAAGGTGCCGCGCCAGGAGGCGGTGCAGGAAGGTGAACGCCTCCTCGCCCAGGTCGGCCTGGCCGATCGGATGCAGCACTATCCCGCGCAGCTGTCGGGCGGGCAGCAGCAGCGCGTCGCTATCGCGCGCGCGCTAGCCATGCGCCCGGACGTCATCCTGTTCGACGAGGTGACGTCAGCCCTCGACCCCGAGCTCACCGGCGAAGTGCTCACGGTCATGGCCGACCTGGCGGCCCAGGGCCAGACGATGATCGTCGTGACCCATGAGATGGGCTTCGCGAAGCACGTGGGCCACCGGCTCCTGTTCATGGATCGGGGCGTGATCGTCGAGGACGGGAAGCCCGAGGACGTCCTGTCGAATCCACAGCACACCCGGACGCAGCAATTCCTCAGCAAGGTCCTCCACACTTCCTGAGTCGCGCCTGTCAGCCGGCGATAATGCCTGCAGCGCGCAGGAGCTCGAGGGACACCATCGCGGCCTCTTCGTGGTACGCGCGGTGTGAAGCCGCGGATACCCATGCCGTGTGCGGCGTCAGCAGGACGTTTGGCAAGTCGGCCAAGGGGTCCGACGACGGATCCGGCGGCTCGGCAGCTCGGACGTCAAGGGCGGCGAACGCGAGATGATTCGACGCCAGCGCCACCGCCAACGGGTTTTCCTGGATGATCCCGCCCCGTGACACGTTGACCAATATGGCCCCCTGACGCATCCGTGCGAACGCCGCGCCACCAAGCAGGCCCCTGGATGTCTTGGTGAGCGACGCGCAGACGACGACGGCGTGGGATGTCGCGAGCAGCTCGTCGAGGGGCACGAGCGGCAGGTCCGGCCCCGTATCGGGAGTCGCGGGGTCCGTGGCGATCGTTCGGAACCCGAGGGCACGGGCCCGCGCGCCGAGGGCCTGTCCGATGCGGCCGGCGCCGATGATCCCGACCGTCTGCTCCGTGAACAGCTCGATGCCCAGGTCGGCGATCAGTTTCCGGTGGTCCCAGCGGTCCGTGCGAGCCGCCCGGTCCTGGGCCGACAGGCGCCGGACGGCGGCCAGCAGCAGCGTGATGCCGTGCTCGGCGACGACCTGGGTCGCCCAATGGGGCAGGTTGCGGACCGGCACATCGGCAGCCGCAGCAGCCTCTTCGTCCACCTGGTCCATCCCGACCGAATAGCACACCACACCCACGGGCGACCGGATGAGGCCGATCTCCTTGGCGCCGAACGGACCATCGTGGACGATGACCACGTTCGCGTCGGGCAGTGCCTCGCGGGCGGCGCTGCGCGGCGGGACGATCAGACGGACGCCCGCCGACGACAGGATGTCCGCCTCGATGTCATACGACCAATCGAGGTAATCCAGCTGGTCGTAGACGACCACGGTCGGGTCATCTGACCCTGGGGCTCGGGACGTGGCCACTGGATCTCCTCAGGATTGTCCGTCAAGTGAGCAGGTTGACAATCGTAGCCCAGGACGGGTCATACTGGGTGGGTCGCCGAGCCTAATCTGAGCGCGTCATGGTGACGACACACGAGGGCCTGGTCGTGCATCCACCAGAGGACGTCGTCGCAGCCCGTCGGCGCGGCCGAAAGCGGGTTCCGCTCGCGGTCGTCGGCGTCGTGATCATGCTTGGGGTCGTCGGCCTGGCCCTTGCACGACCGTGGCCGGGAACTGCGGGCGCAGCAGACGCCTCCTTTGCCTGCATCGACGTCACGGCCGCCGTGGGACTCGCGTTCCAGGGTCGGTACGGGACGACGGTCGCGCCAGATGAGGGTGGGACGATCATGCAGCGGAACATGGGGAACGGCGCTGCGGTGGGGGACTACGACGCCGATGGGGATCTCGACATCTACCTGCTGGGACAGGCCGGTGAGCGAAACATCCTGTACCGCAACGACCCCGACCTTGACGGTACACGGACCTTTACGGACGTCACGGCCGCGGCCGGTGTGGAAGACCTGGGGCTTGGCAGGGTCGCCCACTTCGCCGACCTGGATGGCGACGGACGTCTCGACCTGCTGGTGGCCAATGACGCGGATCCGGACGGTCGACTGCCGCGCTCGCGCCTGTTTCGAAACGCCGGCGACGGGACCTTCGAGGATGTGACCAGGGACTCCGGATTCGAGCCCGTCGGGTACCTCGTCGGCGGTACGTCGCTCGTCGATGTCGACGGCGATGGTGACCTGGACGTCTTCGTGACGTTCTGGACGATGGAACTCGGCAGCACGCCGTCCGATCGCCAGCCGGTCGGGCAACTGCCCGGGTCGAACCGGATGTATCGGAACGACGGGGACTTCCAGTTCACCGATGTCACCGACCAGATCGGCCTGGGCGGCGTCCGGCGCGACTCGTTCACGCCGATCTTCCACGACTTCGACGGCGACGGCGACCTCGACCTGTACATCGCAGTAGACCATCGGGAGGACCTCTTCTACGAACAGCGCGACGGGCGGTTCGTGGATCGATCCATCGAAGCTGGCACGGATCACGTGGGCAATGACATGGGGGTCGCGATGGCCGATGTCGATGGCGACGGGTTGCTCGACATGTTCGTGTCCAACATCAAGGACCCTGAGGAGAACTTCGGCAAGAAGCCTCGCGGCAACACCCTGCTGGTCACGGATCGGACGGCAGGCAACGTGCGATTCGAGGATCGTGCGTATGACTTCGGGGTGCGCGACACCGCCTGGGGATGGGGGACCGCCTTCGTCGACATGGATCTCGACGGCGAGCTCGACTTGTACGTCGTGCAGGGCTTCGACGAATTCGTGAGCATCTACAGCAAATCGCTGTACGACGCCCGCTCCTTCCTGTTCGAACGGGACGATGCCGGCTACTTCGATCAGGTGGAGGGTTCCGGTTGTGACATCGCCGGCGATCAGCGCACCCTCATCCCGTTCGACTACGACCGGGATGGCGACACTGACCTGCTGATCACGCAGGTCGGCCTTCCGCCAATCCTCCTTGAGAACCGCACGTCCGGCCACCACGGCCTCACTATCGCCCTTGATGGCCCGGCTGGACGAGGATCGGGTGCACGCATCGACGTGACGGTCGGTGGCCGTACGACATCGCAGGTCGTGATGCACGGCGCCAGCTATCTGGCGGGGCCACCCCTTGAAGCGGTGTTCGGCCTGGGTGATGCGCGCACCGCCGATGAGGTCCGGATCACGGACGTCCGCGGCGCCACGGTCGTCCTGCGGGATGTCGCAGGCGACCAGGTCCTGCGGGTCGATCTGCCGTGACCGGCGACGGGCGGTTGACGGGCACGGCCGGACCGGGCGCGACTGCCGTGCCGGCCGGCACGCGTCGGCGGGTCCTCGGACTCGTCACCGTGGCGGTCATCGTCGCGATCGTTGCCGGTCTCGCGTGGTGGCGCGCCGCCGAGTCGCCCAGGTTGTTGGCTGGGCCGGTGGCCAGCTGGCAGACCATCCTGGGATCGGACGCTCCGCACGTTGCAGGCCCGATGCCCGCCGTTGCGACCGCCGAGGACCGCGACGAGCTTGACGAAGTGGTTGCCCTCCAGGCGACGCGAACGCCGGATCAGGACGCGGCCATCCTGGCCTGGTCCAGCGGAGACGTCGTCGAGCGCTGGGATCGAGAACTCATGGATCTGGTTCGCGACGATCGGCTCAACCCGGTCCGGGCCTCGCGCGCCTATGCGCTCCTGAACGTCGCGATCTACGACGCCGTCGTCACGGTCGCGCGGCTTGCAGATTCCGCTCGGCCGGCGCCCGCGGATCGTGATGGCAGAATCGCGGTCGTCGATGGCGCCGCCGAGGAGGATGCGTCTGCGATGGTCGCGGCGGCGGGCGCGGCGGAGCGAGTACTGTCGTACCTGTTCCCCGGACGCCGTGATCGCTTCGAGGCCATCGCCGATGAGGCCGCCCAGTCGTGCCTTTGGGCCGGAACCGGCACACGCAGCGAGGTCGACGTGGCTCGCGCGATCGGGCAGCAGGTCGGGGAGCAGGTGGTGGCCCGTGCTATGGGCGACGGCTCGGCGGTCGTATGGCGTGGCAGCATCCCGATCACCGATCACACATGGCAGCCATTGCCCGGACAACCTCGCCCACTGGAGCCGCTGGCCGGCACCTGGCGACCGTGGCTACTCGATGATGGCGCTGAGCTGCGACCGGGTCCCCAGCCTGAGGTCGGTTCGGCCGAGTTCGAGCGTGACGCGGCCGAACTCGTGCAGATCCGGCGCGACCTGACACCGGCCGACGTCGAGGAAGCCAGGTTTTGGGCGGACGGTGGCGGCACAGTAACCCCATCTGGTCACTGGCTGCTCATCGCCCTAGACCTGACCCGCGATGCGAACCTCGGACTTGCGCAGACCGCCCAGGTCGCGGTCTACGTCGCGCTGGCGCAGGCAGATGCGTTCATCGCCTGCTGGGATGCGAAGTACGCGTACTGGTCGGCTCGACCGGTGCAGCTGATCGACGGCTTCGCGTCGGCGATCCCAACCCCGTCGTTCCCAGCCTATCCGTCGGGGCACTCCACGCAGTCGCGCGCGGCGGCGACGGTGCTGGCCGAGATGTTCCCGGCGCAAAGCGACGAAATCCTGGCCATGGCGGTCGCCGCCGGCGAGTCGCGGATCCTCGGGGGCATCCATTGGCGAGCGGATCACGTCGCGGGTGCCGAACTCGGTGCTGCGATCGGGCGGCGCGCGATCGAGCGGATGCGGGCGGGGGAGAGCCTGGGCTGACCGCGGCGAGCAGACCCTTCCGCGTCCTCCGCTATTTCTCGAGGTCGAAGGGGACCCCGAGTCGAGCTGCGTAACCGCGCAGCATTTCGACCACGGTCGGATGGAGCGGCACGCCGTGGATCCGTCGTTCGGCCTCCGCGCGGTGCTCCGGGTCGCCCGCGACGAGGACCTCGGTGTACCCGCGGGCGGGCGGCGTCGCCCGGAGATCGCGCACGAGTGCATCCATCATCGATTTGAACGTTTCGAGCGGGATGAAGCCATCGACCCGGAAGGCGCCGACGAAGTGACCGACATTGTCGGCTCCGAGCATCTTGCCGAACCCGGTACCCGAGAGGACTCCCGAGAAGATCTCGACCCACAGGGCCAACCCGTAGCCCTTGTGAGCGCCCCCGTCCGTGGTGGAACCGAGCGGTAGCAGGCGCCCTGCCGCGGTCGCGTCGGCCGGATCCGTGGTGGCGGTCCCGTCAGTACCCAGCGCCCACTCCCTCGGGACGCTTCGTCCGTCGCGGTCCGCGTTGAGGATCTTGCCCATCGCGGCGGCTGTCGTCGCCATGTCCAGCACGTACGGTGGTTCGTCGCCGCAGGGGATCGCCACCGAGATCGGATTCGTCCCGAGCCTTGGGTCGGCACCGCGGAACGGCACCGCGAGCGCACCGCCATTTGTCATCGCGATCCCGATCATGTCGTGTTCGACGGCCATCCGCGAATAGAGCTGGGCCATCCCGAAGTGTCGGCTGTTAGCGACCGTGGCGAATCCGGAGCCATAGCGACGAGCCCGTTCGATCGCGTCGTTCATGGCGATCTCGGCCACGACGAATCCGATGCCGCCATCGCCGTCCCAGCGCGACGTCGTGTGGCTTTCCGAAACCATCCGGACGTTGGGGCGGGGATTGATCACCCCGCTCTCGAGCCCAGGCTGGTAATAGACGTCGATGTAGTTGGACACCCCGTGAGATTCGTGCCCGCGCAGGTCAGCGGTGACGAGCCCACGGGCCGTCGTCGTCGCGTGTGCCTCTGACATCCCGAGGCTTGCAAAGATCGTGGACACGAGTCGCTCGAGTCGCTGCGCATCCACCAGGCTTCGGGTCGATGCCGGCAAGGTGGAAGTCACCGCTCGGCTCCAGAGGTCCCGAACGGCGTTCTGTGCCTCACGAACGGCCTTCCGCTCGGCGATAGCTCAGCGTCTCCCCGGTCCCCCCATCGAGGTAGATGTCGTGGCAGGCCGCCGCAAAGGCCTCGTAATTCTCGACGATCGTCGCGTAGACATTGCCAGGAACCGGTCCGACGGATGGGTCCCACAGAAAGTTGTTGCGCCCGTAGAACACGGCCAGATCCACGACGGAGGGCAGCCCCTCGATGCCACGCGAGATGCGGAAGGACTTGAGGAACTGGCCGGTCGGGAAGTTGAAGTACATGACATCGGCCGGGATCGGGGTGATCGACGGATTCTCCAGGCCGGGCTCCGTGGCGAGTGGCGGCACCATGCAATAGATCTCATTGCTGGCGTACTTCGCGTGCCAGACCTGGTTCGACAGGGGCAGTGCTTCCCAGATCGCATCACAGGTGCGCGGGGCCTCGTCGTCGAGCAGCAGGGCGATGCAGCTCACATCGCGCTTCTCGAGCTTGATCTCCATGAATCGGCTCATGCGTCGGTCCTCTCTCCCTTGTGGGTCGCTACGACGGGGATGACATCGTTGATGAGGCGGTCGAGGACGTCGTCGACCGTCCGATGGGCTGGCTGGAACGGCCACATGGCAAGGTGATCGAAGCCACGGTCCTGGAGCCGCTTGAGTCCGGCGACGCAGTCCGCCGGGGTGCCTGCCACGGAGCAGGTGTCGATCAGCTCGTCCGGCACCAAAGCTGCGGCCTGGCCGAGGACGTCCGGCGTGGCCGCGTACGGCACCGAGTCCATCAGCGTCTGCAGCGCCGCGGGGATGTCGATGCCCAGCTTCGTCAGGATCGGTCGACTGCCCCACAGCGCCGTGGCCACACCCTGGCGGACGGCGTCTCGTGCCGTCTCGCGATCGTCGTCGACGGACACGTAGACCCAGCTGCCGAGTCGGAGCGGCTCGAGCGATTTCGGGCGCCGGGCGATGCCGTCCGCGACGCGCGCCAGGGCGTGTTCGAGCAGCGGCCCGTCCGTGAAGGTCGCCACGAAGGCAAGATCGGCCTGCTCACCTGCCAGTTCGAGGACCTTCGGGCCACGGCCGGCGACCATGATCGGGACGACTCCGTCGAGGACATCGTGGAGCCGACCGTCGCGCCAGGTGAACGCCGTCGAGTTGAACGAGAATCGCGCGGGATCGGTCCAGAATCGACGGAGGAAGGTGATCGTCTCACGCAGGACCGTCGCCGGGGCACGCCGTTCGATGCCCATGGACGCAAAACCGCTGACCCCGGCACCGAGCCCAAGGACGGCACGGCCGCCACTCGCCTCGGCCAGGGTGGCGGCTGCCGCGCCGGTCAATGCGGGATGTCGCACGAGCGGGTCGGTCACGCAGGTGCCGAAGGCCAGCCGGGTCGTGGTCGCCGCGATGAGCCCGAGCGTAACCCACGGATCGCGGTTGAAGCGTTCATCGAACGCCCAGATGTGGCTGATCGCCGCCACCGTGTCCAGGCGCTCGACCCGGGATCGGACTACCGGCCAGGGCTCGCTTCCGGTCAGGGCGATCCCGAACGACGTCGGCGGGCGGGTCGGTTGCGGACTCGGCATTGGCGGATTGTATACTGGTCCGACAACATGACAACACAAGGATCGTCACCTGTGCGCCTCGGATTGGTCGTCCCCGGTGACTGCCACGTCGACGACGAGTTCTGGCGCCTGGCCGCGCCGGAGGCGGTGCCCTTCGTGACCCGCACGATCGGCGCTCGCGATGACGAGATGGGCGGCGAATCCATCGAAGAAGTCACGACCATCGCAGAGGGGCCGGAGATCGGCGAGGCGGCTCGCCGACTCACCGACGTGGCACCGGTCGCCGCCGCGTATGTCGACACGTCCATCTCGTTCGTCCGCGGGATCGGCGGGGACACCGAGATCGCCGACCGGATGCGGGCCACGCTCGGGTGTCCGTCCATCGTGACATCGACAGCCGCCGCTGCCGCCCTGTCGGTCCTCGGCGCCCGGACGGTCGCAGCCATCTCGCCGTACACGGACGATCTCAACGAGCGCATGCGTGGGTATTTCCGCGCCCATGGTTTCGAGATGCTGCCGGTCCACGCCTTGCGCCGCACGTATCCGGGTGGGACCACCAGTCGCGAGCTGGGGGCATACCCGGTCGACGAGTTGATCGAGGATGTTCGCGCCGCGGTCGGTCGTCTGCAGGTGGGCGCGGTGTTCATCCCGTGTACTGCCGTCCGGGCGGTCGGCGCGATCGAGCCACTGGAGCGCCTGCTCGGTGTCCCGGTCGTCACGTCGATCCAGGCGACCCTGTGGGCGGTGCTCCGGCTGGCCGGGATCCCCGCCGGCCGACCAGGTGCCGGCCGCCTGTTCGAGATCGCCGCCCTGCCTGAAGAGGTCGTCCGACAGGCGAGAGGAGGCTGACGCCGATGCCGATCGACGCGCGCATCATCGCCACCGACCCTGGTGACCTCCCGAGACCGGCGGTCGATGCCCTCCGCGCCCGCGGCCACGAGGTCGAGGTGCTCGAGGCCGGTCTTGGCCCGGATGCTGCGGCGGAGCAGAGTGCCGAGGCCGACGTCGTGCTGGCGGGGATCGTCCCGATACCGGCATCGGCGATGGGCCGTCTGCGCCGCGTCGGCTTGATCGTCCGCTGTGGCGCCGGTGTGGACTCCGTCGACGTCGGGGCGGCCACCGAGCGCAACATCTGGGTCGCAAACGTGCCTGACTACTGTGTCGATGAGGTGGCGGATCACACGATCCTGCTGCTGCTGGCCGCCGGCCGGCACATGACCGAGTTCCAGGAACAGCTGCACCAAGGGCCATGGATCGAGCTCGAATACCCACCGGTCCGTCGGTTCCGTGGTCGGACACTCGGCCTCATCGGCTTTGGCCGGATCGGCGCCCGGGTCGCCGCTCGGGCACGGGCGTTCGGCCTGGAGGTGCTGGTCCACGATCCGTTCGCCGCGCCGGAGCGCGTGCACGAGGTCGAGGCGACGGCGGTCGACCTGCCGGATCTGCTGGCGGGTTCGGACGCGATCAGCCTGCACTGCCCGCTGACGGCGGCGACCCATCACCTGCTCGGCGTCGACGCCTTCCAGCGCATGCGCCCCGGCGTGATCATCGTCAACACCAGTCGGGGTGGACTGATCGACCTTGATGCCCTCGATGCTGCGTTCGACAACGGGACGGTGGCCGCTGCCGGCCTCGACGTCATCGACGGCGAACCGAGCCCCGATCTCGGCCACCGGCTGTTCCAGCGCCGCGCCGTGATCGTGACGCCGCACATCGCGTTCTACTCAGTGGATGCCCAGGCTGAGCTGGGGACCCGCGTCGCCGAAGCCGTGGAGCAGTTCCTCGACGGCGGAGCACCACGCAGCTTGATCAATCCGGAAGCACGCACACGAGGGATGGGATGACGTCCGAGATGTTCGGAGACCGCGCGACGGTCGAAGCCACGATCGACCGCGAAGCGCTGGCCGACCGGGCGATGCGGCTGCTCGAGCCGTGGAGTCCACCGGGTCATGAAACCGAGGTCGCTCGACTCGTGGCCGAGGAGCTCCGGGCGGCGGGCGTGGAGGACGTCGAGCTCGATGAGACGTACCCCGGTTCTCCGAGCGTCATCGCCTGGCTGCGAGGGTCGGAACCCGGGCCGACGATGCAGTGGCACGCGCATCTCGACGCCATCGCGACCGAGCATCCGCCGGCGCACCGCGAGGGCGATCGACTCATCGCCCGGGGCGCGTCCGACATGAAGGCGGCGATCGCCGCCAACATCGAAAGCGTCCGTCTCCTCAGGGCAGCCGGGCTTCCTCGTCGCGGCAGTCTGCTCATCACCTACCACGGGCTGCACGAGGAGGGCGGCAGTGCCCCGCTGATGGACCTGATCGAGCGCGGGATCGTGGGCGATGCCGTGATCATCGGCGAGCTCGGAAGTGGCGCGCGACTCGTCACGTCGAGTCGGGGACTCGATTTCTGGGCGATCGAGGTCACCCGGACAGGTGACTCCATCCACGAGGTAAACGCGACGCCGGAGGTCGTCGATCCGCTTCGGGTCGGCGCGCAGATCCTCGGCCGGCTGACCGCCGTTCGGGACGGCCTTGCCGCGGGCACGGTCCAGCCGCGCGGGTCCATGTTCATCGGCAAGTTCGTGGCGGGGGACTACTACAACCGCGTGCCCACGTCGTGCTCGATCGCCGGCACGAGGCGCCACTTCACCGACGGCAGCCATGCGCTGGTCCACCAGGAACTGGAGGCCCTCGTCGAATCGGTTCGGCAGGAGGCGGGCGCCCCGATCGCCCTGCGCATCACCACGATGACCGATGCGTATGAGATCGATCCGGATGCCCGGATCGCGCGAGCCGTGCGGGCGGCTCATCATGTGATGACCGGCGAACCGATGACGCCGGTCATGAGCGGCGCGGCCGGCAATGCCGCGGACTTCGTCGTTCGCGCCGGCATCCCGGCCGTCTACTACGGTTGCGACTACGCCAGTGCGCACTCGGACTACGAGTGGACGACCGTGGACGATCTCGTCCGGATCGCCGCCGTCTACGCGATCGCCACCGCGCTGTTCCTCGAGGACGCCGAGATCGAAGCGCCGCCCCTGGTCTGAGGGTTCCGGAACGGGGCTGTGGCGCTACCGCCCTTCGCGGACCTGCGCCAGCTCGATCGTGAGACGCAGCCCGTCCGCCAGGTGCGACCGGATCCGTTGTTCGGCTCGATCAGGGTCGCCTTGCTGGATGACGTCGAGCAGGGCACGGTGTTCGCCGATGAGGTAGCTCGGACCGTCCTCGCGGACGCCAGCCACGAACGACAGACGAATCTCCGAGCAGAGCATCTCGTGTGCACGTGCGAGTCGCTCGCTGTGGACTCCAGCCACGAGTGCCCGATGGAAGTTGAAGTCCTCCTCGACCATCTCGTCGGACGACGCATCGTCGCTGAGCCGCTCGAAGCGCTGGACCACGCGCTCCATCGCCGGCCACGCATCGGGTCGTGTCGCCACGGTCCGGGTCGCCTCGACCTCGATGAGCGTGCGAACGAAGTACAGGTCCCGGATCGCGTCCTCGGTCAGGACGGGCACGTACACGCCGCGATTTGGTTCGCGCTGCAACAGGCCGAGGTGGACCAACTCGACCAGCGCGGCGCGCAGCGACTGACGGCTGACGCCGTGCTTGTCGGCGAGATCGACTTCGCGAAGCCAGGTGCCGGCCTCGATCGACCCATCCAGGATCTGCCGGGTCAGAGCACGAACGAGAGCCTCCGACGTCGAGACGCGCTCGAGTTGGACGAGCGTTCGATCGGCCGACTTCCGGGCAGGGCGGGGCACCTCGGAGACCGGCTCGTCTGACATGCATACAAGGTATACCAGCGGAACCTTGCCCGAAAGTGTCATACAACCGTACAATCCTGGCGCCGACGCCACCACGGATCGCGATGATCGCCAGGTGCGCAGATCAGGAGATCGACCTTGCACGACATCGAGCGGTTCCTGCACCCCGAGGGGCATGTCATCGACGGCGCGATCGTGCGGTCCGCTGACGGCGGCGCGATCCCGGTCGAGAACCCGGCGACCGGTGAGTGGTTCTCCTCGATCCCTGCCGGGACGGCGATCGACATCGATCGCGCGGTGACCTCCGCTCGCGCATCGTTCAACGACGGACGCTGGCACGGCCTGTCAGGTATCGAGCGAGGCCGCATCCTCAACGACATCGCGCGGCTGATCCGCGAGCACGTCGAGGTCCTGGCGGAGCTTGAAACGCTCGATACCGGTCATCCGATCGCGGATTCACGGTTCGATGTCCTCGACACGGCCCACCACTTCGAGTACTACGCCGGCCTGACGGGCAAGATCGCCGGCGAGGCCCATCAGCTCGCGAACGGGCAGCTGCTCACGATCCTGCGTGTGCCGGCTGGCGTCGTGGGTGCCGTGAACCCGTGGAACTTTCCGATCGCGGGCGTCGGCCTGAAGGCGGGGCCTATCCTCGCGGCCGGGAACAGCCTGGTCCTGAAGCCCTCGAACCTGACGAGCCTCTCGTCACTGGCCGTCGCGGTCCTCGCGCTCGAGGCCGGGCTCCCGCCCGGGGTGCTCAACGTGGTCACGGGTTCGGGCAGTGTGGCGGGCGACGCGCTGGCGCGGCACCCCGATGTCGACATCGTGTCGTTCACCGGCGGGACAGACACGGGCATGCAGGTGATGCGCGCTCGCGCGGACGTGGCGCGCCGCGTCCAGCTCGAATTGGGCGGGAAGTCACCGACCATCATCTTCGCCGATGCCGATCTTGATGAGGTCGTGCCCGCAGCGGCCTTCGGGATCTTCATGAACCAGGGGCAGAACTGCAGCGCTGGCAGCCGGATTCTGGTGGAGCGCTCGATCCACAACCGGTTCGTCGAAGCGTTCACGACCCTGGCCGGGTCGATCCGCGTGCTCCCGCCGTTCGATCCGCGCGCACAGCTCGGCGCCATGATCAGCGGCGATCACCTGGACAAGGTGCACGCGTGGGTCGAGCGCGCCCGCGCCGATGGCGCCACGGTCACGACCGGGGGAGCGCCGCTGACCGGAGAAGGTTTCGATGCCGGGCACTTCTACCCGCCGACCGTCCTCACCAACGTCGAGCGCGACGCGGCGGCGTTCTGCGAGGAGATCTTCGGGCCGGTGGTGGCCATCGCGCCATTCGATGACGAGGCCGACGCCATCGCCCTCGCGAACGCCAACCGATACGGGCTCGCAGCCAGTGTGTGGACGGCGGATGCGCGGCGCGCCATGCGGGTGGCGAATCGGGTCGACGCCGGGTTCCTGTGGGTCAACACCATCAACAGCCATCCCATCGAAGCGCCGTTCGGCGGGGTCAAGGACTCAGGCTTCGGGCGCGAGGAAGGCCTTCAGGCCATCGAGAACTACTCCGTGCAGAAGTCCATGATCTTCGGCGGTGAGCGGTTCCAGAACCCGTATGCGGACTGACCGAGCCGCCCGTTCATCGATCGTTCGGTGCTGACATCGCTCCAGACGGTCACCGGCCCGGTGTCGGTCGACGATCTGGGCGTCACGTTGCCGCATGAGCACACGTACCTCGACACGATGCGCGAATACCGAGGGGACGGGCTGGTCCACGAGCCGGAGCTCGTCCACGCCGAGCTGTCGCGCTATCGCGGGTCTGGCGGTCAGACGATCGTGGACTGCACGACGCGTGGGCTGCGCCCTGATCCCGACGGAGCTCGCGCAGCGTCGGAGGCGACCGGCGTTCGCATCATCATGGGGACCGGCTTCTACCGCCATCCATTCCTCGACGAACCCTGGTTCGATCGGCACTCGACGGACGAGGTCGCCGATCTACTCATCCGCGACATCAACGTCGGGATCGATGACACCGGGGTTCGCGCCGGCGTCATCGGGGAGATCGGCTGCGACCGGTTCCTGACGCCAGCCGAGGAGCGCTCATTCCGTGCCGCGTCGCGAGCGCACCTGGCGACGGGCCTGACGATCACGACGCACGCGGCGCGCTGGCCGGTCGGCCTGGCGCAACTGGATCTGCTGGCCTCGGAAGGGGTGCCGGCCGGGCGGGTCATCGTGGGCCACTGCGACATGGTCCCTGACCCCGCGTACCACCTGGAGCTTGCGAAGCGCGGCGCGTTCGTCCAGTTCGACAACATCCAGGCCGCTCCGCCGTTCCGGACAGAGCGGACGATCCGGGCGATCACGGCGTTGATCGAGGCCGGCTTCCTCGACCGGATCCTCCTGTCCCAGGACATCTGCCTCGTATCTCAGTTCGCGGCCATGGGCGGTTCCGGGTACGACTATGTCCTGACTAAATTTCTGCCAGAGCTCGAGCGGGCTGGTGTCGCGCGCGCGGACCTTGATCGGATCGTCACGTCCAACCCGGCGGCTGCGCTGAGCGGCGCCGCATGAGCAAGCGGGGACGTATCCAGACCGTGCTTGGACCCATCGACCCGGCCGATGCCGGGGTCACGATGAGTCACGAACACGTCCTGTTCGATGGCTGGGACATGTTTCGCACGTACGAATCGATCTTCGACGATGAGGCGTTGGCGATCAGCGAACTTGCAGACCTTGCGACGGCCGGTGGACGCACCGTCGTCGACTGCACGAACCAGGGGATCGGTCGCGATCCTCACGGACTCGCCCGGGTGTCGGCCGCCACGGGGCTCAATATCGTCATGGGGGCGGGCTGGTACCGCTCGGCCGTCTACCCCGCCCAGGTCCGGGAATGGGGCGTCGACCAGCTTGCCGACGCACTCGTCGCCGAGATCGAATCCGGTGTCGACGGCAGCGGCATCCGGCCGGGATTCATCGGCGAGATCGGCACCGAGCGTGGCCGGATCGGTGCTGCCGAGGAGCGGGTGTTCCGGGCGGCTGCGCGGGCACAACGTGCGACGGGGGTCGCGATCTGGACGCACACGACGAACGCCGGTGAACTGGCCATCGAACAGGTCGACCTCCTGCGCAGCGAGGGGGTCCCGGTCGATCGGATCGTGCTCTCGCACATCGGTGATCGGATCAGCTTCGAGCCGCTGGCCGCCATCGCCGCGACGGGCGCCTTCGTGAGCGTCGACAACATCGGGTACGTCGGAGGTGGCTATCCGCCGGAGGAACGGCGTGCGGAGAATGTCCACCGACTCATCGAGGCTGGCCACATCGACCAGGTGCTCCTCAGCGGAGACACGTGCACCAAGAGCCAGCTGCAGGCATACGGCGGTCGCGGCTATGGACGCGTCGTTCGCGACTTCGTGCCGCTGCTCGCGGAGCGCGGGATCGGACCCGACATGATCACGCGGATGCTCGTCGACAACCCGGCCAGGGCCTTGACCATCGGTTGACGGGTCGAGCGCGTCGATCCTGGGCGTGGGAGGGGAATGGAGCGGGAGACGAGGTTCGAACTCGCGACCTTCTGCTTGGGAAGCAGACGCTCTGCCGACTGAGCTACTCCCGCTCGGTTTCACGCTCACGAGCAGCGTAAGCCTGAGCGTCGGGGCCATTGTAACGGGCACCTGGGGGACCTACAGCGCTCCGACAGCGGATGACTCGCCACCAGTGTCTACCTGAATCGGTCGGTCCAAGCCGGTGAGCGGTCGTTGTTCGCTTGTTCGGCACCGCGCATTCCCCGACGGCCGCGCTCCCGGTTGCATTCGATGTCAGTCGGTCGCGATGAGGAAGGCCAAGGCTGCCACTCCGTCCTCGGCGCCGACGACCATGTGCCAAGCCGGATGTGCGACGTCGACGAGAGCCGCGTGCTTCCGAAGGTAGCCCTGCTCACGATCAGTCAGT
>Ga0163153_10001837_pt1 | contig 32596 bp, 24 predicted proteins | sample OliLakLV19MP6IB1_FD_148629 | JGI IMG/M metagenome (GOLD analysis project Ga0163153, IMG submission 148629) | Freshwater microbial mat bacterial communities from Lake Vanda, McMurdo Dry Valleys, Antarctica - Oligotrophic Lake LV.19.MP6.IB-1 | ecosystem: Environmental > Aquatic > Freshwater >... | reverse complement strand
TCCCCCCTCCGCCGCAGCGCAGTAGATTGGGCACGGAGTACTTCCCCGTTCCCCGTTCCCCGTTCCCCAACTCCCAGACCACCATGCTCACCATCGCCCTTCTCGCCCTCGTCCTGCAGCAGCCGCAACAGTCCCAGGCGCCGTCGCCGATCGCCAGGGTGGAAGTCACGCCGGCCACCGGGTCGGTGGAGGTGGGACAGACCCTGCAGCTCGGTGTTCGCGTGCTCGATCAGGCGGGGCAGCCTGTTCCTGGCGCCCGGGTTCAGTGGTACGACAACGCCGGGCAGGGCGACATCGACTCGACTGGCCTGCTGACGGCAGGCTACCGGGGCAAGGTGCTGGTATCGGCGGTGGCATCGGTGGGAGGTAGCCGGCCGACCATCGGCAATGCGACGATCCTGGTCACGCCGCAGGCGGCGTCCCGTGTCGTGCTGGATCCGGTGCCGGTCCGTGTGCTGGCCGGTAGTCGCCTGACGTTGAGCGGCGCGGCGTACAGCGGCCAGAACGACAGGCGGGATGATCTGCTGAGCTTCACCTCCAGCAACAGCCGGGTGGCCAGCATTACCGCCGACGGGCGGTTGCAGGCGCTGGCACCTGGCAGAGTGACGATCACCGGCGCGGCGGGGCGGGCGACGAGCACGGTGGCGCTGACCGTCGTTCCGAACACCGTGCGGCGGCTGACCCTCGCGCCGGCCACGCCCAGTGTGCGGACCGGGGATGTGATCCGATTCGCGGTGGAGGCCCGCGACGCCGCGGCGAAGCCGGTGGGTGACTTCGCGGTGCGCTGGTCGGTCGCCGGGAATGATGGTGTCGCCCAGATCGACGCGGCGGGTGCCTTCGTCGCCGAGACACCGGGGCGCTACACCGTGACGGCCAGCGCCGGCAGCTCCACCGCCGAAGCGCAGGTGACGGTCACGGCGCGGCGCATCACCCGCGGCATGGAGGTCCTGGGCCGCGTCCCGGTCACGTTCCGCTCGGCCGAGGTCTGGGTACACCCCTCGGGACGGTGCGCCTACATGAGCACGATCGCGGACCGGGCGTACGTGATCAATGTCGAGGATCCCGCCAAGCCGATGATCGTCGACTCGCTCATGGCCGATGCCCGGCTCATCAACGACATCATGACGACGGAGGACGGCAAGTTCGGCGTCTTCTCGCGCGAGGGCGCCTCAAACCGGAAGAACGGCCTCAAGATCTTCGAGGCCAGCGATCCCTGTCACCCGAAGATCATCGCCGACTACACCGAGACCGTCACCGGCGGGGTGCACTCCAGCTTCGTGTACCAGGGCCACGTCTACCTCACCGATGATGCGACCGGTTCCATGCGGGTCATCGACATTCAGGATCCGTATCATCCGAAGGAAGTCGCCCGGTGGCAGACCGAGCAGACCGAAGCCGGCCGGTATCTGCATGACATTCAGGTGCTCGACGGTCTGGCCTATCTTTCCTACTGGAATGACGGCCTGGTCGTGCTGGATGTTGGCAACGGGGTGAAGGGCGGCAGCCCCGAGGCGCCGAAGTTCGTCTCCCAGTTCAAGTACAACCTGAGCGAGACCTACGCGCGGGTGGACCAGCTGTACGGGCTCGGCGCGCGCGGTACCCACACCGCCTGGCGCGCCGGCAAGTATGTCTTCGTGGGCGATGAGGTCTACGCCTCGCGCCAGTCGAAGGGGCTGCAGGACGGCAACGACCTGACCTGGGGTCGGCTCCATGTGATCGATGTGTCGGACATGGCGGCGCCGAAGGAGGTGGCCTGGTATGAACCCACCGACGGCGGGGTGCATAACGTCTGGGTCGAGGGCGACACGCTGTACCTGGGCAATTATCAGGGTGGCGCCCGGACGCTGGACATCTCCGGCGAGCTGAAGGGCGATCTGCTGCGGCAGGGCCGGGAGATGAGCTGGATCTGGACCGCGGATTCCCTCGGCAACAAACCCCGTTCGCCGTTCGCGTGGGGCGCGGTGGTGAAGAACGGCGTGATCTACGTGCCGGATATCAATACCGGGCTCTGGATTCTCAAGATGGAGCCGAAGGCGGAGCAGTATCTGCCGTAAATCGGGCGGTCGCCGGGCGCACTGGCGGGGGGAAAGGATTCGGGTACCATACCGACATCCCTTTCCGGACCCGTCATGCCCTCCTTCGGCTGCCTGACCCGCCGCTCATCGCTGCTGCTCGCCGCCCTGCTCGTCTCCTGCGGAGGTGACCAGGGCCCGCGGGTTCCGGCCAACATCGTGATCACGCCAAACGTCCCCGTCGTCTCGCAGGGGCTGACCCTCGCGCTGACCGCGACGGTGGTCGATGCCAACGGGCGCGCGATCGGCGGCACGATCGCCAGTTTCACCTCCGGCGATACCCTGGTGGCGACGGTCAACGCCGCCGGCGTCGTCACGTCCGTCGGTCCACTCGGCACTGCCCGGATCACCGCGACCTTCGGCGGCCTCACCGCCTTTGTCGACGTGGCGGTGCAGCAGCGGATCGTGGGGATCCGGACCGCGGCTCAATCCGCCCGGCTTCGGGTTCATCGTCGTGCAGGGTATCGATGCCAATGGCGATCCCGCGTCGCTGCCATCCGGGCTCGGCTTTGTCTCCAGCGACACCACGATCGCCGCGGTCGATGCTGTCGGCAATGTCCTTTCCGGCAGCGCGCAGGGGACGGCGACCATCACGGTGACGATCGATACCTTCACCGTCCAGGTGCCGGTGATCGTCGCCCAGATCCCCACCTCGATCCTCGTCTCTCCCCGGTCGGTGGTGTTCGCCTCATCCGGCGCCCAGCAGCTCACGCCGACGGTGCTGGACCTCTACGGCACTCCGATCAGCGGGGCCAGCTTCACCTATCAGGGCGACTCGCCCAGCCGCTTCACCGTCTCCGGCACCGGTCTGGTCACCAGCCTTGGCCCCACCGGTAACGGCATCGTCACCGTGACGAGCGGGGCGGTGAGCACGCCGGTCAACGTCTTCATCGGCAGCGGTCCCTTCGGCACCATCGTCGAACGCACCGCCGTGCCGGCTTCGGCCTACGCCGCCGCCGTCTCCCCGTCCGGTGCCATGATCGTCTCGCTCGCCAGCAACACGGCCGGGCTCCGGGGTGACCTCCCCTCCTACGCCCTTAGCACGATTTCCGCCATCTCCGATCCTCTCGGCGTGGCGATCAACCCGGCGGGGACGCTGGGCTACTTTGCCCAGCGCGGCAACGGCAACGTGGCGGTGCTGAACCTCGCCACCAATCAGCTGCAGGCGCCGATCACCGGCGCGGCCGGCCAGGCGTTCACCGTGGTGGCCTCCCCCGACGGCCAGTTCCTCTTCGTCGGCGCCACCGACAACATCTACAAGTTCGACGCCTCGAGCGGTGCGCTGCTCGACAGCGCTGCGATCGGCGCCGCAACCCACCTCGCCCCGCATCCCACCATGGCGCTGCTCTATCTCTCGACCGACGGCGGCCTCGTGGCGGAGCTCAACACCGCGACCATGGCACAGACCCGCACCTTTGCCGGGGCCGTGTTCCCCAAGGCGGTCGCCGTGGCACCCGATGGCTCCGAGCTTTATGTGGCGGACGAGAACAGCATGGCGGTGATGGCGTTCACCCTCTCCACCGGCCTCGCGGCGACGTCGTTCGCTGCCGGGAATCCCACCTTCGGGCTGGCGGTAAACAGCACGCTCCTCGTCGCCACTGGAAGCGGCGCAGGCCAGGTACGCGCCTTCAATCGGGTCTCCCGCGCGGTGGTCTACAGCGTCGCGACCGGCGGGATCCCGCGCCGTCCAGCCTTCGACGCCACCGGAACCATCCTCGTGGTGCCCAACGAAGGCGGCTGGGTCGACTTCGTGCGGTAAACCGCGGCGATGCACCACCGGAGCGGGAGAAGAGGGGAGGGTGAGCGAAACGCTGCCATCCCCTATCCCCTTCCCCACCCCCCCACTCTGCAGCGACTGCTACCTGAAGCCTTCTTCACCCTGATCTCACACCGCACCAATCCCCGCGCTCCTAATGTTCCGCGTCCCTTCACGATCGGCCGGCGTGATCCCTCAGCCCCCCTACCCGAGCCAGCTCGCCCTGCAGGACGAGCTTGAGGCCTTTGAACGGCTCAAGCCACGCCTGGCCGAGGTGTGGGACCTGCTGGTGCACGACAGCGAAAAGCCGTGTACGACCGTGGTCGTGCCTTCGCTCACGCTGGACCAGGCCGAACTGCGCAAGCTCGACGGAGCCAGCTACTACGAGGAGCGGCTGCTCTTCCTGCTCATCCGATTGCGCAACCCCCGGGCCCACATCGTCTACGTGACCTCCCAGCCGGTGCATCCCGACATCATCGACTACCTCCTGCAGCACCTCCTCGGAGTGCCGGCGAGCCATGCCCGCCATCGGCTCACCATGCTCTGCGCCTACGATGCCTCGCCCCGGCCGCTCACCGAGAAGATTCTCGAGCGGCCGCGGCTCCTGCAGCGGATCCGCTACGCGATCCCCAACCGGGAGGAGGCTTATCTCAGTGTATTCAACGCCACACCGCTGGAACGCAAGCTCTCCGTGCTGCTCGGGATCCCGCTCAACGGTGCCGATCCCGCGCTGACGCACCTCGGTTCCAAGTCGGGCAGCCGGAAGGTCTTCCGGGAGGCAGGGGTGGTGTGTCCCGCCGGCTTCGAGGACCTGCGGGACGAGCAGGATGTCCTGACCGCGCTGACCGATCTCCGGATACTCCGGCCGGGTCTGCGCAAGGCGGTGGTCAAGCTGAACGAGAGTTTTTCCGGTGAGGGCAACGCGATCTTCCACTACCCGAGCGGGAGTGGCGGCATCGCGATGCGCCGGGCGATCGGCAAGCTCCACTTTATCGCCCCCAGTGAGCGGCGTGGAGCCTACTTCGAGAAGTTCGCAGCGATGGGCGGCATCGTGGAGGAGTTCGTCGCGGGGGCGGAGGTCCGTTCCCCGAGCGCCCAGTTGCGCACCGGACCGCGCGGTGAGGTCGTGCCGATCTCCACCCACGACCAGATTCTCGGGGGCGACGAGGGTCAGGTGTTCCTGGGCTGCCGCTTTCCGGCCGATGACGAGTACCGGTTGGCGGTGCAGCAGACCGCCCAGGCGGTGGGCGAGGTGCTCGCCTCCAAGGGGGTGGTGAGCCGGATGGGGGTGGATTTCATGGCGGTGCGAGCCGGGCCGGAACAGCCGTGGGTGCTCAACGCCATCGAGATCAACCTCCGCCTGGGCGGGACGACCCACCCCTTCCTGGCCCTCCGCTTCCTGACCGGCGGCGAGCTCGACTCGGCCACAGGACTCTTCGCCACCGCCAGCGGGCGACCGAAATACTATCGCGCGACCGACAACCTGTATGCGCCGCGCTACCGGGGACTCCTGCCGGAGGACTTGATCGACATCGTCACGGTGAATCAGCTCAATTTCAACTACCGCACCGAGTGCGGCGTGCTGTTTCACCTCATCGGTGCGCTCTCGCAGTTCGGCAAGCTCGGACTCACCGCCATCGGGAACAGCGTTGAAGAGGCCGATGCCATCTACCAGCGAACGCTGGAGGTGCTGGAGGCGGAGACGGTGTACGGGTAGGGCGGAGCCATTGCTCCGCCCTGTCGCGGAACATTCTGAAAGGGTGCGATCGAGGGCCCGAGGCAGCGGCGGACCAACGGGTCCGCCGCTACCCTACCGCCCCCGCGCCACAAATTCCATCCGCGCCTCGCCGACACTCGCCGGCCAGCGCGGTGTCACCGCCTGCCCCTGCACCGTCCGCTCGATCTCCTTTTCCGACTTGGACACCGTCTCGATCGGGTAGCGCCAGATCGGTGCAGCGGGAGAACAGGTCAGTTCGGCGGGGCCGGCATAGCTGACTTCGGGGGCAAACACCGCTCCCGCGCCGAGGGCGGCGGGTACCCAGCGATACTCGGCGACCAGCCGGCCGCCGACATGAAACCGGTACCGCTTCTCGAACATGACGCTGCCGGCCTCGGTCGCCCGGCAGGTGACGGTGACACCCGGCTCGTCGCCCGCGCCCGCCACGGCCACGCAGTCGAGTTTCGCGTTGGCGATGGTCCAGACGGGGTCGTAGTCGCCACGCAGGTACATCGCCTCGTCCACCTCGGGTGCCAGGGCCCGCTCGCGGATCAGGTTGCGCGGCTCGGGATCGATCGGCGGCAGCTCATTCAGCCGCATCTGCTCCTCGAGGTCGTGGATGCTGGGAGCACCCCGCTCGTCGTGATGACTGACCCGCGCGCTGGCCGGGGCGATCTCGTGATACGCTTCCCGGCGGCGGGTCAGGACGTTGGCGTAGTTGATGGCGTGTTCGAAAACCGAGTATTCCTCGATCACGCCGCCCCGCCGGGGACTGATGATCGCGGAAAACGTGGCGTCGTGGATCCACAGTTCGTCATGGCCATCGGCGTCGATGTCGAGCCACTCCCACGCCGGCTCCTGTCCCTCCCGCAACACCGCCTCCGCCCGGGCCAATTCGGCCCAGATCGCATCGCGCAGGTGCGGCGTGTAAAGCCCGCCGAAGACGCCATGCCAGTAGGCGTCGTTGCACTGCGCCCGGCCGATCGCGCGTCGGGCGCCGACCGGGTCGCCAGCGGCGCGGCAGAGGCCCGAGAGCGCCACCATCTTCTTGTGCATCCGGTTTGCTTCCGGATACTTCACCATGAAATTGCGCCAGTGCGCACCCCGGACCATCACGCCCTCCGGGCCCGCCATTCGTTCGGCACCGATCTCGCGCTCGAGCGCCGCCAGCCGACGGGCCGGCTCGGCCGGGAGCGACCAGGCCTCCATCTCCCGGTACGACGCGGTGGGCAGATAGGCCAGGCCTCCGGAGGGAACCGCTTCGAGCGATTCGCTCAGCGTCGTCAGCAGGACCTCGCCGCTGTCGACCAGCGCCGCCATCGTGGTCAGGAACTGGTCGAGCCAGCCCTTCTCGAAGACCCACTCGCGGGTGCCGGGCCAGCCGCCGAACTTCTCGCCATCATCGGCCAGCACGGCGAGCGGTTTGCCCTGGGCGGCGAGCGCGCGGAGGTGGTCGGCGGTCTCGGCCGGCGGGCGAAACGGGATGAGGTACCGCAGGCGTTCGTCGATCGAGAAGAGCGTGAGCCGGCGGCCGTCGCTCTCGGTGGTCCAGGGCACGTGGAGATCGCCGGGCTGGAAGCCGGTGATGAGGAAGTGGCGATCGTCGACCAGCGCGTAGCGCACGCCGGCATCGACCAGGTCCGCGGCGAGCTCCGGTTCCCAGACGCGCTCGGTGAGCCAGAGTCCGTTGGCCTGGACTCCGAAGCGGCGGGCGATCGCTTCCCGCATCCACTGGATCTGCTCCACCCGGTCGCGCCGGGGCAGCGCGGCGAGCACCGGCTCGTACATGCCGGAAAGCAGCAGCTCCACCTTGCCGTTGGAGACCAGGCGGCCCAGCAGGTCGAGATAGGCACCGCCCTTCCGCTCCAGCCACTCGAGCAGCGGCCCGGAGAGGTGCAGCACGACCGGGAGGAAATCCCGCTCGTCCACCTTTTCGAGAAAGGGCTGATAGGCCTCGGTCAGGTGCTGCTCGAAGACCGAGTCAAAGTTGCCCACCGGCTGGTGCAGGTGGACGCCGAAGACGAAGCGGATGGGGGAGGGCAGGGGGGGAAGGTAAGGTGGCAGGTGGCGGGTGGCAGGTGGCTGGACGGACGCTGCTGCGGCGGGCCCGGCGTGCAACCGGTCATGACGCCGGCCGTCTCCGCCCCGATCATCCGAGTCCACTACGCGTCTCGTCACGTCGTGGACAGTCGGGCCACCACCAGCAACTCCCCTTTCCGGATGTCGATTCCATGCCTTTCCAGTCGCTTTCCCGCGGGCTCCTGCTGCTTGGCCTCGGCTTCACCGCCCCCGCTCCCGCCCGGGTCGCCATCGAATTGGCCACGCTTCATGTCGCGGGGCTCACTACCGCCCATGGGGCCGGAGACGAGACCGACGCACCCGACTTCCTGATCTCCGTCATCAGGCCCCATGGACATGGCAGTGCTCACCTCCCCGCCAGCGGACATTGGCGCCTCGCCGAGAACGCCGTGGTCACCCCCACAGCGGTGGACCTGCTCGAACTCGCGCCGAATGAAGGCGGCACCGTCTGGTGGCGGCGGATGGACTGTGTGCAGGACTGCGCCGTCCTCCAGGGCATTCCGAACGGCTCCGGCGCGGCACTCTCCCAGCCGACCAGCGGGGTGTGCGAGCTGACCGGAGCGGGTGGCACCTACCACTTGAACCTGAGCCTGAAAGCCGTGAACTAGCGCGGCGGCCTCGGGTGCTTCCGACCAGGACCGCTATCCCCCTGGACGGGTCACTACCCGCTCGCGGGATCGGTTTCCCGTGGTTTGGGTCAAGTCGCCGTCAACTCCAGGGTGGGGATGGAGGAATCGCCAGATCGGGGTAGATTCTCCGGCCAGAGGCATCGCAGCCGTCAGCCGTCAGCCGTCAGTCATCAGCCGTCAGCCATCAGCCGTCAGCCGTCAGCCGTCAGGGTTCCGGCACTCTGCCGCCTGCCACCTGCCACCCGTTCACCCATGCATCACGAAATCCACTCCTGGCGCAGCCCGGTGCTTGACCGGTCGATGACACTGCAGGTGATCGGGCACGCCGGCGCCCGGGTGCTCGTCTTCCCGACCAGCATGGGCACGCACTCCGAATGGCCCGACCGACGGATGCACCAGGTGCTGCAGGACCATCTGGAAGCCGGCTGGATCCAGCTCTATTGCCTCGACCAGCCGCACGAGGAAAACTGGGGCAACGAGCGCACCCATCCTGGTCACCGCGGCTGGGTGCATAAGCACTATTTCCGCTACGTCCGGGAAGAAGTGCTGCCCTTCTCCGCCTGGAAGAACCCGAATCCCTTCGTTATTGCGACCGGGGCGAGCCTCGGCGCCACCCACGCGGCGACCTTCGGCCTGCTCTATCCCGACCAGGTCAATCGTGTGCTCGGCATGAGCGGGATGTACGACCAGAAGCGGATGACCAACGGATTCTCGGACGCCAACGTCTACGCCGTGAACCCGATGGACTTCATGGTCCACGAGCACGATCCCGGCCGCCTGGCGGCCTTCCAGCGGCAGGACCTGATCTTCGTGATCGGCCGGGATGACCCGATGTACCAGAACAATGTCGAGTTCTCCCGGCTGCTCTGGCACAAGGGTATCGGCAATGCGCTCAGAACCTGGGACGAGCATGCGCATGACTGGCCGTGCTGGGAGAAGATGGTGCGGATGTATTTGCAGGGGCATGGATGAGTGAACAGTCGTCAGTTGTCAGCCATCAGTTGAAGGATTCTGACGGCTGACGGCTGATGGCTGATGGCTTGTTCTCACCTTTCACTACACGAATATGACCAAGCGCGTCGGCCTCATGGTCGGACGGGAATGGAGCTTTCCCCCGGCGTTCATCGATGAAGTCGCCCGTCGCGATGCCGGCGTGGTCGCCGAGATGGCGTCCATCGGAGCGGTGGCGATGGATCAGCCCTGCCCCTGGGATGTCATCGTTGACCGGATCTCCCATGAAGTGCCGTTCTACCGCTCCTACCTGAAGCAGTGCGTGCTCGAGGGGGTGGCGGTGGTGAACAACCCCTTCATGTGGACGGCGGACGACAAGTTCTTCGGCGCGGCGCTGATCACCAAGCTTGGCGTGGCCAGCCCGAAGACGGTGGCGCTGCCCAACAAGGACTACATCAAAGGCATTGTCCGGGACGAGAGCCTGCGCAATCTGCAGCTGGTGGACTGGGACGGGCTGATCCGGGAGATCGGCCTCCCCTGCATCCTCAAGGATGCGCATGGCGGCGGGTGGCGCGATGTTTATGTGTGCCACACCAAGGAAGAGCTGCTCAAGAACTACGATGACTCCGGCCTGCTCAACATGATCATGCAGGAGTTTATCAAGTTCGAGCAGTTCGTCCGCTGCATGTGCCTTGGCCAGGACGAGATCCTGATCATGCAGTACGACCCGAAGCAGCGCTGTTACATCGTCGACCAGGACTATCTCACCCCCGCCCTGAGAGACCGGGTGAGCCGGGACTGCCGGACCATCGTCAAGGCGCTGGGCTACGACATGAACACGATCGAGTTCGCCATCCAGGACGGGATTCCCTACGCGATCGACTTCATGAACCCCGCGCCGGACATGGACATCTATTCGCTGACCCCGGCCTACTTCGAGTGGGTCGTCACTCACATGGCGGATTTGGTGATCCGCCTCGCCAAGGGTGGCCGGCGCCAGGTGGAGCAGGCGGGGTGGGCCCAGCTTTTCGCCCCGAGCCGCCGGTCGTAGTGGCCGCATATATGCGGCCACTGCAACCGGCGGCGCACCCAGGCACAGCGCCATGACCAACCCCGTCGATCTCTATCACGAGCTGCTCGGCAACCGTGAGCTGGCCGAGGCATCCCATGTGATGCTCGAGGAGGAGCTGCGGCGCCGAAACCTGGTCTTCGGTGACCGGCCCCTCTGCACCGTGCTCCGGCCCCGCTTCGTCACGGCGCCTTGGCTTACCCGGATGGAGCGGCGCATCGGCCGGCTCATGTCGGCGTTCGGCCGGGCGCACCGCGCCGCGATGTCCGATCCGCTGCTCCGGACCCAGTTCCGGCTCACCGATTGGGAAGAGCAGCTGGTGCTCGCCGACCCGGGCTACTCCAGCCCGAGTCCGCATGGGCGGCTCGACTGCTTCACGGTGGATGCCACCGACACCCTCGCCCTCACCGAGTACAACGCCGAAACGCCGGCTGGGGCCGGGTTCAACGACCTGCTGAGCGAGGCGTTCGCGGTGCTGCCCGTCATGCGCGCCTTCCGTCAGCGCTTCCGGGTCCAGCCGCTGCCAGCGCGGCCCGGCGTCGCGACAATCATCCTCGATGCCTGGCGCGAGTTCTCCGGCCGCTGGCAGCGCCCCCGCATCGCCATCGTCGACTGGAACGACGTGCCGACGTACGTGGAATTCCAGATCTTCAAGGCGTACTTCGAGTCGCTCGGCTGCCCCACCGTCATTGTCGATCCACGGGAGCTGGAATACAGCGGCGGGCGGCTGCGGGGGCCGGGGGGCGAGATCGACCTGATCTACAAGCGGGTGCTGATCAACGAGCTGGTGGAGCGGGAAGGGCTCGACCACCCGATGGTGCGCGCAGTGCGCGAGCGCGCCGTATGCATGGTCAATCCGTTCCGCTGCAAGCTGCTGCACAAGAAGGCGAGCCTCGCGGTGCTGTCGGACGAACGCAACGCCACGCTGTTCCCGGCAGGGGAGCGGGAGGCGATTGCCGAATTTGTCCCGTGGACCCGGGTGGTGGAGGAACGGTCGACGGAACGGGCCGGAACGCGGGTGGATTTGGTGCCCTTTATCGCCGCCAACCGCGAACGGCTGGTGCTCAAGCCCAACGACGACTACGGCGGGGCTGGGGTGATCCTGGGCTGGACCGTGGATGACGCGGGGTGGGCGGCCGCATTGAAGCACGCCATCAGTACGCCGCATATCGTGCAGGAGCGCGTCGCGATCCCCAGCGAGGCCTACCCGACGTGGGCCGAGGGCTCGATCCACTTCATTGACCGGATGTTCGATACCGCGCCGTTCGTGCTCAACGGCTCGGCGGTGGATGGCTGCCTCACCCGGCTGTCGACCGCCGCGCTGCTGAACGTGACAGCGGGCGGGGGAAGCACGGTGCCCTGCTTCGTCGTCGAGGAACGCGAGTGAGTTGGCTGCCGTCAGCCATCAGCCATCAGCCTTCAGCTGTCAGCTTCTGGCGGCCGATGGCTGACGGCTGATGGCTATTTCCGAGGAGAAGCAATGAAAGCCCCCAGTCTCACCATCGGCGTCGAAGAAGAGTATCAGATCATCGACCCCGAGACCCGGGAGCTGCGCTCCTACATCACCGAGATCCTCAAGGAAGACTCGATGATGATGGGCGAGATCAAGCCGGAGCTGCACCAGTCGATGGTGGAGATCGGGACCAAGGTCTGTCACCACCCGAGCGAGGTCCGCGCGGAACTGGTGCGACTCCGCCGACTGGTCATGGAGCTGGCCGCCAAGCAGGGCCTCTGTGTCGCGGCGGCGGGGAGTCACCCCTTCTCCTCGTGGATGGATCAGGAGATCACCCCGCTCGAGCGCTACATGGGGGTGAAGGAGGACCTGCAGGACCTGGCCCAGGCGCTGCTGATCTTCGGCACGCACGTGCACATCGGGATCGAGGACCGGGAGTTCCTGATCGATGCGATGAACGTCTCGCGCTACTTCCTGCCGCACGTGCTGGCGCTGTCGACCAGCTCGCCCTTCTGGATGGGCCGGCAGACCGGGCTGAAATCATACCGCAGCATCGTCTTCCGGAGCTTTCCGCGGACCGGCGTGCCCCGCAGCCTGGGGTCGTGGGGCGAGTTCGAGGATGTGGTCAATACGCTGGTCGCCACCAACAGCATCCCCAATGCGTCGAAGATCTGGTGGGATCTGCGGCCCAGCTGGAGCTACCCGACGCTCGAGTTCCGCGTCTGTGACGTCTGCACCCGCGTCGATGAAGCGGTGTGCATCGCCGCCATCTTCCAGGCCATCGTTGCCAAGCTGTGGAAGCTGCGGCGGGACAACCTCTCCTTCCGGCAGTACTCGGTGGCGTTCATCGAGGAGAACAAATGGCGGGCAAGCCGCTACGGGCTCGATGGCAAGCTGATCGACTTCGGCAAGGGGATGGAGCAGCCCTCGCGTGTCCTGATCCGCGAGATGCTCGACTGGTTCCTGGGTGACGTGATCGACGAGCTGGGGACCCGCAAGGAAATCGAGTACGCCTACAAGATCCTGGAGGAGGGGACCAGCGCCGACCGGCAGCTCGCCACCTTCAAGCGGACCGGGAACCTGCGCGATGTGGTGGACCAGCTGGTCCGGGAGACCGCCGAAGGGGTCCTCTGAGGGAACTCCCAGGGCCTTGGCGCAGTTTGTGCCGAGGGAAGAAGCGGGCGCTTCATCATTACTTCATCATGGGCCGGGCTGCTCCGGCCGATAGTCGAGCGACATGCTGCCACGTCCAGTTATCGGGGTCACTACCCAGACCCTCCACGCCATCGACGGGATTCCGCCGGCCTTGCCGGAGTCCTGGGTGATGAATCAGCGGTATTTCCTCGCGGCCACGATTGTGGGCGGGATCCCGTGGATGATTCCGCTGCTGGACGATGACGAAGATACGTTGCGTGAGATCTACAACCGGCTGGATGGCATCCTCATCCCCGGCGGGGTGGACATGGACCCCGCTACTTTCGGGGAGGAGCGGCACCCGAAGCTCGGCGCCCTCGACCCCGCCCGCGACCGGGTGGAGCTGCAGCTCACCCGGTGGGCCATCGAGGACCGCAAGCCGATCCTCGGTCTCTGCCGCGGTATCCAGGTGATGAACGTCGCCTTCGGCGGCACGCTGTATCAGGATATCGCTGCCCAGGTGCCCGAGGCCATCAAGCACGACTATTTCCCGACGGCTGGCTTCGACCGCGATCATCTGGCCCACGAGGTCTCCCTCGCCAAGGGGAGCCGCCTGCTGGCCGTCATGGAGAAGTCAAACATCCTGGTCAACAGCATGCACCATCAGGGGATCAAGCAGCTCGCCTCGGAGCTGGTTCCGGCCGCCGTCGCCCCCGATGGGCTGGTCGAAGCGGTCGAGCGGGACGCGGACCACTTCATGGTCGGGGTGCAGTGGCATCCCGAGATGTTCGAGATGACTGATCCGCACACCCGGCATCTGTTCCGCGCCTTCATCGCCGCCGCCCGGAACTACCACCACGGCTGAGCCGGTCCCGCCGGCCGTTGGCGGAAACTCCCTTCGCACCATGCGCGTACCGGGTGCCATGCCCTATACAATCGATTCAATCGGTCCCAGCCTGGTGTCGGGTGGCATCAGCGGTGAGTCAGCCACATCCTCTCAACGTCTCGATTTCCCGCCGCTCGTTTCCGGCGACCGATGACTCCCTCGACAATCGCGACTCCGCCTCCCACACCTAGCCGCCGCTGGCTCGCGCGCCTGCTGCTGACGGCCGGCGGCATCGCTCTGCTGCTCACGCTGCTGCTTCCCGTCCCTCCGCTGGAACTCGCGCGACTGATCGTCGGCGGGGTCGTCACACCAGCGACCAGGTTTGTCGGCTACGCCGGCCTTTTCGCTGCCGCACTCCTCACCATCTCGCCGCTGGTTGGCCGTTGGCCGGGCGGCCCACGCCGGGCCATCGCCTTCGGACTCGGTGGCATCGGCGCGCTCGCCGTCCTGCTGGCGTGGTGGCGCGTCGCGGTGGGCCCGACAGTGGAGACGGTGCACTATCGCAGCGCCGATATCGACGTCGAGGGTTCGCTCTATCTGCCCGCGGGACCGGGTCCATTTGCCGCCGCGGTCATCGTGCACGGCTCGGCCCCCTTCCGCCGGGGCTTGTACGATCAGTGGGCCGACAGTCTGGCCCGGCGCGGCATCGCGGTGCTGGTTCCCGACAAGCGGGGGGTCGGGGGGAGCGGGGGAGAGTCCAAAGTCCGGGACAACGCGGCGCAATCGTACCTCGAGCTGCTCGCGAGGGACATCGTCTCCGGCGTGCAATTCCTGGCTTCGCGCGCGGAGATCGACGGGCGCCGGATCGGGCTGGTGGGGATCAGCCAGGGCGGATGGGTCGGGCCGCTGGCTGCGGCCCAGGACTCATCAATCGCCTGGCTGGTGCTGCTGTCAGGGCCTGCGACATCGACCGGTGAGGAAGGCGTCTGGAGTCACCTGCGCGGAGATCACGACAACGCCGCAGTCCTGAGTCTGAAGGAGTCCAACGACAGCCTCACCCGGACCGCTCCGGAGGGATTCGATCCTCGTGCGACGCTGGCAGCGCTCGGCATGCCGTCGCTGTGGCTCTTCGGCGAGGAAGACAACAGCGTTCCAACAGCGAAGTCCGTTGCCGTCCTGGACTCGCTCGCCGCACAGGGGCGGCCGGTCGAATGGCGGGTCTTTCCCGGGGCCGACCATGTTATGGTCCGGCACGATGGCCCGCTCGGCCTGCTCCACACCGATCCCTTGTCGTGGCCGGTCTGGCTCGACTGGGTGGTGCAGCGCGGCGCCCCCGCGAGCGCCGCACGGGACTAGGGCGGGTACGCTCCACTCGTCCGCACGTCGAATCCCATGCACCGCGCCAGCGCCGTGATCCCCGGATCTGCACCGGCGGAGCGCCGCCAGATCGGATAGAAGAGGGTCTGCACCTCGAAGGGCACGGTCTGTCCGAGTTGCTCGAGGATGGTGAGCAGCAGGACCACCGCGCGCTCCGCCACCTCACTCTGCTCGTTCGCCAGCAGTCGGACTCGCCGCACCAGGGCATGTCGGACCACCGGCCGGAGCGCATCGCCCCGGCCCAGCACCAGCCGTTCCTCCGCATCCAGCAGAATCTCCAGGCAGCGTGCGCGCAGCGCCCCGCCGACCGCCTCGCGCTGGCGCTCCGGCAGCTCCACCAACGTCAGGGTGACCGGTTCCTCCGTGAGCGCCGAGGCCACGACGATCGAGAGATCGAGCTCGGCTTCGGTGAGCACGAGCGCGAGGTGCTCCTCGTGTCCGGTCCGGCGGTTGGTGAGCCGCAACCGGTGGTCAGGACCGTCGATCGCCCAGGCCGGCGTGGTCGCCGCCTCAGGCGCGAGCCGCCGAGCGGCCGCCAGGCCCGCGGCGATGCGGGTCTGGTGCGGCGTCACCGGCCGGGCCATGCCAAGGTAGAGATCCTTCCCCGTGCCGAGGCTGCGCTGATTGCTGCGGGCCGGCGCGAGCCGGGCGGTGAGCCCGCTTTCGAGCGCTCCAGCGCCGGCGCCACTCAGCGAGATGGCCCACGCCGCGTAGCGTAGCACCTGCAGCGTCTCGATGCCCCCCAGGTCGTCGAAGAACCAGGCGCACGAGGTCAGCGACCGGAGTGCCCCGCGCTCCAGCTCCAGCAGCTCCGCCGCCCGGACTCGGCCAGCGGCGTCGGCGTCCGTCCGGGCGACTTCCGCGACATAGGTCCGCACCGCGTCGGCCCCCGCACCGATCACGGCGCCGTAACCGTCAAGCGCCGAGGCGGGATCCTGCAGGACCGCCGGGCTCTCCCGGTCGTAGATCGCGTGGCACTCGGCGGTGAGCCAGCCCAGCGCGTCCCGCAGCGGTGCCCGCCAGGCCTGACTGGGGGGCTGGCTCTGGTTGATCCGGCAGCCGCAGTCGCTCCGCCACCGCTCGACGCCGTGGCTGCAGCTCCATGAGCTGGGCGCCACCAGCGTGACGGGATGGGTCGCGGGCTCGCGCGCGAGGAACGCGGCGAAGTTCTCCACCCGGATGCCGGGCCGGTCGCGCAGCTGATTCAAAGTGCTGGCGAGCGCCATCTCGCCAAAGGCGTGGTGATGGCCCCAGGTCTCGCCGTCGGTCGCAAGCGACACGAGCACGGCGGGCGAGGCGGGATCCACCGCCGGCACGAGGAGCCGGGCGGTCCACGCTTCGGCATCCCGCACCAGCGGTCCGAACGCGACGTCATGGGCCAGGGCGCCATCGTACACGCACACGACAATCGTACGGCCGCTGGTCGTGGTGACGATACCCGGACGACCGCCGGGAGGCAGCGGATCGACCTGGTGCGGCGCGAGGATGGTGAAACGGATGCCCGCCTCGGCCAGCACGTCGAGCGTCTCCTCGTCCACCGCCGTCTCCGGCAACCACATCCCCTCGGGCATCCGCCCGAACCGTCGCCGGAAATCCGCAATGCCCCAGTCCACCTCCGTCAGCTTTTCGCGCCGGGTGGACAGCGGCAGGATGGCGTGGTGGTACGGCATCGCGATCGCGTTGCCATGCCCCAGCCGTGCGGCGCTCAGCCGGTCGGCCAACAGCACCGCCGCGTACGTCTCCGGAGCGGCATGTTCCATCCATTCGAGCAAGGTCGGGCCGAAATTGAAGCTGATCCACTCGTAGGTATTCTCGATCCGCGCGATCCGTCCCCCCATGCCCGGGACGCGCGCCGCCGCCACCGCGCGGTAGCACTCCTGCTCGATGCGCTCGTTCCAGTCGTGGAACGGTGCGGCCGACGGCTCCGCCGCCACCAGGTCGAGCCAGGGATCCTCCCGTGGGGGCTGGTAGAAGTGACCGTGAATGACGATGGAGCGGGAGGGCATGGGATTGAAGCGTGGGTTCGAGAGTGGGGAGAAAGGGAAACGGGAGCCTGTTGTTGTCTTCCTGAGCGCAGCGAAGGATCGAGCTGCCACGGAGCCAGACTCTCACTTCGGCCCCGAGCTCAAGAGATCCTTCGGTCGCTCCGCTTCCTCAGGATGACACTGATGTCCCCCGGCTGACGGCTGACGGCTAACGGCCACCTTCCCCACGACTTCCGCCACCGTCGTCAGCACATCCGGAAAGAGATGGTCCCGCCGCCACATCTCCGCGGCCCGGGTCTGGGCCGCCGCGAGGTGCGTCGCCCCGGGCTCGAGGGCGGAGATGAGGAACTCGGCATCGGTGCAGTGCTCGGTGAAGCGCTTCACGGCGTAGTCGGTGACCGCCCCCGTCGTGATGATGAACTGCCAGTCGGACGCCATGGCCAGTAGCATCTCGCGCGCGGCCTGTGCCAGCACCAGGTGGTGGGCCGTCGAGGCCAGCGCGGCCGGCGCGACCCGCCAGAACGATGCCTCGATCTTCCACAGCCGCGGCCAGGTCCACGCCGTCTCCGGATTCAGCCACATGCTCGAATCGCCGTTGGCGCCCCACGTTCCGTTTGTGAGGTGGACGCCGCGGGTGGGCGGGTCCGCCTTCAGATGGGTGCCACCGGTCGTCGGTACCACGGTCGACTGGTGCTGCAGCGCCCGGAACACATCGCCGAGGAAGTCGACGCCCTCGTGCCACCAGTGGCCGAACAGCTCGGTGTCGAACGGCACGGCGACGACGTCCTCGGTGGCGCGGCGAGTAGGTGCCGCCGCAATCCGGCCGAGCAGGCCGGCAAAGTGGTGTGCGTGATCTCTGGCCCGCTCGCGGGCCCGCTCCGGTGCGTAGGGCAGCTTGGCGCCGAGGTCGGAGCCGGGTGCGCTTACTCGCCAGTATTTGAGGCCCCCGGGCCAGCGGATCTTGTGGAAATCGAGGTACCACTCGTCGCCGGGATAACCCTCATGCTTGCTCCACACCTGCCGCGAGGCGAGAGGATCACGGATGAACGCCGCGACGGGCGACGACCCGTCGGCGCTGGCGACGCGGTAGGCCTGGTACGGAGAGTTGGTGGTGGGCAGCTCGGCGTCTCGCCGCTCCTGTGTCTCGGGGATATGGGGGTCCGCCGCACCACCGGCGCGCCACTCACCCCAGTCCGCCCCATACAGCTTGAACGCTCCGCCTGCCTCGGCCAGGTGACTGTCCACGAAGAAGTACTTGAAGCCAGCCTCCGCGACATGGTCCTCGATGCCCCGGCGCATCGGGCTCGCCGGCGCTTCCGGCAGCGGGGCCCACGGCCCCGCCGGGCGATAGGCGCACTCCGGCAGCCACAACCCCACGGGATCCTTGCCGAAGATGCGGCGGTGCTCGCTCCGTCCCAGGCGCAGCTGGAGCTGGATGCTTTCATCGCGCGCCAGCAGCGGGAGGAATCCGTGGGTGGCCGCGCAGGAGATCAGCTCCAGCCGGCCTGCCTCTTCCAGCCGGCGGAACGGACGGGTGAGGTCACCGTGTGCCTCACGGAAGCGGTCGCGCAGCGCGAGGAGATGGGTGCGCCAGTGCTCGACCAGTGGAATGAGATGTTCATCGCCAGTGGTCCGCAGCGAGGCGGGGCCGGTGTCACAGGCCTCGAGCCGCTGGGCGAAATACGCCTCGAGCTCGTCGCTGAAGTCCGGACTGCAGAGCTGGTTGGCGAGCACCGGGGTGATGCCGAGCGTCACCGGGGCGGGCACGCCCTCGCGCTCCAGCCGCTCCAGAGTAAGGAGCAGCGGGAGATAGGTGTCGATGGCCGCTTCGGTGATCCAGTCGCTCCCGTGGGGCCAGCGGCCGTGATTCAGGACCCAGGGGAGGTGACTGTGCAGCGCGAGGACGAAATCCATGGTGGGCTGTCTCTCTCAGGCCACGGCGGGGGCGGCCAGGATGCGGCGGTAGACGGCGAGATACTTCTCGCTTGAGCGGGACCAGGAGAAGTCCTTCTGCATCGCATTGCGCATCATGGTCTCCCAGGCTCGCGCATCATGGTAGCGATCCATGACGTGGCGGGACACCCGCAGCAGATCCTCCGAGCTGTACTCGTCGAAGAGGAAGCCGGTCGCCCCGTCTTCGATCGTGTCGGCGAGGCCGCCGACCCTGCGGGCGAGCGGGATGGTGCCATACCGCTCGGCGCGGAGCTGGGCCAGGCCGCAGGGCTCATAGAGCGAGGGCATGAGGTAGATATCGGCGCCGGCCATCAGCCGGTGCTCCAGTCGTTGCGAGAAGCCGAGGTACACACTGATCCGGCCGGGCCAGCGTGCTTCGTACATCTTGAGCATCGCCTCGTACTTCGGCTCACCGGTGCCGAGGAAGATGAACTGGGCCTCGAGCATGAAGAGGGTGTAGTCGCCCGTGATCAGCTCCAGCCCCTTCTGGTGTGTCATCCGGGCGGTCATCGCGAAGAGCGGGATCTTCCGCCGCTGCGGCAATCCGAAGCTCCGCTGCAGCGTCGCCTTGCAGCGGGCCTTGCCGGCGAGCTGCGCCATCGAATACTTGGCCGTGATCATGTCGTCGGTGGCCGGGTTCCATTCCTCCATGTCGATCCCGTTCACGATACCGGCGAACCGGTCGCCAAGCGCGATGAAGACATCGTCAAGCCCGAAGCCGCCGACCGGTGTGCGCAGTTCATGCGCGTGGGTCGGGCTGACGGTCGTGACCGAGTCGGCGAACTTGAGGCCGCCCTTGAGCAGGTTCAGCTTGTCGTGCCATTCCAGCCCCTGCCAGGTGTAGAGCTGCCATGGCAGCCCGATCTCCGGCATCCCGTCGGCACTGAAGTGACCCTGAAATCCGGCGTTGTGCACCGTGAGCACGGTGCGGATGCCGCGGGCAAAGGGCTGATTGCCGTGATACACCCGGAGGTAGACCGGGGCCAGCGCGGTGTGCCAGTCGTGGCAGTGCAGTACGCACGGCGAGCGGGTGACTTTGGGCAGCACCTCGAGCGCGGCTCGGCAGAAGAACGCCCAGCGCTGCAGGTTGTCGGGGTAGTCCATGCCCAACTCGCCATAGAGACCGGCGCGGTCGAAGTACGGATGCTCGATGCAATAGACCTTGGCCTCGCCCGGCCCGGAGGGAATCCGGAAGAGCCGGGCTTCCTCCAACCGTGGGCCCACCTGGACCTGGAACGGCCCGGCCACCCGTTCAAGTCCCGGCGCGGCGCTGCGCACCGAGCGGTGCAGCGGGATGATGACGGCCGACGGAATGCCCGCGGCGGCCTGACTGCCGGCGAGTCCGGCGACGGCTTCCGCGAGGCCACCGGTCCGGGCTAGCCAGCCATACTCCGCCGCGAGGTGCACCACGCCCACGGGGGCGCCCTCGGTGGTGCCGAGCCCGGCGTCACCCCCGCGGTGTTCGCCCGTCGTCCGCATGTCAGACCGGTGCGGCACTGTGTGGCTCCTCGCCGCGCATCGCCGGCGTGTAGTAGTCGTTCACGTAGTCCTGCACCATGCGGCGCGCGGTGAACCACTCTCCCGACACTTTGAGCGCCTGCTTCATGCGCTGCAGCCATTCGACCGGCAGGCCGCGGGCGTCGCGGGTGTAATACATCGGGACGACCTGATCTTCGAGGAGGGCGAAGAGCCGGTTCGCGTCGGCGGCATCGGTCTCTTCCCCCGGCTGCACCGGCGGGATTGCCCAGCCGTTCTGGCCGGTGTAGCCCTCGGCCCACCAGCCGTCGAGGGTGCTCAGCTGGGGCACGGCATTCAGCCCCGCCTTCATTCCGCTGGTGCCGCACGCCTCGAGCGGGACCCGCGGCACATTGAGCCAGAGATCGGCGCCCTGCACCAGCCGATGGGCCAGGTGCATCTCGTAGTCCTCGATGAACGCCACCCGGCCCTCGAGGCGAGGATCGCGGGTGAAGGCGTAGACCTGCTGTAGCACTTCCTTGCCGGGTCCATCCTCGGGATGGGCCTTGCCCGCAAAGATCAACTGCACCGGCCGCCAGGGATTGGTGAGCAGGTCGTGCAGCCGGTCAAAGTCGCTGAACAGCAGCGAGGCCCGCTTGTAGGTCGCGAAGCGCCGGGCAAAGCCGATTACCAGCGCATCGGGGCTGATCAGGATGCCGGCCCCGACGACGTGGGCCGCCTCTTTCCAGTGCTCGGCCCAGCGACGCCGGGCGTCCTCGCGGATGTAGCTCAGCAGCCCCCACTTGGCCTCGCCATGTTCCCGCCACAGCACGCTGTCGTCCAGTGTCAGCACGCCCTCCCAGAACCCCGGCTGGTCGCGCCGCTCCATCCAGCCCTCGCCCAGGTGCCGGTCGAGCATCCGGATCATGCCGCCCGACATCCAGGTCGGCAAGTGCACCCCGTTGGTGATGTGGCCGATCGGCACCTGCTCGGCGCTGTGCCCGGGCCACAGCGGCCGCCACAGCTCGCGGGAGACCTCGCCATGCTTGCGGGCAACGCCGTTCACCCGGCCCGAAAGGCGGAGTGCCGTGGCGGTCATGTGGTAGAGCGGGTGCTCGTCCTCGGGGTGCGCGCCCAGGCCGACGAACTGCTCCGGCGTGAGTCCCATCTCCTCCAGGACCGGTGCGGCGCAGGCCTCCACCTGGGCGGGGCTGAAGCGGTCGTGCCCGGCCGGCACCGGCGTGTGGGTGGTGAACACGCTGCGAGCCCGCACCTGGGCGACGGCGTCGGGATAACGAACGCCCGCCGCCAGCAGTTCCCGCAGCCGCTCGACCAGCATGAACGCGGCGTGCCCCTCATTGGCGTGCCACGCGGCGGGATCAATCCCGAGCGCGCGCAGCACCCGCACTCCGCCGACACCGAGCAGCCACTCCTGCCGCAGCCGCATATCGGGGCCGCCGGCGTAGAGCTTGGCCGAGAGGTCGCGGTCGGCCGGGTCGTTCTGTTCCAGATTGGTGTCGAGCAGGTACACCAGGATGCGGCCCACCAGCATGCGCCAGGCGGCGATGTGCACCGGTCGGCCGAAGGTGCGCACCGTGGTGAGCCAGGGGTCGCCTGTCGGGCTCGGGATTCGCTCCAGCGGCGTCGTTTCCAGATCAAAATGGACGTCGCTGTCTTCCTGCCAGCCGTCGATCCGGAGCCGCTGGTCGAAGTAGCCCTTGGTATACAACAACCCCACGCCCACCAGCGGGACGCCCAGATCGGAGGCGGCCTTGCAGTGATCGCCGGCAAGAATGCCCAGCCCGCCGGAGTAGATCGGCACCGAATTGTGCAGTCCGAACTCGGCGCAGAAGTACGCCACCGGGCGGGTGAGGTCGGGGTGGCGGCTCTGGAACCAGGTGTTCGGTGTGGTGAGGATGCGGTTGGAACTGTCCATCACCCGGTCATAGAGCAGGAGAAAGCCGGGATCATCGGCGCAGTCGGCCAGGCGCGCCGGATCGACCCGGCGCAGCAGCTCGAGCGGATTGTGTTTGGTCAGCTGCCAGAGCGGCTCATCGATGCGCCGAAAGAGATCCCTGGCTTCGAGGGACCAGCTCCACCAGAGATTGGTGGCAAGAGCGGCAAGCCCCCCGGTCCGGGGGGGCAGGTCGGGAAAACGGGGGCGTGGCAGAGTCATGGACAGTCGGTAGAGGGTTTCGCTGCGGGAAGGTACTACGGGCCCGACGGCGAGGGAATGAGGATATGAGCCGTCAGCCCTGAGCTGTCCGGGGCACAGCCGACTGGCGCGCGGCAGCTGATGGCCGGCGGCTCGAGACTGATGGCTACCGGGGCAGTACCATCCACGCCGCCAACACCGCGCGGAGCGTCCAGAGCACCGTCCGGAACCAGTTCCCGCCGACCAGGAGGCGGTGCGCGCCCGCATCGAAGCCGGCGCTGAGCCGGGTGTGCTGGGGCACCTGCACCAGCGCAGTGGACAGCCAGATCAGGGCGACGAGGAGAACGCCGGTCCAGCCAGCGCCGGGGGAGATGCCAGTCGGCGGTGCGACCGCGATCCACAGGGCACAGGCGGCTTCCACCAGCATCGGTGGCCCGACGACGAGCGTCGTGCGGCGAGTGTGGGCCGCCTCGTACTCGACGAAGCCGGCCGAGCCCACCCGTCGGATCAGCGGATAGTGCACCACCTGCACGAACCAGATGAGGCCGGTCATGAACCAGGTGGCGGCGGCGTGTAACAGGGGCAGCATCGGGCCACCGGAGTGGGGTGGAAACAGGGCGGACGCCGCCCGGAGGTTCGTCCTCACACCGGGCTTCGTTCCGTGGTGTCGTCCTAGCGATGCAGCGGCTTGTACTTGATGCGGTGCGGCTGGCCGGCGTCGGCGCCCTTCCGCTTGCGGAGGTCCGCGGCGTACTCCTGGTAGTTGCCCTCGTACCAGACGATCTCGCTGTTGCCCTCGAAGGCGAGGATGTGGGTCGCGATCCGGTCGAGGAACCACCGGTCGTGGCTGATCACGACGGCGCAGCCGGCGAAGCCCAGCAGGGCATCTTCCAGCGCGCGCAGCACGTCGACGTCGAGGTCGTTGGTCGGTTCATCCAGGAGCAGCAGGTTCCCGCCGCTCTTGAGCACCTTGGCCAGCTGCAGCCGATTGCGCTCACCGCCGGAGAGATCCTTCACCTTCTTCTGCTGGTCCGAGCCGCGGAAGTTGAAGCTGGCACAGTACGCCCGCGCATTCACCTTGCGGCTGCCGAACAGCATCTCGTCCTCGCCGCCGGAGATTTCCTGATAGGCGGTGTTGTCACCCACGAGGGAATCGCGACTCTGATCGACGTAGGCGTACTTCACGGTCTTGCCCACGATGAGCTGGCCGCTGTCCGGGGTCTCCTGCCCGGTGATCATGCGGAACAGGGTCGTCTTGCCGGCACCGTTGGGGCCGATCACGCCGACGATGCCGCCGCGCGGCAGCGCGAAATTCAGGGTGTCGAACAGCAGCCGGTCGCCGTAGCCCTTGCTCAGGTTCTTGGCGACGACGACTTCATCGCCGAGCCGCTCGGGGACGGGGATCAGGATTTCCACCGTGCCCTCGCTCTGCCGCTCGGCCTCCTCGCGCATCTCCTCGTAGCGTGTCAGGCGGGCCTTGCTCTTGGCCTGGCGGGCCTTGGGGCTGGCCCGCACCCACTCGAGCTCCCGCTGCAGCGTCTTCTGCCGGGCCGAGGCCTGCTTCTCCTCGGTCGCCATCCGCTTCTGCTTCTGGTCGAGCCAGCTCGAGTAGTTGCCCTCCCACGGAATGCCGGCCCCGCGATCCAGCTCAAGGATCCACTTGGCGACGTTGTCGAGGAAGTAGCGATCGTGGGTGATGGCCACGACGGTGCCGGCGAAGCTCTCCAGGTACCGCTCCAGCCACGCTACCGAGTCGGCGTCGAGGTGGTTGGTCGGTTCGTCGAGCAGCAGCATGTCGGGCTGCTCGAGCAGCAGGCGGCAGAGGGCGACCCGGCGGCGCTCGCCCCCGGAGAGCGTGGTGACGTCAGCCTCGCCAGGGGGGAGCCGGAGCGCGTCCATGGCGATATCGAGCTTGTGGTCCAGCTCCCAGGCGCCGAGGTGGTCGATCTGGTCCTGCAGCCGGCCCTGCTTGTCGAGGAGCTTGGTCATCTCCTCGTCGCTCATCGGCTCGGCGAACTTCTCCGAGATGGCATTGAAGTCATCCAGCAGCTTGCGCGTCTCGCGCACGCCCTCCTCCACATTGCCCCGCACGTCTTTCGCGGCGTCGAGCTGCGGCTCCTGCGGCAGGTAGCCGATGCGGGTGCCGGCCAGCGGCTTGGCCTCGCCGATGAAGTCCGTGTCCACCCCCGCCATGATGCGCAGCAGTGTCGACTTGCCGGCGCCGTTGGAGCCGAGCACGCCAATCTTGGCGCCGGGATAGAACGAGAGATAGATCCCCTTGAGGATCTCGCGGGAGGGGGGCACGACCTTGCGGAGGTCGCGCATCGTGAAGATGTATTCGCCGGCCATAGGGCGGAGAATATGGTTGGGGCGGGCGCCGGTGTGTAGTGGCGCCCGTCGCGTCGTGCGTTGGGGCCGCATACATGCGGCCCGTACGCACACGCGAAGGGCGCCCCGACGGGAGCGCCCTAGGTACCGCGATGGGTCGTCCTCGACCCCGACGCGCCTTACTTGACGTGCTTGCTGACCAGCTTGGTCATCTCGAACATCGAGACCTGCTTCTTGCCGCCGAAGACGGCCAGGAGCGCGGCGTCGGCGTTGATCATGCGCCGGTTCTTCTTGTCCTGCAGCCCGTTCTTCTTGATGTACTGCCACAGCTTCTTGGTGAGCTCGGTGCGCGGCAGGCCCTTCGAACCCACCACTTCGGCGAGCTTGGCGTCCGGCATGACCGGCTTCATAAACGCCGCATTCGGCTTCCGCTTCGTCGCCTTTTTCGCGGCCTTCTTCTTCGGAGCCTTCTTCTTGACTGCCATCAGGATACCTCCGTTGGGGTGGTTATTTTGCTCCGGCGCATCCTGAGTGCCGCGCCGAACACGTCACAAACTAAGGCATTGCCCGAGTCGTGCAAGAGGGAAAATGGCGTTTTCCCCTCTGTGAAGCCCCCGCGACCGGGCTATTTCCCCTCTGCCACCACCGCCGGAGCCCGTCATGCCTCGTCCCGCACTCGTCCTGCTGACCCTCACCACGGCCCTCATTTCCCCTCTGGCGCGCGGGCAAACCGCTGGCCCCGCCTCCCCGCCGGCGACCTGCACCCGGACGAGCGGACTTACGCTGCCAGAGGGGTTTTGCGCCATCCGCGTCGCCGAGCATCTCGGCGACTTGCGCCATCTCACTGTCGCGGCCAATGGCGATCTCTTCGTTTCCCTCGATGACAACGGCATCGTCGCGCTGCGGGATACCGACGGGGATGGCCGGGCCGACCAGCGCCGGACCTTCGGTGATCAGGGTGGGACGGGGCTCGGGTTCCATGGCGGATACCTCTACTTCTCCCCCGCAGATCGGGTCATCCGCTGGCGCTGGAGCGCGGGCGACTTGCAACCGTCCGGCGCGGCGGAGACCCTGGTCGAGGGGCTCCCCACCGGCGGGCATTCGGCGAAGAGCTTCGTCTTCCTCGGAGGCGACACGCTCATCGTCAACTTCGGCTCCGAGACCAACAGCTGCCAGGCCCGCGATCGCGGTGCCCGCTCGCCCGGCCGGGATCCCTGCACCGAACTGGAGCGGCGGGCCGGCCTATGGCGATTCAGCAGTGTGCGGCTGCACCAGCGCCCGAGTGACGGCACCCGCTATGCGACCGGGCTGCGCAACGCGCTCGCGCTTGCGGTGAACCCCGCCGACGGTACGCTCTTCGCCGCGCCGCACGGGCGGGACCAGCTGGCCCAGAACTGGGGCTACACCGACGTTCAGGGCGCCGAGTTGCCGAGCGAGGAGCTGGTGCAGGTCTCGGCCGGTGACGATTTCGGCTGGCCCTATTGCTACTACGACCAGCAGCAGGGCAAGCTGGTCCTGGCCCCGGAATACGGCGGCGATGGCAAGGTGATCGGCCGCTGCGCCGGCAAGAAGTCCGCGCTGTTCGGTTTCCCCGGTCACTGGGCGCCGATGGCGCTCGCCTTCTACACCGGCACGCAGTTCCCCGAGGCGTACCGGGGCGGTCTGTTCATCGCGTTCCACGGCTCCTGGAACCGGGCGCCGCAGCCGCAGGAGGGCTATCGCATCAGCTTCCTGCCGATGCGCGCCGGTCGGCCCACCGGGCCGCCCATCACCTTCGCCACTGGGCAGGAGGGCCCCACCAGCCTGCGGGCCTCCGGTGTCGCGATGGGACCCGACGGCTCGCTGTATATTGGTTCGGCGCGCAACGGCACCGTGTGGAAAGTCATGGCGCGGCCGTCGTGAGGCGCACTCATCCCGGAGGTCCGATGCGAAGATCGCTGCTGGTTCCCGCCGCCGTCGCGGCCCTCGCGCTCGCGGTTGCACCGCTTGAGGCGCAGAATCCGACGCCGCTGGCCGTCGGCACGGTGGCGCCGGAATTCGTCCTGACCGGCGGCACGAAGGATGGTCCCCTCGTCAAGCCGTTCCGGCTGAGCGAGTACCGCGACCAGACCATCGTCATCGCGTTCTTCTACAAGGCACGGACCAGTGGGTGAACTGTGCAAATGGACGCGTACCGTGATCAGTACGCGACGCTGCTGCACAATGGGGAGAAGGTCGTGCTGCTGGGAATCAGCGTGGATACGGCCGGGGAACTGACCCGCTGGGCCCAGGACCGGAAGTATCCCTTCCGCCTGCTGAGTGACCCGGAGGGCATGGTGGGAAAGGCGTACGGCGCATTCGAACCTGCGTACGGGCTCGACAACCGGACCCTCTTCGTGGTGGCGCCGGGTGGAAAGATCTCCTACGTCGCCAGTCCGTTTCAGGAGATCGATCCCAAGGCGTACGCCGATCTGGCCGCCGCGATCGAGCGAGTGCGTCGGTAGGGGTCGTTAGCCACTAGCCGTTGGCCGTTGGCGAACAGCCATCAGGTGGAGGCGGATCTGTTCCCGCCCCACGCTGATGGCTGAGATTCTTTCGCCTGCCAGCTACGTCCCGCCACCTGCCACCTGTCAGCTTCTCCTCAGCACCCGCTCCACCTCCCGAATGTCCGGCTCGATCTCGATCGGTCGGTTCGCGTGCGCTGGCGGCGGCTCCATCTCCTGGTGATAGGTGATCAACGCGCCGGGATCCTTGAGCACATGTCCCGTGAGGACGGCGACCACCCGGGCATTCCGCGCGATGATCCCCCGGGTCACGAGTTGGCGCACGCCGGCGACGCTGGCGGCGCTCGCCGGTTCGCAGCCCACACCGGAGGCGTCGATCACCGCCTTGGCCTCCATGATCTCGGCGTCGGTGACCGAGGTGACCACGCCGCGGGTCTGCCGGATGGTGCGCACCCCCCGGTCCCACGAGGCGGGATCGCCGATCTTGATGGCGGTGGCGATCGTCTCCGCCTTGACCGTCGTACGGCTGGCGAAGTCGTCGGCATAGCCGGCGGCGAAGGGCGCAGCGCCGGCGGCCTGCACCGCCGCGATGCGCGGGATCCGGTCGATGAGTCCCGCCGCGTGCGCCTCCGCCAGCGCCTTTCCGAACGCGGCGGTATTGCCGAGGTTGCCGGCCGGCAGCACGATCCAGTCGGGGGGCGACCAGCAGAGCTGGTGCAGCAGCTCGAGGACGATCGTCTTCTGACCCTCGAGCCGGAATGGGTTGATCGAGTTGAGCAGATAGACGCCCAATTGCGTGGCGGTCTCCTGCACCAGCCGCAGGCAGGTGTCGAAATCGCCCCGGACCAGCAGGGTGCGGGCCCCGTAGGCCAGCGACTGTGACAGCTTGCCGAGTGCGACCTGGCCGGCCGGCACGAACACCAGCGCTGGCAGCCCCGCCTGCGCGCCATACGCCGCGAGCGCGGCGGAGGTATTGCCGGTCGAGGCGCAGGCGATCGCCGATGCCCCGATGCGCTTCGCCTGGGTCACCCCTACGGTCATGCCCCGGTCCTTGAAAGAGCCGGTGGGGTTGTGTCCCTCGTGTTTGAGCTGGAGCTCGGGCAGGCCGGCCCAGTGACCGATCCGCTCGCGGTGGAGCAGGGGCGTGTTCCCCTCGGGATGGGTGACGGCATGCTCGGCCGCGGTGGGGAGGACCAGCTCACGGTAGCGCCAGACTCCGGAGAGGTTGATCGCATTGCGCTGGCCCCACCGCTCCTCGAAGAGCCGGCGCAGCGACGCCCCGTCCTCCACTGGGGGATCGTGCCGGATCTCCAGCAGGCCGCCGCAATCGCACCGCACCATCGGATCCAGCTCACCCAACACGTCGCCACAGGTGGCGCAGACCTGCACCGTTGCCATCAGCGATCCTCCAGCAGGCGTGCACCGGCGTCGCTCACGGTCGTGACCCGTACCGTTGCCGTGACCCCTTCGCCGGCATAGCCAGCGGTCATGGCCTCGGCGATCCGCTGGCCGGCCGGCTCGTCCGCGGCGAACGCGAACGCCGTCGGCCCGCTGCCGGAGATCGAGCAGCCCAGCGCCCCCGCGCCGAGTGCGGCCGCTTTCGCGGCCGCGAAGCCGGACAGGAGGGGCGCACGGGCCGGCTCCGCGATGCGATCATCCTGGGCCCGGCGCAGCAGGTCGAGGTTGCCGGTGGCGAATGCCAGGACCATCGCTCCGACCTGCGCCGCCTGGTACATCGCGACGTCACGCGGTACCTCGCGCGGCAGCACCGCGCGCCCCTCCGCGGTCCGGAGCCGCTGGCCCGGGTGCGCGATCACGACATGGAGGCCGGCCGGAATCGGCAGCCGCAGGTAGTCGTACGCCCGGGCATCGCGGATGAGGACGATTCCGCCGATCAGCGAGGGCAGGATGTTGTCGAGGTGCCATCCCGCGACGCAGGCCTCGGCGGCCAGCGCGCTCTCCAGCAGCTGCTGCTCGGTGAGGTGGAGGGCGAACAGCGCATTGGTCGCCACCGCGCCCGCCACGGCGGAGGCGGCACTCCCGCCCTGGCCGCCGGAGAGCGGGAGCCCCTTGATCACCCGCAGGGCCACGCCGACACTGGTCGCGCCCGCCAGCCGAAGCGCAGCTTGGGCTGCGAGGGCCGCCGTGTTCGCCCCCGCCTCGGTGGGAAGATCGGGGTGGCCGGCATCGAGCACGACGACCCCTGGCTCTGCGGTCCGTTCGGCCTCGACCACGTCTCCAGGGCCATTCAGCGCCAGTCCCATGATGTCGAGACCCACGCCGATGTTGCCGACCGATCCCGGCGCAAAGGCGCGGACGCGGAGAACTGTCACTGGGACTCCATGAGAAAAGAGCGGTCAGCGGTCAGCGTTTAGCCGTCAGCTGTCAGCCGTCAGTCAAAGGCCATTGGCCGTTGGTCGTTGGCAATGCTTTGTGCGGTGCGAGCTTCGATTCGCCTACCGCCTACCGCCTACCGCCTACCGCCTACTCCCTGCCACCTGCCCCCTACCTCCGCGCCACCGCCAGGATGTCATTCAGTACGCCCGCGGCGGTCACCAGCGGCCCCGCACCGGGTCCGCGGACCACCAGCGGATGTTCCCGGTACCGCGCGGTCGTGAACACGATCTGGTTGTCGGTCCCGCGCAGCGACGCGAAGGGACTGGTGAGGTTCACGGCCGAGAGTCCAACCCGTAACCGGCGCGGCGTGACGGTGGCGATGTAGCGCAGGACCTGTCCCTTGCTCTGTGCCGCGCGCACCCGCTCGCTCCACTCGCTGTCGAAGCTGGCCAGCCGGCCGAGGTACTGCTTCAGCGGGAGACTGCGCGCCGCCGGCGGGACCAGCGATTCCGTCACGACCGCGGCCGGCTCACCCTGGAAGCCCATCAGTCGGCCGAGAATGAGCGCCTTGCGCGCGACATCCGCCCCGGAAAGATCCTCGCGCGGGTCGGGTTCGCTGTAGCCCGCGTCGATGGCGGCCTGCAGCGCGCGGGAGAACTTCTGGCCGCGCTCCAGCTCCGAGAGCAGGAAGCCGAGCGTGCCGGAGACACACCCTTCGATGGAGCGCACCTCGTCGCCGGTCTCGACCAGCTTGGCAAAGGTGTCCATCACCGGGAGGCCGGCACCGACCGTCGCCTCATAGCGCAGGCGGCGCCCGTGCGTCGCGGCCAGTGAGAGCAACCCTTCCGCCTCCGCCGCTGGTCCCGCCAATGGCTTCTTGTTGGCCAGGACGACGTCCATGCCGTGGGTCAGCGCCGCACGCACGACCGCGGTGGTATCGTCGGCGGTGACGTCCACCAGCACCGGGTGGGAGAGGGCGTGGCGGAGCGTGCGGCGGATCGCTTCCTCCGCCGTGTCGGCCCGGCCCCCGTCCATGTGCCGCAGCGAGTGGCCCTTGGCCTTTTCCCGCGCGATCGTCGCCAGCCGATGGGGCGACAGTCCGTCCGGATCGAACACGACTCCGCTGCGGTCGGCGACACCGACAATCCGGACCTTGGTGCCGTGCGACGGCAGCTCGGCGACCAGTTCCCCCAGGCTGCGCCCGATCCGGCCAAACCCGAGCAGGAAGAGATCCAGCCGGTCCCGCGGGGCGACCGAGCCGCCGCCGACCTTGCCTAACTGGAACGCGGCGTGAATCGCCCGCTGGGCCTCGCCCGCCTGCGCTTCATCGACCACCGCGGAGATGTTGAGCTCCGAGGAGCCCTGCGCGATCGCGATCACGTTGATGCCCGCCTGCGAGAGCGCATGAAAGGTGCGGTGCGCCACCCCCGGCGTCCCCGCCATGCCCAGGCCGACCACCGCGACCGTCGCGACGCCATCGCGGATCGTGACGCCGTCGATGTCACGGTGCAGGATCTCCTGGCTGAACGCCGCCCGCAGGCACTGCTGCGCCCGGATCGCGCTGCCGGCGGGCACGCAGAAGCAGATCGAGTGTTCGCTGGAGGCCTGCGAGATCAGCGAGACGGAGATGCCTTCGTGCTGCAGCGCGGCGAAGGTGCGCGCCGCGACACCGGGCACCCCGAGCATTCCGTTGCCTTCGACCGTGACCAGCGCCTGGCCCGGTGCGGCGGAGAGGGCTTTGACCGGTACGTCGAGCCCGGTCTCACGCTCCGACACCTCGGTGCCGGACGCGCCGGGCTCGCCGAAGGGGCGCACGAACACCGGGATCTTCCGGCCCAGGATCGGCACCAGTGCCCGCGGGTGCAGCACCTTGGCGCCGTAATAGGCCAGCTCCGCCGCCTCGCGCACGTTGAGTTGCGGCAGCACCCGGGCGTCCGGCACAACGCGCGGGTCGGCCGTCAGCAGCCCTGGAACGTCCTTCCACAAGCAGATCCGGCTCGCCCCCAGGGCACGCCCCACCAGCGCCGCCGTCAGATCGGTGCCACCGCGCCCAAGCGTCGTCACCTCGCGGGACGGTGCTGTCCCGATGAAGCCGGTGAGGACCGGCGTGATTCCGCGCTTGAGCAGGGCGCCGAGGGTCGCTCGCAGCGCCGCATCGGTGCGGGCCAGGTCGGGCGACGCGTTGCCGAACCCGGCATCCGTCAGCACCACGCCGGCGGCATCCACGTACGCCGCCTTTACCCCGCCGGCGATGAGCGCGGCGGCCACCAGAGAGGCCGACAGCCGCTCGCCCCGGGCGACGAGGAAGTCACTCGTGCGGGGCGTCAGTTCCCGCAGGATGCTCAGTCCCCGCGCCAGACTCTCGAGTTCATCCACCTGCGCGTTGATGAACGCGAGCAGCTCCTGCCGCTCACGGCCGACGGCGACCAGGGTGCGTGCCGCCGCCAGGTGCCGGGCCCGGAGTGTCGCCGCCGCCGTCAGCGCCGGGACCAGTTCGCCGGCCTGGGCCCGGGTGGCGACCTCCAGCAGCAGGTCGGTCACGCCGGCCATGGCCGAGAGGACGATCACCCGGGGACCAGGCAGGTCGCGGATGATGGCGACGGCATGTCGAATGGCGGTGGGGTCCGCCAGCGAGGCGCCGCCGAACTTGTGGACTTCCAGGGGGGATGGGGTGCGGGTCATAGGCCGGAAAGAATACATCGCAGGGGCGCTGGCCGTCAGCCGTCAGCCATCAGCCAATGGCCGGTGGCCGGTGGCCGTTAGCCGTTGGCCGTTGGCACCGACTCTTCAGCCGCTACCTTCGGCCCAACCGCCCAACCGCCCTTTCCCCTTTCCCC
>Ga0163153_10001836_pt1 | contig 32599 bp, 26 predicted proteins | sample OliLakLV19MP6IB1_FD_148629 | JGI IMG/M metagenome (GOLD analysis project Ga0163153, IMG submission 148629) | Freshwater microbial mat bacterial communities from Lake Vanda, McMurdo Dry Valleys, Antarctica - Oligotrophic Lake LV.19.MP6.IB-1 | ecosystem: Environmental > Aquatic > Freshwater >... | reverse complement strand
ACGGGACGTGGTCGCCGAACCAGCAGTGGACGCTGCCGAACTCGTGCGGCGTGTACTACTTCACCGCGCTCGACTTCGACAACGACGGCGATATGGACGTCGCCTGCAACGAGACGGGCGGTTGCGCGAGCAAGCCCTTCAGCCAAGTCTACTTCCTCAGGAATCAGGGGAACGGTACGTTCGACGCGGCGACCACGATGGACAAGATCCAGTGGGGCATGAGCGACGTCGACAGCGCCGACATCGACGGCGACGGCAACGTCGACATCGTCGGGGTGGGCATGACGCAGTTCAACGGCGCCCCGGCTCCGACTCACGGATACCTCGTGCTGCGCGGAAACGGAAACGGCACGTTCAACGTGCCGGTCGCGCACTCGCTGGCACCCTTCGTGCTCACATCTACGATGCGCGCGGCCGACATGAACGGCGACGGCTTCGCCGACCTGGTCGGTGCCGGCCTCGGCACCTGGGGATCGGTGGATCAAGTGGTCGTGATGCTGAACGATGGGATGGGCGGTCTCCTTCCGCATAGCGCGCAGCCGGCTCCCAAGTCGCTTTCGTTCACAGGAACGAACGGCATCGCCCTGGCCGATTTCTCGAATGACGGACGGCCCGATGTGCTGGTCGGTGGCGGCGAGGACGCCGTTCTCTACCTCAACGACGGGAGTGGTCATCTGCTGGCCGGCTTGCGCCACGGAATCGGCGGCCAGGCCCTTTGGGTCGCCACGGGCGACTTCAACGGTGACAACTTGCGCGATGCCGCAGCCATCGCGCTGCGGCTGCCGCCCCTCACGACGAGCGAGCACGTCTCGATCCTCTTCGGCCAGCCGTCGGGTAGCGGGGACACCGCCTATTGCTTCGGTGATGGCACGGGCAGCGCCTGTCCGTGCGGCAATGCAGGCGCGGCCGGGAACGGCTGCGCGAGCAGCGTCAACCCGTCCGGCGGACACATGGGCGTCACGGGCTTCGCCTCGATCGCCGGCGACACGCTGGCCCTGCACGGCAGCGGGTTGCCCGTCAGCTCGGCGCTCTACTTCCAGGGCACGACGCGGACGAGCGCGCCGTTCGGCGACGGCCTGCGCTGCTCCGGCGGATCGGTGATCCGGCTGGGGACCAAGTCGAACGCCTCCGGGGCCTCGTCCTATCCGGAAGCCGCCGATCCCTCGATCTCGGCTCGCGGCGCGGTGACGGTGCCCGGCACGCGCACGTACCAGGTCTGGTACCGCAACGCCGCGGCGTACTGCACGGCGAGCACGTTCAACTTGACGAACGCCAGCGAAGTGACCTTGATTCCCTGAGATGGGTGAACTTGTCAACTCCGGTTGACGGATTCCGCTGACCTTCTCGTGCGAGGGAGGGTGCTGCGCGCGTTCTCCCTCGCTCGCTTGCTGCGCACTCCTCGCGCGCATGCCCGACGGTCAGCGAGCCGTGGCGTCCCGCAACCCGCGACCGCGCCGCTGGCGCGCGAAGTAGTCGGCCAGCGCCGCGCGGAACAACGCCGGCGCGACCATCTGGGTCAGGTGGTCGGCGCCTTCGACGATCACGAGCCGCGCCGAGGGGATCCCCGCGGCAGCGCGCTCCGCCGCCGCGCGCATCCAAGGCGTGTCGAGTTCGCCCGCGGCGTACATCGCGGCGCGCTCGCCGGAATCATCAGGGCTCAGAGACTGAGAAGAATTCGAAGTCTCTCGCGCCGCGGAGCGGCGCCACTAGGATCGGAGAGGCCGTACGATCGATTTCTTCTCGGCCTCTCAGAGACTGAGAAGAATTCGAAGTCTCTCGCGCCGCGCGCGGTTCCGCGCGGCGCCAGGATCAGAGAGAGCGTAGGATCGATTTCTTCTCGCTCTCTCAGCCGTCATCCTCCGAGCCCGGCATGCTGTGGCACAGGTTGCAGGCGATCGGCGTGCCCTTGCTCGCGGTCCAGGTGTGTCCGTCGTGCGTCCAGGAGCGGTCCGCCGCCGCGCGCGAGAGCACGGTGCCCAACAGGTTCGCGCCGTGGCAGGACTGGCAGCTCGTGGGGTTGTGCTCGTAGAAGTCGTGGTGTCCACCGTCGATGAACGACATCTGGTCCACGTTGTGCATACCGTGCGGACCGTCCATGGTCCGCTGCAGCGTCCCCGGCGGGTGGCACGAGGCGCACTCCGAGATCGTGCCCGTGTGGCCCTGCAACTGGAGCGCGGCCACGTTGTCGTTGGCGCCCGGGTCCGCGTTGGGCCACTCGGCGTGCGTGCTGCCGTGGCAGTTCTCGCAGGAGATGCCGCCGTGCCCCTTGCTGAAGCGATAGAGCGTGTTCGGCTCCTCGGCGAAACGCGAGATCTGCGCCAGGATCGGCGACGCGGCCGGATCGCCGCTGCGGAAAGCCTGTCGCAGGCGGATGCCGTCGGCCGCGAGCTGGTAGCCCGGTCCCGACAGGTGGTTCAGAGCGTCGCCCGTGTGGCACGACTGGCAGCGCGGCAGGTCCTTCCACGGCCGGCGTGACTCGAGATCGTTCTGCCCGTCGAGGCTGCCGCCCGGCTCCAGCGGGAACGCTCCGCCGACGGCCAGCATGTCGCCGTGGCACGACGCGCACTCCATGCCGCCACTCTTCATCGCGCCACGCAGGCACTCGGTGATCGCGCCCGGGTGGCACTGGTAGCAGGTGGAGAGGGCGTCGCCTCCCGGCGGGAACAGGGGGTTGCCCTGGTCGTCGTTCAGCCGTCCGTGGTAGTCGTGCATCACGCTCGACATCAGCGCCGGATAGCGCTCCACCTGCCCGCCTGCGGGGTTGTGCGGGCCGGCTCGCACGGCCGAAGTCGCGGAGGTCGGGGCCCCCGGGGGCGGCGGCCCGGGAGGCGCAGAGCCCAAGTCCAGCGGCGGGGAGTAGTGACAGGTCGCGCACAGGACCGGCTGCTGCGCGAGGAGCTCGGTGGACTCGCGCAGGTCGTGCAGGATCAGCACGTTCAGCTTGGCCTGCACTTCCGTGTCGCTCTCGGTCGACCAGGGCACTCCCGGCTCGCGGGCGGCGATCTGGCCGGTCGCGTGGCAGTTGCGGCAATCGGTCTCGCTCGCCACGGGCACGACGACGTCGAGCGTCGCCAGCGTGGCGCCCGTCGACGGGTTCGTGGCGCGCACGCGCAGCAGCGGGTACGGGTTCGTGCCGCCCAGGTCGTCGATCGGCGTGATCGGGATGCCGAATGCGTGGAAGACCTGCTCGCCATCGTGCCACGTCAACGGCTGCGGACCGGGCGTGGGCGCGTCAGCGGGCATGTACAGCCCGGTCAACCCCATCCCCAGAGGCACGGTGACGCCGAACAGCCCCGGGGCGTACGTCCAGAAGTCGGTCTTGCCGATGCTGCGCGAATTGATCGAGCCGTGCGCGTCGGCCACGGGCTCGTAGGTGACGTCGACCTCGCCGGGTTGCAGCACGCGCGGCCCGCCGCTTGAGTTGCGCTGCACCACTTGCGCGCGCAGGACGTTGAACGGCGGGAGGATCGAGAAGGTCGAGTACTCCCGGTCCATGCAGTGCATGCCGAGATCGTTCGCCGCCAGCACGCGATAGCTGCCGGGCGGAACGAGGTTGCTGGGCGGACTCTCCGAACCAGCGACTGCGACGTCGCCCGCCCCGCTTCCGCACGCCGCCAGACATGTTGCCAGGAATGCCGCAATCGTGGTTTTCATAAGCTGATCCCCGCGAGCGCGTTCAACAGAACACGAGGCGTGACGCACGGCAATACGCACTTTGGCTACCTCCTCTACCCACTACCTCTCGCCGCAAAGCCTGTCGCGCGCACTAGCATCGATGCGATCTGTCTTCGGTTCCTAGAGATTCGAATCCCGGCCGTTCTCCACACGGGGAACGCCGTCACACCAGGGGGTCAACCATGTTCTTGAACTCGCATCCATCACCGATCTCCAACCCGTGGCGGATCCCCATGCTCGCGACGGGCGTGGCCGCGATCGCCCTGACACTGCCGTGCAGCGCGCAGACACGGATCCAGCTGCCGCGCGGCGGGTCGAACTGGGTGCCACAGCAGTCCATCGTCACGGGTCTCGTGACGCAGGACATGGCGACCGGGGGGCAGACCCCGGCCAGCATCGTCCAGGCCCTCGTCGGGCCGGGCGTCACGATCACGAACATCCAGTTCGACGGCGTGCCGATCGCGGCCGGAACGTTCACGGGCGGAACGGGCATCGTCGGCTTCGCGCAGGGCGTCGTGCTCAGCTCGGGCAACGTGGGCTCGATCGTCGGACCCCAGAACGTGATCGGCTCCACGAGCACGGACAACGGCCACCACGGTGACCCGGACCTCGACGCGCTGGTGGGCGGTCAGACGCAGGACGCGACCGTGCTCGAGTTCGACTTCGAGTGCCCGACCACGAACGTCTTCTCGTTCCAGTACGTGTTCGCCTCGGAGGAGTACGACGAGTGGGTCAACACCCAGTACAACGACGTGTTCGCGTTCTTCCTGAACGGGCAGAACATCGCCCTGATCCCCGGCACGACGACGCCGGTCGCGATCAACAACGTCAACTGCAACAACCCGTACAACCCGCCGACCGGCCAGAACTGCGCGCTGTACACGACGAACGACTGCGACTCGATGGGCATGGGCTACCCATGCACGCACCTCGCGACGGAGATGGACGGGCTCACGAGCGTCTTCTCCGCCACCGCCGTTCTGCAGGCCGGCCCGAACCACATGAAGCTGTCGATCGCTGACCGCGGTGACGGGGTCTACGACTCGAACGTCTTCGTCCGCGGCCAGAGCTTCCTGTGCTCGCCGGCCGGGCCGGCGTTCGACCCGCCGTCGCCGTGCGGCCAGACGCTGACGGCTATCGTCGGAGCGACCTTCGCTTTCGAGATCGAGACGATCGCGACGAACGGACATCCGGGCGAGTCGGTCGTCCTGACCGTCGCCGGCGATCCGGTGCCGCTCGCCGGCGGCACGTTCATCCCGCCGCTGCCCGCCGGCCCCGCGGCGCGCGTGCGGACGGAGTTCCACTGGGTGCCGGCCGCCTCGGAGCTCGGCCTGTACCAGATCGTGTTCACCTCCACGGACCAGCTCGGGCAGTACACGACGTGCGACGTCTGGATCGACGTGATCCCGTCGCAGATCCACAACTACTGCTTCGGCGACGGCTCGGGCACCCCGTGCCCGTGCGGGAACAACAGCTCGGTCGGCGACGAGGAGGGCTGCCGCAACTCGTTGGGACGAGGCGGGTTCCTGGCCATGGCCGGCACGCCTTCGATCAGCAACGACACCGCGACGCTCGAGGCGGAGAAGATGCCCAACAGCTCGGCGCTATTCTACCAGGGCACGGCGCGCGTCAACGGTGGTGCCGGAAACGTCTTCGGTGACGGCTTGCGCTGCGCGCAAGGCACGATCATCCGGCTGGCGACGAAGATGAACGTCCTCGGCAAGTCGCAGTTCCCCGAGGGCAACGATCCGCTGCTCCACGTGCGCGGCGGAGTCACGGTCGGTGCGTTGCGCACCTACCAGGTCTGGTACCGCAACGCGGCCGACTTCTGCACGCCGAGCACGTTCAACCTCACGAACGGCGTCGAAGTGACCTGGGTGCCATGACACGCTTTGAACGCGTCGGCTCCGCTCTGAGAGCCCGTGAAAAATCGATCGTACGGGCTCTCCGATCCCATTGGCGCCGCTCCGCGGCGCGAGAGGCCGTGATCTTTTCACAGCCTCTGAGGGGCTCGACGCCACGAACCGTGCGAGGCTGGCCGACCATGGCCAGCCTCGCTCGTCGATGCACCGGCGTGCTGCTGCGACTGTCGGGCACTCCGTCGTGCGTCACACCGCGACGGATGCGCGAGCTTTGGCGATAAGGACCCGCGCTGCGCAGAATGGCCGGACGATTCCGCCATGGCAGCGCACCTTCCCAGGGTCTTCATCGTCGGCGGAGGCTTCGCGGGCCTCGCGGCGGCGAAGGCGCTGGCCGACGCGCCGGTCGACGTCGTGGTGATCGACCGCCGCAACCACCACGTCTTCCAGCCGCTCCTGTACCAGGTGGCGACCGCGGCGTTGTCGCCGGCGGACATCAGCTCCCCGATTCGCACGATCCTGCGCGACCAGGCCAACTGCAAGGTCGTGCTGGGCGAGATCATCGGCGTCGACGTCGCCCGCCAAGAGCTGCGCGTGCGCGGTGGACACGTCCACTACGACCACCTGATCCTCGCCGCCGGCGCGACGCACGCGTACTTCGGCCACGACGAGTGGGCCGCGATCGCGCCCGGCCTGAAGAGCCTCGAGGACGCGACGGAGCTGCGCCGGCGCATCCTTCTGGCCTTCGAGACGGCCGAGTACGAGGGCAGCGAGGACGCGCGCCGCGCCGCGCTGACGTTCGGGATCGTCGGCGCGGGTCCGACCGGCGTCGAGCTGGCCGGCGCGATCATGGAGATCGCCGGCAAGACGCTGCCGCGCGACTACCGCAACATCGACACGCGCACGACGCGCGTCGTCCTGCTGGAAGGCGGCGGTCGCGTGCTGCCCACGTTCCCGCCCGAGCTCAGCGCGCGCGCGCGTCGCGACCTGGAGCGCATGGGCGTCGAGGTGCGCCTGAACTCCCGCGTGACGAACATCACGCGCGAAGGCGTGCACGTCGGCGCCGAGTTCCTCTCCGTCCGCAACGTGTTCTGGGCCGCGGGCGTCAAGGCCAGCCCGCTGGGCCTGTCGCTCGGCGTGCCGCTCGACAGCGCCGGTCGCGTGGTGGTCGGGCCGGACCTGTCGATCCCGGGCCACCCCGAGGTGTTCGTCGTCGGCGACCTGGCGGCCGCGCGATCGGCCGACACGGGCCAGCTCGTGCCCGGTGTCGCGCAGGGCGGCATCCAGATGGGCCGGCACGCCGGGAGGACGATCGCGAGCGAGTCGGCCGGGCGATCGACGCCGCAGGATCGCGCAGCGTTCGTCTACCGCGACAAGGGCTCGCTGGCCGTGATCGGCAAGGCCAAGGCCGTGGCCCAGATGGGCCGCATGAAGGTCGGTGGATTGCTGGCGTGGCTCCTGTGGGGCGGAGTCCACATCGCGTTCTTGATCGGCTTCAGAAACCGCCTCCAGGTTCTGTTCAACTGGTTCTGGAGCTGGGTGCTCAACGCGCGCGACGCGCGGCTGATCACGGGGGATGCGCGGCTCGATGTCCTGGTCCGGCCGCCCGACTTCATTCCGGACGACGCGCCCGAGGCCCGGCACGAGCATTGACGGACCGTGGAAGCTGCGTGGGCGTCGCGTCGTCCCTTGCTCGCTCGCGGAACAACGCCCATCCTGGACTCGTGGCTCGTGGCTTCCTCGACCTGTCCCATGCCGTCGAGCACGGCGTGGTCACCTACCGCGGTCTCCCCGCGCCGGTCGTGTGCGACTACTTGAGCCGCATCGATTCGCGCAGCCACTACGCTTCCGGCACCGAGTTCCAGATCGGCCGCATCGACATGGTCGGCAACACGGGCACGTACGTGGATTCGCCGTACCACCGCTTCGAGAAGGGCAAGGATCTGGCCGAATTGCCGCTGGAATCGCTGGCGGAGCTGCCCGGTCTCACGGTCGACCTGCCGCCAGGCACGCGGGCACTGGATGCCCGGCACCTCTCCGACCTGGACTTGCGCGGGCGGGCCGTGATCGTTCGCACGGGCTGGTCGCGGCACTACGCGACGGAGGCCTACTTCGAGGGTCATCCGTTCGTGACGAAGGCGGCCGCGGCGCTGCTCGTGGAGCGCGGCGCGCGCCTCGTCGGAATCGACTCCTTGAACATCGACGACACGGGCGACGGGGAGCGGCCGGTTCACACGCTGCTCCTGAGTGCCGAGATCCCGATCGCGGAGCACCTGGCGAACCTGCAGGAGCTGCCGCGCGAGGGTTTCCGGTTCTCCGCCGTGCCCGCGCGCGTGCGGGCCTTCGGCACGTTCCCCGTGCGCGCGTACGCGCGGATCGAGTAGATCGGCGCGCGCGCGAACGGCGCGGACCGGCGGCACGGTCCCCGTGAGTCGTGATCGCGATCCCGGCCGCTACCGGATCGAGCTTCGGGTGCGGGCCTCGGATCGCGCCGTGATCTGTTCCGGGTGTCGGCGTCGACAGCGGCCCCGGGACCCACCCTGGAGCCGTGACTCGGCTCGGGCATGGTCGGGTCCGGGAGCGAATGGCGGCATGAAGGCGCCGTCATCGGCTCGTCCAGCCACTCCCGGGGCTCGGCAAAGAGCGTCTGAAGTCCGCCCCTATACGGCGCCGATACAGAGTTCGCGGATCGCTATGGTCCGACGGACGCGGCAGCGCCGGCAAACGGATGGCCAACGGAACGCACGCTCGACTCGAACGACTCACCTCGGTCGAGAGGCAGAAGACACTGATGAATCACAACCGTCGCAATCTGGGCTTCACCCTGCTCGAGCTGATGATCGTCGTGGCCATCATCGCCACGATCGCCAGCCTGGCGATTCCAAAGATGAACAGCGCGCGGTTGGCTGCGAACGAGGCCTCTGCGATCTCCACGTTGCGCCTGCTCTCGACCGTGCAGGAGCAGTTCCGCTCCCAGTCGGCGATCGACACGGACTCGGACGGCTCGGGCGAGTTCGCGTTCTTCGGCGAGCTGGCCGGCACGGTCCCCATGCGCGTCAACGGCGGTGGCATCGGCGTCGCGGGCCTCGACAACCTGGATCCGACGCTGCTCTCCCAAGCCTTCGGCACGATCAACGCGATGGGTGCGGCGGTGCGCACCGGCTACTGCTTCCAGCTCTGGCTGCCCGCCCCGCGAGCCGGCGGTCTCACGCCGGGCGTGGGCGAGATGCCCAACACGGGCGGCACAAACCCGGGCAGTCCCCCGGACGCCGAGGGCGCCGAGGTGCTGTGGTGCTGCTACGCGTGGCCGCTGGCCTCGAACAACTCCGCGAACCGCGCCTTCTTCGTCAATCAGGACGGGCTGATCTACCAGTGCCAGAACCGTATGGCGGCGCCCTACACGGGCACGGCCTCGACGCCCGCCTTCGACGAAGCGTTCACGGTTCCGGGCGACATCGGCTCGGCGGTCCGAATCGGCGTCGCGGGCGGCGCGAACGGCACGATCTGGACGACGGTGCAGTGACGTGAGTGCTGCGCCCACAAGGGTCCGGGCAGTGACGTGAGTGCTGCGCCCACAAGGGTCCGGGCAGTGACGTGAGTGCTGCGCCCACAAGGGTCCGGGCAGCGACGTAAGTGCGGCCCGCACAAGGGTCCTGAAGGCCTCCATGGCAGCCCTGCTGGCGGGCTGCCGAGGCGTAGGGAAGCCGGCATGCAGAGGCTCCCGCGGCTGGGTACCCTGGCCCTCCTGTCCAGGCCGAAGGGTCGCCGCGCGGCGGCTTCGGCCTCCACTCACCACCGGAGGTCCACATGATCCCCAGCACTCTCAGCACACCTGCTCGACTCTGTACGCTCGCCGCATCGCTCGCCCTCGTGGCGCTGGCCGGCTGCTCCAGCACGCCGAGCACCACGCGCGCCAGCGTCTCGCCCCAGGACGATCATTCGAAGATGCAGCTCCCGCCCGGCTGGACCGAGGCGGACATGCAGGCAGGCACGATCGCCGGCACGCCCGGCAAGCAGCACGCCGAGCTGGCCAAGGGCGCCGGCACATGGCGCGGCGACCAGACGATGTGGATGGCCCCGGGCATGGAGCCCATGAAGATGCAGTGCACGTCGACAGTGACGTCCGTCATGGACGGCCGCTTCATGCGCTGCGAGCTGGCCGGCGAGATGCCCGGCATGGGCCCCTACAACGGTCTCGGCTTCTCGGGCTACGACAACACGCAACAGAAGTTCGTGTCCAACTGGATGGACAACCACAGCAGCGGGATCATGAACGGCACGGGCGTCATGTCGTCCGACGGCAAGACGCTGACCTGGACCTACCAGTACATGTGCCCGATCCAAAAGAAGATGACCACGATGCGCGAGGTCCAGCACTTCACCGGCGACGACACGATGAAGATGGAGATGTTCGGGGAGGACCCGAAGAGCGGCAAGGAATTCAAGATGATGGAGATCGACTTCACGCGGACGTCGGGTCGCAGCTGAGTCGAGCGGATCGCCCGAAGACGTCGCATTACGACGCTTTGGCCGATCGCGATCACTCGGGCGGTTGGCGGGTCTCCCGCCGACCGCCCGCGTCGTTCCCTGCGCGCGCGGCGCGCGCCCAATCGGACGCGGGCGAGCGGTTCCAGCGCGCGCTCCTGCGCGCGCCTCGCGCGCCCAATCGGATTGGGGCGCGCGGTTCAAGCGCGCGCCCTCCGCCCCCTCCGCGCCATCAGAATGCGCGCGGCAGGATCGATGTCTGCACCTGGTGGGCCCAGGTCAGCGCCTCCAGGTAGCACGCGCGCAGCGTGACGAGGTCCCAGCGCCGCGACGAGATGCGGAACCAATCGGCGTTCTCGGAGGCGATGCACAGGTCGATGCACTCCCCCATCGACCCTTCGCGCCGCAGGAGTGCCCGAGCGACCTCGTCGGACAGCCCCATCCTCTCGACGAGGGTCGGGAGCGGCTGATCCAGGAAGGCGTCCAGCAGGGACAGCAACCCGGCAGCGAAGTGCTCCTGCGGCGATCCCTGGATGCGGATCCCGAGCAGCTCGCAGAACCTCGCGCGGACGAGCGCCGTCGTCACGAGCTGGCCGGGCTTGTCCTCCATCCCGGCGAAGAGCAGCACCGCGACGCAACCGCGCAGCCGGTCGAGCCCCAGCATGACGATCGCGTGCCGCAGCGACTGGATCTTCTCGCGCACGCCCAGCGCGACCGAGTTGACGTAGCGCAGGACACCCGCGACCAGCGCCTCGTCGGCCGCGACCAGCACCTCGATGCGCTCCATCGAGGTGTTCGGGTTCTGGAGCTCCGTCAGGAGGTAGAGCAGGGCGACGCGCGCGCTGCTCAGCGGCCGGCCCTGCGTCGGGTTCGGGTGCGTGAAGAACGAACCCTGGAACAGCTCGAACCCGGCTTCGCGCGCGCGGTCGAAGGCCTCGTACGACTCGACCCTGTCGGCCAGAAGGCGACGGCCGGGCGCGGCCAGCTCCTTCGCCAGGCGCGAGACCTCGGAATCGGGTCGGTCGGCGACGTTGACCTTCAGCACGGTCGCGAGCGACAGGAGCGGATCCGCCTCCGGGGCAAGCACGTGCTCGTCGAAGGCGAGCACGTAGCCGAACGCCTTGGCCCGGCGCAGGTGGCGCACGAACTCCTTGTCCGCGTGCGCCGGCTCCAGCACCTCGAGGACGACGCGGTTGGCGGGCAGCCGGCGGAACTCCTCGGTCGAGAGCGCGCTGCGCGTCAACGTGATCCACGCGCGCGAGCTGCCGCTCAGGTTGTCGAGCCCGAGATCGAGCAGCTCCTGCACCTCCACCGGCACCGCATCGCCCGTCGCTCTGGCGCCGACGGCCGGCCGGGGATGGAACAGCACCTGGTATCCGGCCAAGCGAACGCTCCGATCACAGATCGGTTGGCAGGCGACGAGCGCGATCTGTTCGTCCACCTTGGAAGCCTCGGGGTTTCTCCGCGGAGTCTAGCAACCTCTCCGCCCGGACCACGCTGGCATCAGGCCGCCGGATTCACATCTCGCCCAGGTATTGGTGCACGAACTGGACCGCCATGGCGCCCTCTGCTACCGCGCACGATCGCGACCCCGCCGCATGGCGTCCGGCAGGTGTCGCAACCGTAGGATCCTGCGCCCGGAATCCGCGCAGGATGGCACCGACGTATCTCCCTTGCATGCAGCCACTCCTGGCCCTCCTCCACGAGGAAACCCGCAGCAACGTGGGTTTCCTGACCGGCCTGCAGCACCCGATCGCGGGCGTCGATCACGTGCTGGCGATGGTCGCGGTCGGGATCTGGGGCGCACAGCTCGGCCGTCCCGCGATCTGGGTCCTGCCCGTGGCGTTCCCGATCGTGATGGCGCTCGGCGGGACGCTCGGCTTGATGGGCGTCGCTCTGCCCGGCACGGAGGTCGGCATCGCGATCTCGGCCGTCGTGCTCGGTCTGATGGTGTCGCTCGAAGCACGCCCGCCGTTGGGGCTGGCGGCCACGATCGTCGGCTTCTTCGCGATCTTCCACGGGCACGCGCACGGGACGGAGCTGCCCGCGGGCGCGAGCGGCGTCGCGTACACGATCGGCTTCGTGATGGCGACGGGGCTCCTGCACGCGGCGGGCATCGCGATCGGGTTGATCCACCGCTGGCGCAGCGGGAAGGTCGCGCTGCGCGTGGCCGGCGCGATCGTGACGCTGGCGGGCGCGTACTTCCTGTGGCAGGCCCTGGTCCCGGACGCGTGATCGCGCCGATCGATTCGCCTGCGATCGTGATCGAGACGTACCTCGACGGCGCGACGTTGTTCGTGACGAACCCGGCGCACGTGCTCATGGTCGTGGCGCTGGGCCTGCTCGCCGGTCAGCGCGGTCCCGCTCCGGCGCGGGCGCTGCGCGCCTTCCTGCCGATCGCCTGGCTGTGCGGCGGAATCCTCGGCCTGACGTGGCCCGAGCACGGCGCGCTGCGCGTGCCGCTGATCCTGTCCTTCGGCCTCGTGGCCGTCCTCGTGGTGCTCGATCGCCGGCTCGAACGGTCGGTCGTCGTCGCTTTGTCCCTGGCCGCAGGCCTGATGCACGGCTACGCGCAGGGTCGCGAGATGGAGGGCGGTGGGCTGACGTGGCCGGCCGTGCTGGGCGCGACGACGGTCGTGATGGTGCTGGCGACGCTCCTCAGCGCTCTCGTGCTGCTGCTCGAGCGGCCCTGGACGCGCATCGCCGTGCGCGTCGCTGGCAGTTGGATCGTCGCGATCGGCCTCCTCATGCTGGGCTGGCTCGCCCGCGGGAGCGGCCACCAGCACTGATGCGCGTGCGAACTCGTTCGGCAAGCGCTACGGGATCCAGGTCACGCGCAGCCCGTTCGACAGGTTGAACGTCTCCGGACTGCAGTACGCCGCAGCGTTGCGATACCAAGCCTGGTACGTGCGCTCTCCGCCCGCGGGCGGCAGCGCGCCGCGCACCGAGACCGGCGCGTCGCCAGCCTCGGGATACGTCGCTGCGCCGTTCACGGCGAAGCGCGTCGTGAGGCGCAGCACGGCTCCGCCCGCACAGCGCAGCCCGTCGCCGAACACGGCTCCCGATCCGCCGCCGATCGTGGCCGTGCCCTGGAAGAGCAGGTACGAAGCGGTATCCGGCATGCCGACGACGCTCAACTGCCACGTATCCGCCGAGAGTAGCGCGCGGCCCGTCGCGGAGAGACCCGCACCGCCCGTCGTGGCCGAGTTCTCGCAACCGCGTCCGGGCGCACCCGCGTTCGCGCACGGGCAGGGCGTGACCGATCCGTCGCCCGAGCAGAACGTCGTCCCGTCGGCGGCGCGCCGGTGCAGGAAGACGTCGCTCGCCAGGTTCACGTCGCCCGGGACGAGATTCGAGGCGTTCGAGGAGAACGTGATCAGCTTCCCGTCCGCGCTCTGGCGCGCCTCCCACATCAGCGCGTTGGCCTGCACACCGTCCGTGCTCGTGCTGACGCGCGTCGTGGCGCCCGTCACCATGTCGCGCACGAAGACGTCGCTGACGGTGTTCGTGTCGCCCGGGACCAGGTTCGAGGCCGTGCTCACGAACGCGACGGTCAGGCCGTCGTGCGAGAGGCTCGGCTGGCTCGCACTGCCGTTCGGGGATGCACCGCCCAGCGCCACGCTGGCGTGCTGGAAGGACCCGGTCAGGAGGTCGCGCACGAAGATGTCGGCGCCGCCGCCGTCGCCGGGAAACATGATCGCCGACGTGGCGAAGGCCAGGAAGCGCCCGTTCCCCGAGAAGGCCGGCATCGCGAAGTCGCCGCCGACCGCGAGGGCGCCGTAGGAGTTGAGCCCGGCGTTCGTGACCGCGCCGGTCGTGCGGTCCTTGATCCACACGTCGGCGATGCCGTTCGTGTCGCCCGGCAGGAGCGTGCTCGCGCTGGAGGTGAACGCCACGAGGTTCCCGTCCGGGCTGATCGCGTTCCAGGCCACGGCGCCCGTCGTCTGCGCGCCGCTCGCGTCCGTGTTCGCGCGCTCGATCTGGCCGGTGAAGCGGTCCTTCACGAACACGTCGGTCGAGGAGTTCGTGTCGTTGGGCACCAGCCCGTTGGCATTGCTCAGGAACGAGACGTAGCGGCCGTCGTCCGAGACGTGCGCGCGGTTCGAGCCTCCGCCGACGGAGGTCCCGGCCGCGTTCGTGCTGACCAGCTGCACGGCGCCGGTCGTGAGGTCGACGATGAAGACGTCGCTGCCGGATCCGTTCGTGTCGATCGGGTCGAGGTTCGACGCCGCGCTCGAGAACACGACGAACTGTCCGTTGCCCGAGAACTCGGGCTGGTCGAACGTGTGGCCGTTGGCCTGCACGCCGCCCGGACCCAGCGTGAGACGGCTCGTCGTCGCGAGCTCGAGATCGCGCAGGAACAGGTCGTACAGCCCGTTCGTGTCGTTCGGGACGAGGTTGCTCGAGAAACCGCAGAAGACGACGTAGCGCCCGTCGGGCGAAATGTCGGCGAAGACCGCGGCCGAGATTCCCGGGTAGCCGGCGTCCGAGAGGTTGACGAGCTCGGTCTGCTGCGCACGCGAGGAGGCCGAGACGAGGACGAAGGCCAGGGCGAGGATCGTGTTGCGCATGGTGGATTCCCCAGACGATCCGATTTGCAGGTTCCGGTCGCGCCTTGCGTTCAGGAACGGTGGAACAGCGGACGAGGGCCGGATCGCGTCTTCGGAGACATGCAACTCGTGGTCCGGTTTGCAGTGCGTGCGGCCGCCTCGCACGCGGCTGGAGGCCGGACCGGAGGCGTCGGTCCGCTGAGTTTCAGGCCAACCCGCGTACAAAACGACGCAGCACGACCGCGACGCTCGACCCGACGACGTTGCACAGGAGGTCCTCCTGCGTGTCGTAGGGATTGTCTGCGCCCGTGACCAGCATCCCGTAATCGGTACCGAGCACCCACGTGCTGGCCGCCTCCATGATCTCGTGGAGCCCGCCGAACCCCGTGACGACCAGGACGGCCAGAGGCGCCAGCGCCCGGCCTCGCAGCCCGACGCGGACCTCCAGGATCCGCGCGACGATCAACCCGCCCACGAAGCCGAAGAACGTGTGGACGTACCAGTCGTACTGGACTCCGGCGATCTTGCGCTGGTACCAGCCGAACGCGCCCAGGTCGTGCAGGACGAGCGCCAGCGCGAAGAGGCCGAACAGCACCGGACGCAGCGCCAGCCGGCGTCGCAGCGCGACGAAGAGCCAGGCGATCGGCACGAGGAACACGAACGACCAGCGGTACTTCGCGACGCCGCCCTCGCTCGGCACGAGCGAGATCGCGGCGAAGATCACCGAGGCCACGGCCGCGACGAGCACGTAGAAGGCGCGCGGGCCCGTGTCGTCGCCGGGACCGCGCTCATCACCCGGCTGCGAGGGCTGCATGCACGCGTTATGACGTGACGAGGCGGGCGAGTCACGCCGCAGGCATCGCCTTCCGCCAACGGACACGCGCGTCGCGGTCCGGAAGCGGGAGGCCGCCCGATCCGCGGACGCGCGCAGCGCAGGGCGAGCCCGTGAGCGCGGTCCGGCGGGCTCACGACGTCGCTAGCGCGGAGTCGGCAGCCGAACGCCCATCCACATCCTGGATGCGAGGCCACGCTCCGGACAGCTCCGTGTCCGTGGGGATACCGGCCTTAGGAGCGTCAGCGTCCCGGCCGGATGCCTCGCGAACTCTCGATCAGGTCGATGTCCGCGACGAGCTGGCTGGCGCCGTACAGGAATGAGGCGGTGAACCGCGCAGACCGTGATTCGAAGCGGATCGCGTCGAAGACCCGCTTCAGCCGCGACGCCGCCTCGGGCGCGTCCTTCACGGCGGCAGATTTCGTCATCGCGCCGCGGAGCACGTCCTCGAGCTTCCTCACGTCGGAAGGTGACGCCGTCTCGATCGCCAGGCGCACGACCAGGTCGGTGCCGACTTCGCCGAGATCGAACTCCAGCGTGCGCGCGGCCAGCCCCACGACGTCCTTGCCGGCCGAGTCCAGGTCGGCGAACTCGCACAGGAGCGACAGCCCGCGCTCGAGGAACGGCGTCATCCGCGCACCGCTGGGCGCGCCCGGCGCGGTGGCCGCGAAGATCAGTGAGCTGTCCGCGGGTCGCGCGACGATCGCCTGCGGAGTCTCCTTGGGGCGCTTCGAGGACGAGGTCGCCGCGCCACCCGTGGCGCGCGGCGCATCGGCCAGCGTGGGCGCCTCGCCGTCGATCACGATCAGAGCGCTCTGCAGCGCGGCCTCGTCCTTCGCGATCACAGCCATGCGCGGCGAACCGGGGCGCGCGGGCAGCAGCGCGACGAGCGGCGTGTCGGAGCCGCGCATCAGCGCGATCGCCTCTCGTCCAGCGACCCTGCGCGCGGGCGCCTGGCCCTTGGCGCGTCGCGCCCACGCGGCCGCGAGCTGCTCGTTGCCGGCGACGACCGTCACGGTGCTCTCCCCGCGCGCGCCGGTGCTGTAGCTCGTGATCGAGAACAGGTCGGAGAAGAAGTCGATGCCGAATTCCTTCGACAGTGAGTCGACGTCGAACTCGTTCTCGACGCGCTGACCGCTGGCGTGCAGGGCGCGCAAGAGCGTCGAGCGTCCGACCCCGGCCATATCGACGTGGAGCACGGAGGTCGCGTTCGCCGCCACGCAACTGGGATCGAACCCTCCGGCCTGGACGGAGGGCGCGCACACGAGCAGAGCCAGGACGGACCAGCGAGCGTTCATGGGCGATTCCTCAATAACGCCGTCCTGCAGGAGGCCGGACGAGCGGTTCCGAAAGCACCTTCGGCTGCCGAGCCCAGTACGACTGAAGCTGCCGACAGTGCAACCGCACGCGACGAGCCCGACGGGCTGTCCGCACAGGTTCCACTGCGTCCGGCTTCAGTCGCGCTGGGCGTCGCCCGGCCGCGGAGTGTTCGTGCGCGCGCCGAACCAGCGCGGCCCGAAACCCGCGACGAGCACCGCTGCGATGAACACCACCTGCAGCGTGATGCGCGGCACGACCGGCGTCGCCGGGCTGCCGCCGATCGTCAGCCCGGCGTTGGCGGCGTGGATGTTGGCCGGGAGCATCGCGATCAGCAGGATCGCCAGGCAGCTCGCCGCCCACGGCGCGATGCGCGGGATCAGGAGCCCGATGGCGCCCGCGACCTCGGCGAAGCCCGTGAGCGTCACGATCAGCCCCGGGTCGGAGAACGACGGCGGCACCATCCGCACGAGATCGGGCCTGAAGCTGCTCCAGTGCGCGGACGCGGTCAGCAGGAACAGCGCCGCGAGCGCGCAGCGCAAGCAGTTGACCCAGCTCTGGAACCAGCGGACGCCGAAGCGTCCGGCGAGCAGGCCGACCGCGAAGACGACGACCGGGACGGCGATCAGGAGGATCAAGGGGGCGATGATCTCCAGGGAGCCCGGGCGGACGTCGGGACGCGCAACATCCTAGCCGGCGGGCACTCCGTCCGCGGAAAGCTAGACTGAGCGAGTTCATGACCCGCTCCTCCATCCGCCGCGGTGCCCTCTGCTTGGCGGTCGTGGCGCTCGCGACGCTGGCGCTGGCCGTCGTCCCGCGGGTGCGGCGCGGCCTCTCGCAGGAGCGGATGGCGACGGCCGCGCGCAGCTTCCTGGTCATGCTCGACGACACGCAGCGCGCGAAGGCCGCGCTCGCGTTCGACTCGCCGGTGCTGCGCGACTGGCACTTCGTGCCGCGCGAGCGTCCGGGCCTCGCGCTGGCTGACATGAACGCGGCTCAGAAAGCCGCACTGCACGAGCTGCTGCACGCGGCGCTCGCGGCGCAGGGCTACTTGAAGGTGACCGGCGTCGTGCGCCTCGAGAGCATTCTGCACGAGATCGAATCCCGTCCAGGCGCACCGGCCACGTTCCGCGACCCGGGCCGCTACGCGATCGTGTTCTTCGGCATCCCGGGTCCAGAGCCGTGGGCGTGGAGGTTCGAGGGCCACCACGTCTCGATCCACTTCTGCTCGGTCGATGACGCCACGTCGAGCACGCCCTTCTTCCTGGGCGCCAACCCCGCGCGCGTCCCGAGCGGCCCCGAAGCCGGCTGGCGACTGCTCGCGTCGGAGGAGGACCTGGGACGCGAGCTCTTCGTCTCGTTGTCGAGCGCGCAGCGCGCCAAGGCTCTGCTCCCCGGCGACGTGCCCGGCGTGATCCTGGGACCCGGCCGCGACCAAGGGTTCGAGAAGCCGCAGGGCCTCCCCTGCGCCGAGATGGATGCCGCGCAGCGCGCGCTGCTCGAGAGCCTGCTGTCGCAGTTCGTCGACGACCTCGCGCCCGAGCTGGCTGCCCGCGAATGGGAACGCACCCGCAAGAACGGCGTCGAGCGCATCCGCTTCGCCTGGTGCGGCGGCACGCGCCCCGGAGAGCCGCACTACTGGCGCCTGCACGGCCCGCACTTCGTGGTCGAGTACGACAACGTGCAAGGCGACGCGAACCACGTGCACACGCTGTGGCGCGACCTCGAGAACGACTTCGGCGGCGACCTGCTGCGCCGCCACCGCGAGCAGGATCACAGCAAGCGGTAGACAAGGGTGTCAGACACCTTCTCCCGTCCAGCGACACCCAATTCCTGCCGCGCGGTGAGTGAGGGCCTCGGCGCCGCGCTGATCCCGGCCACCGTCGCCCGCTCAGGAATCATGGGCGAGGAGTCCGCGGGCGGGAACGCCGCGCTGGCCTTGCTCGCGAACACCCGGCTCGCGGCCGCGTCCGACGTCGCGCTGCCCCACGACTCGATGGCGTGCGCGAGATCAAGGCTGAGGTCCAGGCTCGGAAGGAGCGTCTGCTGGCGCACGAGCACGAGTGCTGAAACGCTAGCGGCGCCCCCGAAGGGACGCCGCCGCGATCGAGTCGCCCGGAACGGAGGTCAGCCCTTCGTGCGCGGCCCCTTCGGCTCGCGCGGCTTTCCGCTGATGGCGCCGAACAGGCTACGCGCGTGCTCGAGCTTCACGTCCACTTCAGCATCCTTGGGTACACGCCCGGTGTACGCCGAGAAGCCACCGCCTCAACAGCCTCCGAAGCGGCCGGAGGCCAGCTCCTTGCGGCTCTTCTTGTCGAGCACGACGATCTTCGGTGACTTCGCGTTGGGCGTGAACGTGTGGTACTCCTCGCCCGCGGTGCCGTAGAACTTCACGTTCGGCTGCACCGTGATCGAATCGCCCGCGACCTTGTATTCGAACTCGGCTGCCACGGGTGCGCCCCACGCCAGTGCCACCACGCCGGCCGGTTCGACCTCGATGTCGGGCATGCGGCCGGGTCGAATCTGCACCGTCTCGGTGCCCTTCGCCGCGAAGCCCGCTACGAGAGTGTAGGTGCCCGCCGGCACTTTCATCGGTCCGGTCTCGACGGCGGCAAGGTTGAAGGAGACGTTGCCGTCGCGCACGACGGCTGCCACGAGCTTTCCGAACGACTGGAACTGAGCCTTGGCATCGATCGTCCCGTAATGGCCGCCGTAGGGCTCGAGCTCGGCCGTGCGGCCGTCGGCGCCCATGCGGAACTCGAAGAGATCGCCGCCCAGGTTGACGACCTCGGACAGCAGGCAGGCCGCCTCGCCGGATCCGACGATCATCGCGTCCTTGCCGTAGCCGTCGTAGCGCCCGTCGTTGTCCTGGTCGATGAGCGTGATCGAGAAGCCGCGCGTGCCGGCCTTCAACACGGCGCCGCTCGCGTATTTCCACGAGCGTCCGTCGTTGACCAGCCGCACCGGGTACAGGAAGGCCCGCCCATCGGCGTCCTTTCCACGCAGCGTCACGCTGCCCTTGACCCCGTTCACCTCGACGTCCGTGCGCCCGTCTCCGTCGGAATCGACGGCCAGCTTCATCAAGCCGTCCTCGCGAACGAGGAAGCCGGACTGTCCGTCGTGCGGGATGGGGATCTCGTCGTGGATCGCAGACCATCTCTCGTCGGGCAGGATGTACGACCACTTCGTGATGGTCTGGGTCCCGAACTCGAGCTTGTCGACTCCGGCCACGGCGGCCGGTGCGGCGACCACGAGTGCGAGCAACCCGGGCAATTGCAACATGCGTCCTCCTCACTGGGGCTGCGAGGAGCCCCTGGACCTTTGGAGACTAACTCTGTCGACCGACGGGCGATAGCTCGGAGGCCCTCCGCAGGCTCGGAAACACGGCTCGGCCCCGGCCGTGCGCCGGGAACCCGGTCTGTCCCGCCTGAATCCTGCGCACCGTCTTCTCAGGACGAGCCGGGCAGCCGGACCCTTCGAGCCTCACGGGGTCCTCGAACAACCGACCGGTTCCGCCAGCTCGCGCACGGCCTCGTCACCGACTCGAGCAGGGCCGGGGACCTTGTGCGGAGACGTGGTTCGTGGCGAGTTCGCGGAGCGCGTCGTGACGCAGCATCAGCTCCTGCCGTGTGTGCTCGAGCTCGAGGATCGCACCCTTCACAGTGGCATAGGAGTTGTTGTCGCGTCCACGGATCCTCGCCCCCCCGCACTCGCGGCAGAGCCGTCGAGGACGACCGACTCGTCACGAGCGCAGTGGCGCTCCACTCAAGAGACACACTCATGGCCAAGAACACTTCGAAGCAGCCGGGCGCAGGTGCGCGCGGCAGTTCTGACGCACAGGATCGATCCGGAGGGGCCTCGTCCAAGTCAACGCCTTCCAAGCCGGGCTCGACGGGCACGCGCGCCGGCGCACGCGAGTCCACGTCCGACGACACCCGCGGGCGCCGCGAGGACGCGAAGTCCTCCTCGAGCACCGCGGGCAGCCGCACGAGCGGGCGCGAAGGCAACGGGATGCGGGACTCCGCGGGGCGCGGGCCGGGTTCGTCCTCGAAGACGGGATCGCAGAGCGGGAAGTCCGCGACCTCCACAGCGTCGCCGCGGGGACGCGGCCAGGCTCAGGAAGCGGAGCCGCGCGGGCCGTTGCCGCAAGGCAAAGGCGCGAAGGACAGCCGCCCATCAGGCACTTCGACCACCAGCAAGTCGGCCACGGGCAAGGCGACGGGACCGGGTCTCACCGAGCAGGTCGTCGACTTCCTGTGCTGCGGCCTCGAGACCGAGCAGGGCGGCATCCTGGTCTACAACGCGGCGATCGAATGCGCGCAGAACGACGAGCTCCGGGAGGAGTGGGAGAAGTACGCCGAGGAGACCGAGGAGCACGTCCAGCTCTACACGGAGATCCTCGAGGAGCTGGGCATCGATCCCAACCTGCAGACGCCGGGACGGCCCATCTGCCGGAACACGGCGCAGGCCCTGATCAAGAACATGCAGATGGCCCGGAAGTCCGGTGATCCCAAGGCGGCGGAGATCGTCGCGGCGGAGTGCGTCGTGATCGCCGAGAGCAAGTGCCACCTGAACTGGGAACTCGTCGGCGAACTCGGCAAGAAGATGAAGTCCGACGAAGGCAAGCGCCTGAAGGCCGCTTACGAGGAGGTGCACGAGCAGGAGAAAGAGCACCTCTACCACACGCAGGGTTGGGCACGGGAGCTGTGGATCAGCCGGCTGGGCATGCCGGCCGTCATCCCGCCGCCCGAAGAGGAGAAGGACGTCAAGACGCGCATCGGGGCAGAGAAGGCGAAGAACGCGCGCAAGGAGATGCTCTAGAGCCACGTCGCTTCGACTGCGCCCACCTCCCGCACGCGGCGAGAGGTGGGCGCGGTTGTCCAAGGTGCCCGGAACGACTCCGACGCGTCTCCCTGCGGAGCGCGGGTGTTCCAAAGGAGTGCCCGAGAGCGTTCGGTTCGTCCCCGACACCGCACCCCGAGCGCGGTTATCGCATGAAGCGCGCCCACCTCCCGCACGAGGCGAGAGGCGGGCGCGCATGGAGCGTGGAGTCAAGAAGGACCCCGAGCAGTTCGTCTCAGCCGGCGTAGTGGTCGTCTACGCCCGCGAGACGGTCGGGGTCCTTCGTGACACCGCAGCACGATCACTCCGTCAAGCACAGGCCGTGCCGAAGCCCGGCGTATCAAGCACTGGCCGCGCCGAAGCCCGGCCCATCAAGCACTGGCCGCGCCGAAGCCCGGCCCATCAAGCACTGGTCGTGCCGAAGCCCGGCGTATCAAGCACTGGCCGCGCCGAAGCCCGGCCCATCAAGCACTGGTCGTGCCGAAGCCCGGCGTAAAAGGCACTCACCGTGCCGGAGCCCGGCGTATCAAGCACTGGCCGTGCCGGAGCCCGGCGTATCAAGCACTGGCCGTGCCGGAGCCCGGCCCATCAAGCACTGGCCGCGCCGAAGCCCGGCTTCTTCTCGACCTGGCTGCCGTGGATCTCGCCGCGCCAGGCGCCGGTGGCCACGCCGCGTGTCTCGATGAACTTCTTGAAGCGACCCAGGTCGCCGCTGACGCGCGCCTTCACGAGGCCGAGCGCGCTGCCGGCCGTTTGAACCGCGCCTTCCGGCTCGTAGTGCAGGCGCAGCGTCACCTTCGTCTGCGCTTGGCCCTGCGGCTCGAACGTCACGCTGCCGGCATTCTCGGCGCCGCTCGTGCTGCGCCAACCGATGCGCTGGTCGGGCTCCTGCTGGGTGATCTCGGCCGTCCAGTCGACGTCCTTGCCGGCGATCTCGGCCTTCCAGGCGAGGCGCTTGTCGTCGAGTTGACGGACTTCCTTCACGCCTTCCATGAAGCGCGGGAAGTCCTCGAACTGCGTCCATTGGTTGTAGACGGTCCGAACCGGTACGTCGACCACGATGGAGTCTTCGATATGGGCCATGGCTGCTGTCGTTTCTGCAAGTCGGCGGAGGAGGGGTCGTTGAATGGACGGCCTCGCACCGCATCGGGAGCCTGGTCGTGCACGTTGTAGTTTGTGCAGTGTTCCCACGGGGGCGGCGCAGGGCCGCCGAGTTGGAACTCCGGGTCGATGCGGGCGAGGTCGTTGGATGCGTCGCGACCGTACCAGTCGAGAACTGGTGGCGATCGATCGAGCACACCAGGCGTATGCAAACCCCGGACCAAGGCGCCGGCTGGCCGCGGGCCTAGGATGCGCGCCCATGCGCGCGCTCGGCCTTCTACTTTTGTTCCTCGCGGGTGCGCTGGTCGGGATCGTCGTGGGCGTGCTGGCGGCCGTCGCGAGCCTGTTCAGCGGGCGCCGCGCCGTGCACGCGCACGGCGTGATCTGTCGTGCCGAGATTCGCGCACTCGACGACGTGGTCGGTCCGCGTCTCGCGGGTCCCGCCGTCGTGAGGTTGGGTGGCGCTCTGCACGCCGACGAGGAGGACGCCGGCGACGTGCTGGGGCTCGCGATCCGGATGCGTCCGCGCGGTGCGTCTCTCGAGCTCGACCTGCGCGTCGGCGACCAGGACCTGCTGCTCGGCACGTTCGAGTCGTTCACCACGGTCGCGCGCGACCTCGCGCGCACCGACGTCCACGACTTCCTCGCGAACGAGTACGGCTCGGTGACGCCCTGGCACGTCGCAGGCTTCGGCGTCGCGAAGCTGCGCGCGCTGCCGCCCGCGAAGCTGGAGAGAGGGCGCGCGTCCGATCGGCTGTCGCGGCTCGATGCGGACATCGCGTCGGGGCGTGCGCACTTCACGCTCTTGGTCGTCGAGTCGCGCGCTACATCGCGTCCGATCGCCGAGCTGCACCTGCTCGAACGAGTCGCGCTCGAGGACGGCGCGCTGCGCATGTCGATGTTCCGCACCGCGCGCGGACTGCGGCCCGTGGGCTTCCGCAACGGGATCCGCGCGCTCGCGTACCCGCTGGCCCAGGCGGCCCGGCGGCTGCGGGGGCATTGACGGAAACCCACATTTTCCTGGGAAATTCCGCCTGCCGAGATCGAGTTGCCTGGGGTAGCGTGGTGAACGTCCGCTCACGAGTACGACCTGAGGGACCGCGCATGTACGAACTTCATGCGGCGGTGGTTTCTCTGGCGTCGCAGGTTGCGGGCTGTCGATCAGCCAAGCTAAATGCCCCCGCCCCGTGGCAGGGGTGAGGCATGGCGGACCCCCTGGGTTGCGCAGTTCGCAAGGCCGAGCAGGGCCACAGCGCGAACCGCGTGAACGGGGCGGGTTGCAGGCGGGGCATCCGCGGGCAGCTCGGAGCGTCAGGCCTCGTACCGTTTACGTGGATACCTGGAGTCGTACCCGGATGGCATTGCACTTTTCCGCAGTCGGGCGGCGCGTCGCGCTGTTGGCCCTGATCGCCGTGGCCGGCTTCCCCGTTGCGAACGCGCAACGCGGAGAGGTCATCACGACGACCGGCGCCAAGGCGACGGGCACCGTAACAACGGGCCAGACGGGCTCGATCTACTGGCTGCGGTTCGTCGGCGACGAGACGATCGAGTTCCAGATCGACACCGCGAGTCCGGAAGTACGGGGCGGCATCCTGCGCGTCCACGAGATGACCAGCGACAGCTGGCCCGTGTATTTCGGCGGGGTGAATTTCCGCGACGCCAACGGCGCCACGCACAGCGCGTTCTGGCTCAAGGACCGCGCGAACCTCGACAGCGTCACGCGCACGGCGGACTCGGTGGTCATGAACTTCACCGACAACTGCTCGGCCGAGGGCTGGGGCATCCACCACCGCCGGCACACCTACCAGCTGCAGGGCAAGAACCTGCGCCTCCACATCGAGGATCTCGACCGCAATCCGCAGTGGGCCTCGAACTACTGCGGCGTGTACCTGGGGCCCACGCGCGAGGCGGAGAACGCTCAGTACATCGAGATGCAGGGCGGCCTGCTCTCGCCGATCGTGCTGTTCACGAACGGCCCGCAGTCGTACTTCATGGCGCAGATGCTGGACCTGTACAACACGAATGCGGCCAGCTACGTGATCGACCAGATCGCGCCGGGGCCCACGTCGTTCACGTACAGCCTGTGGACCCTGAACCAGTACAAGAAGTCGCAGGGCACCACGCAGATGAGCGGGTTCCTGGACGACACGTACAACTTCACGGTGTCGAGCAAGATCAAGGACGTGCTGGTGACGCCTTCGCAAGGACCGTCGCCGTACCGCGCGCTGCTCGCCGGGCGCACGATGGTCAACCTGCCCGCGAACAACTGGCCGGCCTACAGCCAGATGTGGAACCAGTTCGCGAGCTGGGGCATCGACGACATGGCCGGCTACTTCTTCGACTGGTCGGCGCCGAAGCCGGGCTCGTCGACGCAAGGCCCCGGGCCGAGCTGGAGCCCGGCGCGCGACCCGGGCAATTTCGCATCGACGGTGCAGCAGGGCCGCGCGCGCGGATACCTGCTGGGCGGCTACATGGCGTTCAACGTCATGGGGCCCAACAGCCCGCCGGGCATCCACAACCTGGGCCACGTCGCACGCGACGAGTTCGGCGCGATGAAGATGTCGATCCAGACGAACCAGCCGCTGATGGCCCAGACGTCGGCCGGGATCCACGCGGCGCGTGAAGCCTCGCTGTTCCGCCAGCAGTACGGCGGCAACATGGCGTACATCGACATCCAGACCTACGCCAGCCCGGTCGGGGGCGCCGACGGAGACCACATCGACCAGGTCTTCAACTCGGGCTGGGCGCGCGCTCTCGGCAAGGGCGTCCGCGACCAGAAGGACTGGATGGGCCAGATGCAGGGCATCTTCGAAGGTCCGATCGTCGGCGAAGGCTCGATCTCGGGTCAGGGCTCGAACTGCGAGTGGCTGTGGGCCGGCTACTGCGACAGCGTGCAGCGCGTCATCAACTCGGGCGGCGGGACGCACGCCAACGACCTGCCGGCCGGCTCGCCGCTGGCGCCCACGAACTGGCCCGTCATCCCCGAGTACGAGTGGCGCGTGTTCTCGAAGCTGCAGGCCAACCACGGCAACGGCTTCGCCGATCGGTTCTTCGGGCGCTCGGATGGTCCGACGATGGTCGACATGAACACCGGCAACCCGCTCTACCCGCTGACGGAGCCAGCGCTCGACCGCTACCGCCTGTACGAGATCACGTACGGCAAGGCCGCGTTCTTCACGACCAACGGCCCGTACGACGGCGGGAACTCGAACTACCTGACGTCGGCGGACATGCTGAAGGAGCACTACCTGATGAACGCGCTCCAGACGGCGTACCTGGAGAACCCGCCCCGCACGATCACGTACCTGTACAACGGGCAGATGCGCTCGTTCGAGTCGATCCTGTTCGAAACGCGCACGACGGACAGCTTCCGCGAGGCGCGCATCAAGCTCGGGTTCGCGAACGGCCTCGAGATCTACGTGAACCACAACGACGCTCCCTGGAACGTCACCGTGGCCGGCACGGCCTACACGATCCCCGAAGACGGCTTCGTCGCGCGACAGCCCAATACGGGCCTGGTGGTGTTCTCGGCCATCCCGAGCGGCGTCGGCGCGCGCATCGACTACTGCTTCGCCCCGAACCGCTACGAGTTCTTCGACGGACGCGGCGCGGTGAACGGCTACGGCAACATCGACACGGGCGGCGTCCGCAAGCTGAAGCTCCAGAACTTCGTGCACAACACGACGGTCTCGGAGGGCGCGAGCGGCGCGATCTCGGTGAACCAGGGCACGCCGCCCACGTGCATCGGCGTCGCGGTCTTCCCGGCGACAGCGACCTTGGCGCGCGACCAACGCCGCGGATTCCAGGCGATCGCCACGTTCAGCAACGGAGCCAAGCGCAACGTGACGACGCTCGTCGACTGGTCGAGCTCGACCCCGACGGTCGCGCGCGTCGACGAGGGCGCGGCGGTACTCGCGCGGGGCACGGGGACGACGACGATCCAGATCACGTCGTTCCAAGGGGCGCCGGTGACGAACGCGACAGTGAACGTGCCGTGAGGCCTCCAGGTCGGGAACTGGATCACGACGGGGATCGCGCTCGGCGCGGTCCCCGTCTTCGTTCCGCATGCGCGCGCGTCAGTCGCGGGCCAGCCGGCGGAAGCTCTCGCGGCGCATGGCCAACACCCGCTCGCCGCGCGCGGCGCGGCGGATCGAGTTCATGAACTCGCTCGCCTCGGACGACTTGATGAAATAGCCCGTCGCGCCGTGAGCCAGCGCCTGGTCCACGGCCGATTCGTCGTCGTAGCCGCTCACGACCAGCAGGCGCAGCTCGGGAAAACGCGCGCGCAGGTCCTTGAGCGTCTCGAGCGGCGAGCATCCGGGCATGAGGTAGTCGAGCAGCACGATGTCGGGGCTCGTGCGCTCCACCTCCTCGGCCAGGCCAGCGGTGGACAGCGCGATGCCCACGCACTCCATGTCGGGCTGCGCGTCGATGAGGAGCTGGTTGAGGCGCAGCGTCGCCGCGCTGTCGTCGACGCAGAAGACCCGTGTGCGCTTCCCATCCATGTGTGTTCCTCGAGTTCATCGGGCATCCGGGCCCGTCAGCTGCGCGGCGATGGTAGGGGTTTGCGCATGCCCCGTGTAGCCGGGACTGGAAGGGTCCCTGAGACCTGCGCTGCGCCCGAGCCAAGCCCGGGTTCGGCGCGTTCAGGTGCGCGCCGAGGCCGGCGCTCCCCCAGCCGGCGGGTTCTTGCGCGACGCCTCGATCCCGGCCCGCTCCTTGAGGATCGTGATGCTCCCGTCGGTCTCGAGCCAGGCGGCGCGGATCTCGCCGCAGTGCTCGACGCCGGCCCGGCGCATGGCCTCCTCGAAATCCGTCATGCCGACCGATTCTCGCATCAGCGCGCGATGGTCGATCTGGCCGTCCTGGCCGACCTGGATCGCCTTGCCCTCGACGACGTGCTTGAAGCGCGCGTGCCGCGCGGCGATCCAGCCGACTCCCCAGTTCAGGACGATCAGCGTCGCGGCCAGGACCAGGCCGCCCTGCACCGAGGTGTCGTGCCCGATCAGCGAGTTCTGCACTGCGTTGCCCAGCACGAAGAGCAGGATGATGTCGAACGGCGTGATCTGACTCAGGGAGCGCTTGCCGGAGACGCGCACCAGCACGAGCAGCGCGACGTAGACGATCAGCGCCCGCGCGACGAATTCCCACCAGGGCATCGCCATGTCGAACATGTTCATGGGCATCCGCCGCGATCAGCCCGTTTTCAGGGGCCAGAACACCGGCACGAGCAGCATCGAGATCGTGAACGCGATCACCGTGAGCGGCAGGCCGACACGTGCGTAGTCGAAGAACCGGTAGCGGCCCGGACCGTACACCAGCAGGCAGGATGGCTCCAGCGGCGTGAGGAAGGAGCACGACGCGGCCAGCGTCACGGTGATGACGAGCGAGCGCGGATCGAGGCCCAGGCTGTGCGCCGTGGCGACCGCGACGGGCAGGACGATCAGGACGGCCGCCTGGTTCGACATGGGCTGGGAGAGCAGCATCGTGAGCAGGAAGAACGCGGCCATGACGGTGCGGCCGCCGAGCGGGCTGACGTGCTCCACGACGAGCCCCGCGGCCCACGTGGATGCGCCGCTCGTCTCCATCGCCTTTCCAAAGGCCATCATCGCGCCGATCATCACGAGCAGGCGCCAGTCCACCGCCGCGTAGACCTCGTCCGCGGTGAGGCAGTGCGTCAGCACGAGCCCGAGCACGCCCAGCAGGAACGCGATGGGGAGAGCGAGCACGCCCGTCGCACCCAGGATCATCGACGCGGTGAAGATCGCCGCCGCGATCGTGCCTTTCGGGCTGCGCGGATGATGCGCGGAGACGTCCTCCAGCAAGAGCAGGCTCTCCGGCGGCAGGCGCTCGATGTCCTCGGCCTTGCCCTGCAGGAGCAGCACGTCGCTCGGCCGCAGGGGCCAGCTCGACAGGTTCTCGACCTTGCGGTGCTCGTGCGCCGAGTTCAGGCCCAGGACGGTCAACCCCGTGAACTCCTTGAAGCGCGAGTCGGCCAGCGTGCGACCCACGAGCGGCGAACGCGGCAGGACCATCGCCTCCACGATGCGCGTGTCGGGCGACTGTTCGGCCACTTCCGTCAGGTCGACCTCGGGCTTGATGCCCATGCCCGTCAGGTCCTTGACGCTCAGGATGTCCTGCGAGCTGCCCTCGATCACCAGCTCGTCGCCTTCGCGCAGTTTGTCGGTCGCTCGCGGGCGACGCCTCGAGCCTCGGCGCACGTTGACGACGAAGAGCGACAGCAGGTCGCCCAGCCGCAGATCCGCCAGGGTCTTGCCGGCCAGGGGAGACTTCTCCGTGACCACGACCTCCGTGCGGAACTGACGCGACTCGACCGACTTCTCCGGGTCGGCCGCTCCGCGGTCCGGGATCAGCCGCGGCGCGAGGAAGAGCAGGTACACGAAGCCGATGACGGCGATTACACCGCCGACCGGCGCCATCTCGAAGAAGTCGAGCGGTTCCAATCCGTACTGCGGGAGCAACCCCGACACGACCAGGTTCGTGGACGTCCCGATCACCGTGATCGTGCCGGCGAGGATCGAGGCGAAGGCCATCGGCATCAGCATCTTCGACGCGGAGATCCTGGCCCGACGCGATGCTCCGATCGCGATCGGCAGGAAAACGGCCGTCGTCAGCGTGTTCGAGACGAACGCGCTCGTCGCCCCTGCGGACAGGATGATGAAGCGCGTGAAGGCCACCGGGCGTGAGCTGCCCAGCGATGCGATGCGGAGCCCGATGCGCTCGACCACCCCGGTCTTGACGATCCCGGCGGTCAGGATGAAGAGGCCGATCAGGACCATGATCGTCTCGCTGCCGAACCCGGCCAGCGCCTGCGACGGCGTGAGCAGGCCCGGGATCCACCGGCCGGGCACGGTGAGCAGCAGGAGGAGGATCAGCGCGACGACGTCGACGCGCAGGAAATCCAGGGCGAAGAGTGCCAATGCCACGACCATCAAGCACAGGACGTAGGCGACTGCGATGGTCATGGATGGCGGACTTCCGGCGCAGTCAGCCGCCCATGGTGACGTCCTGGCGCTCGTACCAGCGCAGCACGTCGAAGAATTCCTCGATCGCCATGTCGGGCCACAGCGTGTCGACGACGCGCACATCGGCGTACGCGCTCTGGAGCGGCAGGAAGCCGGAGAGGCGCTGGCGGCCTCCCCAGCGCACGACCAGGTGGACCCGCGACACGTCCTTGGATCCCAGGGAGGCGCCGAGGGCCGGCTTCGCGGCGCCGCGCCGCGTCGATTCGTCCTTCAGCACCATGCCGAGGTCCCATTGCCAGTTGTAATTGGCCAGCAGGTTGACGCGCACGTCCCCCGAACAGCGCGTCGTGAACGCGCGCAGCTCTTCCGGGAAGGCGCGCGAGCTCGCGTCGCCGACGACCAGCAGCGCCGCCCCGGCTTCGGCCGCGCGCACGGCCAAGTCGACGCAGGCCTTCTGGAACGCCGCCACCTGATCGGCGGCCCGGTGCACGTTCTCCTTCGTGAAGCCGTAGATCGAGATCTCGCCAACGCCGAGCGCCCGGCACGTCTCGATCAGCGCCAGCCCTGGCTCGATGCCGGCCGCGTAGCCTTCGCGCCGCGGGAGACCGCGCGCATCGGCCCAGCGCCGGTTCCCGTCGGGGATGAAGCCGACGTGGGGCGGAAGGCGCGTGAAGCTCGGGAGCTGGCGCGGGACGGCGTCGCCCTCGGGGCGATTGTCCACGAGCGGGAGAAGTCGGGACATGGCTAGCGGGAATGTACTGCGGACGACGGCACGGGAGGGCTCGTCGAAAGCCCTGCAATCCGTGTTCCGCGCGTCCGCCCCGCGCAGCGTACGAAAGCCGCACCCGCGACGCTGGAGCCCCTCGGTCGGGCGAGGCTCCCGCAGCTTCAGTCCATGTGAGCGACGACGCGCTCGTCACCCATCTGCAGCCGCATGCGGATCTCGCGCGGCGTGCGCGAGAAGCGATCGAAGTGCTTGGCGAAGAACGTCTGGTAGACGCGCAGGACGCCCTTCGTCGACAGGCGGTAGCCGAAGTCGACCCACGTCCAGTACTTCGGGCCCGACAGCCCCTGCGCCTTGGCGTAGATCTTGGCCTGCTCCGCGACCAGGAACTCGGCGTGCAGCATCGAGAGCACGAGCAGCGGCCGGTATGCGCCGCGCAGCTTGATCGCGCGCTTCGTCAACGGCAGGAGGACCGGGTAGCGCACGGTCAGCGTGAACAGCTTGTGCAGGTTCTCCAGCTCGTGCTTGTAGTCGTAGAGGATCGGCACCGTGCGACGGAAGTTCGTCGGGAAGTCTTCGTAGCCCGCGATCGCGTACCCCATGTCCTTCGTGATCTCGTTGATCTCGAATTCCGGGTACGGCTGCATCAGCGAGGCCATCGGGTGGTCGACCTTGCACTCGATGTTCAGGCGCAGCGTGTCGAGGTCATCCTCGATCGTGCCGCCCGGCCCGCCCAGGATGTTCAGGCTGCCGAGCCGGATGTCGTGCTTGCGGATCCAGCCGGCCGCGTCAGTGAGCTGCTGGCGGGTCGTGTGCTTCTTGAACACCGCGTTGCGCACGTAGTCGCTGGCCGCCTCGAAGGCGATGCGCGCGTACACGCAGCCGGCCTTCTTGAGCCACTCGATGTGCTTCTCGGTGGTCATGTTCGCCATCAGGATGACGTCGAACGGCAGGCCGACCTCCTTGGGATAGCGCTCGCAGAACTCCTCCAGCCAGTCGTTGCGCAGGTTGAAGATGTCGTCGACGAAGTGGACGAACTTCAGGTTGTACTTCTTGCGGCACGCGTTGATCTCGTCGATCACGTGCGTCACGGAACGCTTCCTGACGTATTCCGAGTTGCGCAGGTTGTAGACCTTCTTCTTCCAGGCGTGGTGGAAGCAGAACGTGCACGGCATGGGGCAGCCGCGCTGGGTCACGAACACCTTGCGGTCGGATTCGCGGTAGATCGCGCCCGACTCGTAGACGACGTCGCGGTCGGGGAAGCCCAGGTCCTCGAGCTTGGCGGTGATCGGTCGAGGCGAGTTCTTGTGGATCTCGCCGGTCTTCCGGTCCTTGACGTGGAAGTTCGGGCAATCGTTGATCGACTCGCCCTTCTGCAGGCGGTTCAGGAGGTCGACCATCGCCTCCTCGCCCTCGCCACGGCAGATGGCGTCCATGCCCTCCGTCTCGACGTACTCGGGCACGAACGTGACGTGCGGCCCGCCCGCGACCGAGATCACGTTCGGCAGCGCCTCCTTCACCTTCTTGTTCACGTCCGCGAAGTAGAGGTGCATCCCGGTCGTCATCGAATAGCAGACGACGTCGGGGTTGAACTCCAGCAGCTTGACCAGCCACTCGCGGTCCGGGATGAACAGCGCCTTGCACTCGTGCCCCGCGTCCTTGATGGCGCGCGACAGGTACATGATCCCCAGCATCTCCTGGGGCAGGTATTCGTCGATGAAGAGGACTTTCATGCGGGTCCGATGTCAGGCACGGTGTCGATCGAGGCCCGGCGCGGGCCGCAGGGGCCTCCCAGGCTGTCCGATTCGAAGTATATCGACGTGCACACATGCGGGGTCGAGGCCTTCCCGGAACGAGCACGCGCGTAGGATCTATGCTCGCGGCCTCACGGCGTTGCAGCGCGACGTTCGAGCCGTGCAGGGCCTCCGCGGGCACTTTCCCGCTGCCCACCGGCGCGCGGCCAGACGTGGAAATCGGATCCAAGGCCGGAGCCGCTGCGCGAAACAGCGGTGGACGAGCACCGCGACGCGCGCCTCCTCGAACAGCGGCTCGGGTTCGCGAGCGATCCGACAAGCACCGCACAGCGGTGATGAATCCGCTCACGAGGCTTCAGGTGCACTCTGGACGTGGCTCCCGACCCGCCCACGAAGGTTCCCTCTCACACCGCCGGGGCGCGCCGCACGTTGCGCGCCGAGACCCAGCGCACGAGCAGCACGGCCACCGCGGCA
>Ga0163153_10001835_pt1 | contig 32599 bp, 43 predicted proteins | sample OliLakLV19MP6IB1_FD_148629 | JGI IMG/M metagenome (GOLD analysis project Ga0163153, IMG submission 148629) | Freshwater microbial mat bacterial communities from Lake Vanda, McMurdo Dry Valleys, Antarctica - Oligotrophic Lake LV.19.MP6.IB-1 | ecosystem: Environmental > Aquatic > Freshwater >... | reverse complement strand
CGCACTGTTGGTTCTTTATCCTCCGATTGCCACGCGTGTGACGAACAATCAGATCCACTAGAGCACTCAGCCTCGTCGGTTTTCATTGGTTAGTTCTCTCGTTCGTGCCAAGTGATCTGAAGCGTTATTTTGACTCAGCAACACCTGGCGGCCCAGGCTCTCCGCTGGTGACACACCACCGGCAACGAGTCGAGGAATCGTCCTTCTGGCCTGTTAGCCAGTATCCGCACGTATCGCAACGCGTACGGCACTGGCAAATTTCGCGCAACACCAAATGCTTATCACAGTATTCGCAAGCCTGTGACTGTTCACGCCGCCACTGCAAAAAAATGTTCAGTGCCGCGTTCATCTCTGGTGCGAACAGTTTTTCAATCTTTGCAATCTCCAACATCGTCACAGAGAACGAGCACGACGGGCACGCGATGATGTTTTTTGTCCGCAGGATCTGTGTGGCCTGGTGGAACTTGTGGCAGCTGGGACAAGCACCATCATTCAACGACCTCCAGACGCGATGTAACGCTCTAGCCTTTTCACGCGCTTTTTTTTCGCAATTAGTGGTCGGCATAACGCACCTAAAAAAGCGTTCAACGCGGAGCCGTCGAACACGCTGGTTTGAATTTGAACACGGGCTCGCTCCGGCCCGGGTTAACGCTGAAGTTATTTGCTACTCAGATGTTTTCCGCAGTACGGACAAAACGTGAATTTGTGTTCCTCTGGTCTTCCACCAGCGTCAAAGTAAAACGAGTTTCCACATGTGGACTCATAATACCCCTCGCTCCAAACCCACATGCAGATTCCCGCATACTTCGCCTGTCGCGGAGGAGGAGGGCTTGTCGGTACGTTCGCAGGACGTGGCTCAGCTGGTGGCTTCTTTGATCCCATATAACACCCTCGCAATCCAACAACACAATCCACCAGAGCCGCGAAGTGAAGTCGTCACACATGGCCCGCAGCTCGTCGCGGCCATGTGATTTTGGTCGTTATGCGGACGGAACTGGTTCCGACCAGTGACCCATTCGCGTCAATTCCTCTTTCCAAAGCGCTTGGCTTTCCGCGTCGCAGTGCGAAATCGCATCATGCCACGTGGGCCATCGACCATGCTTTCCGTAAAATTTGTACTGGTAATACAACGACTGTGCGTTGTGTGCTTCGTCTGGTTGGTGATCGACCGCGCACTCTTGGCAAACATTTTTAGCACACGGCAGCAACCTTATTTTGGCAGTAGTGATTTCGTCCATCCTAGTATTCCCCAATCGCCGCATAACACAACATTGAACCGGAGCGGCGGCAGCGTCTCTCGGTTTGGTTGGGCGGTCACTCGCCGCCCGGCCATGTGATTTTGGTCGTTAGTTTGACTCACCATAGAACACTGTCACTTGCACGCGTCGCAGCTCACTGCAGCAGCCCCTGCACCATACGGTGTCGTCATCGTCCTCCAGAGTCAACAACGGCGGTTCGTCCGGCGAAAACCAGCACACAGGTGACGTGTACCCACACGGACACACGAACACCGGCTCCATTTTTTTTGGCACCTGCTCGCTGAACAATAACATCTGTGTCACACCCTACCTCCTCACAATAACAAAGCGGTGAACCGAAAGCGGTTCCGGTTACCGCAAGCGTTAGGTGTCAGCCTTAATCAAGTTAGCAAGGCTTCCGCTTTCTCTAACGCAGCTCCAACCCTAGTCCCTTCCCAGTCCTGAACTTTGTTGATCGCCGTACACAGTTCTTTCATGCACTCCTGCAGCGGAGTTAAGGCAGGCACAACAAGCGGTTCAACCGGAGTCGCCGTGGTTTCGTTTTCACTCATTGGTAATCCTCTCCCGGCAACCCGGTTAACCTTTTGCGTTAGTGCTTCACATTTCGCGACGCCATCAATCGACTTTTAAACGACGCCCAGTCCTTTTCCGTGATCGCCGACCCGCGAAAGATGCTCGTCGCCAGCTTGATCGCTTCCTGAAATTCCTTCCAATGTTCGTCGCACATGTCCGACGGAAATTCCGCAAAAGGAATATCACGTGACATGGCTCGCGTTTTCACTTCGCATAGGTCGCAAATCATCATTGACGTACTCGCACTAACAACAAGATCCACGCCGAGCAGCGGTGGGGCGTTCGTTCGAAATTGGACATCACTCGCCGCTGCCGGGTGATCTTGAAAGTTATGCGGACGCCTCGATTGCAAGCCTGCACTTGCCGCAGTTGACGCAGAACTGCGCGTCCGTCCCGCTGATAGTTTGCATTTCTCCAAACTGGTGTACCACACACGATATCTCATAGCTCGGGTCGTATTCGATGTAGACGACGAACGCGAATCCGCACGACTCGCATTCCATCTCTCCAGAATCGTCTTCGTGAATCCCTGTTGGTTCATGTTCCTCTTTGCATTTCGGACACTCAATCATCGGGCACCTCAAGTCATCATTTCGCTGGTTTAAGGCTCTCCGCATCCACGTGATGCAAAGCGTTACTCAGCCATCCCCATCGACATTCCCTCGAATCCATCCGCGCGAAACAGAATGACGTTGGCATCTGACTTCGGATCCAGCCAAAGCGACTTGCACACCTGCGGATTCGGCAAAGCTACAATTCGCCGAAGATTCCAGGACGAATGAAGCACGCCGCAAATGCGAACATTGGATGGCCCGCCGTACCAGCGGCCGTGACATCGCGGGCACGAGACGTCTCGTATCGTGTTGTCGTCCACGTCCCAGTCCGGCAAAGAAGCCGCCTCAGCAGCATCCTTTGGATATTCCGCTGAAACCCGCCGATCACCGCATTCCGGACAGAACCCGAAATTGCCATCGCAGGCTTCCGTTGGTCTGAGATCGTCCGGAGTCAGCGGACGCCATTGCGTTTGTGGCATCCAGTATCGATCCCATGTTTCAGCGATTGGCGGGAGCCTTTTCTCTCCGTCTTCGATCCGGCCCGCAAGTTCGCATCGAATCAACGCTTTGTAATCGCTGGCATAAGTCAATGACCCGAACCCGAACGGCTTCTCAAACTCGTATTGAAGCCTGTATCGACCCCTGTCTGGCTCGCAAAATGCCATCATCAATCGCTCATCGGAAACCGACTGGCGAAGCTGAATCGTAGGAGCCATGAACGCGGCTGCGATGGTTTTCAGTGTGTTGCGCCTTGAAATCATTTCATCCCCTCAATCATTCGTATCACCTTTTTCATCACCCAAAAACTCTGTCAACTTATCGCGAAGCTGTTCAACTTCCTCATGATTCAGCAGAACCCGCACGGCCGGAAAAGCTACACCGTCCCGGTGATAAAACCCACATTCCACACCGTCGCGAAACGGCTCGCCCCGGTTGCTGTATTGGATACGCAATTCGTGATCCGACTCTGTAAATACCAGCACACTCACGTCGCTTCTTACTTTCACGTCGCTCACCCTCCTTGTTATTTTGTTATTCCGTGAGTTCTGTTGTACCGCGCTGCCATGCGTCGCAGCCTCGTGGCCACCTCTCGATACGCAGCCTCTTGCCTTTCCGCGTTGTCACCGCCGAATTCTTCCGACTCCATGCAGTTCACAGCAGTATCAAAAGCGTGCATCATGTCCTCATGCCACTCTGGATTTTGCGGTAGATTGAGTGTGGTCACGTACGCCACGTCATCGACCCACACGCCAGCCGAAAATTGCTGCGGCGTGTACCGCAGCACGGTCCAGCCAAATAGCTGAGCCGTGTTGTATTTCTCCATGTCAGCGATCATCCCGGCCCCGCGAGAGTGCCTCCCTTGCGTGAATACACCGCCTTCGACTTCGATTGCAACAGCAATCGGCAGGCAGGCGAAATCAAACCTCCATTTTCGGCTGTCACAGAATTTGTGCTCTGCGGTCCAAGTAAGCCCGGTCAGCTCCTGGAGAATCGAAAGCTGGTATCGCTTTCGGTTTGCGTTTGCCGTGTCGGTTGCTTTTTGAATTTCTGATTTCATGGTGGTGACTTTGAGGTTGTCCCAGTTTTCCGATAAGGAGAGAGCAAGGGCAGGGGGGAATCAAGGCAGGCATCGATACCCCCACCCATCACCGGACACTGGGACAACCTCTATAAAAATACTGAACAGAGAGAGAGAGAGTAAGAGAGAGAGAGAGGGAATACATTGCAAAACGCTTTCCCTTACTGGTGGACGAGGTTGTCCCAAAACGCTCGGGACAACCTCGGACAACCTCGGACAACCTCTAAATACGCAAGTTTCCAAACAGCCCGCTTTGCCTATTTGTTCCCTTGGGTTACTCACGAGTCTTGCCTAGTGTGTTGTTGTTTCTCGGGACAACCTACTTGTCCCGGGGTGGTTTTTGGTCAAACCTTGGCACGATAGGAGACACCTTTGGTCCCAGTTCTCGGCGATTCAATTACCTCGATTTTACCGTCAGCCACCAACACGGTGACCGCAGCTGAAAGCTCCGTTGACGTGATGCTCCTGAACTTTCGCATCAACTCGCGACGCCCGACAATCGGGTTTTCCGCAACCGCCGTGAGCAGGATGTGCTGAGCTTTCAAAGCATGGCTGTCGGCGATGTTTTCACTGATCAGTCCGCACATTGTGCGAGTGATCCAGTTTGAAATCCTGATGCCAAATTCAACATCTTCCTCTTCGACAAGAACCTCATCCCAGTTCGCTTCTTCAGGATCTCGGCAGAGTCGGGAACATCGAGACACCAAAGCAAGGTTCATCGACCTGCCTGACGTGCGCCCCCATATTGCACTTCTCGCGTCTCCTTCAGTTTTCATTGCCGTGTCAATTTTTTTGTCATGACCTTCCCATCGCTCCTTTGCCGCTTCTGAAAACTGAATAACCTTTGGAACTGGAACATCAGGCCGAAGCCCGCATGGGCTGAATGTGAGCCACTTGCTGACGTCATCGGCTAGTTTGACTGGGACAGGAATCGGCTTTGCCGTCTTTTTGTCTGGTCGACTCTGGACAATCCAAAAAGCAAGCCGAGACATCAGGCCGTCGGTAATGTGGTCCGCGTTAAACGACTGGAACGCCTTGTCTGTCGTCAGCCCGAGAACGCAGAGGCTTGGCTGCTCGATGATGTTGCATGTTCCTTTTGAATGAGCAGCTCCGGTATGAAGCCTTTTCCCGTAAAGTCGATAAAGGTGATCGCCGATTTTTCTGGAATGGTCGTTCCCTGTTTTTGGATTCAAAATTGACTGCATGACTTTTCCGAACTCGTCACAAATCCAAATTGCTGATTTAGCGAGACTCAACGCTGTTATTAGCCCGTTTCCGCTTTGAATATCCACGGGGATCAATGGTAGTTTTGAAGCGTCAGGCTCTGCGGCTGAAAGGATCTTAATGATTGTTTGTTCGCAAGCCTCCTTTCCGCTGCATGTTGGTGCAACGATGACGTTATAATCGTTGGTCCTCATGTCAGTGTGCGAAGCCACCCGACGCCCGAAAATCGTCTGGCACAGACTGATAGCCACACACAGCCCCATGATTGGTGATGCCTTGTGACTGATAATGCAATAGTAGTCGTAAACATCCCTGAGGATTCCAAAGTCCGGAACCATTTCAAGGCATAGCTCCTCATCTTCGATCTCATCAGGTTGATCACTTTTCATCAGTCCCGATAAATCAACTGGCCTTTGATTGTTACCACGCGGCATGTTCCGAATGTGCTCAGGCAGCAATGCAAACGCTGCCTCGACAGGATTGTCTCCGTGCTTCGTGCGACACAAATATGAGAACTTGTCATAACTGCTTTCTGATTCAAGAGGCGATACATTTGCGGAAAAGATCCGGAGCGTACCGCTACCGCCATAGTTCACCGTTCCGCTGATTGAGCCTGACGTTTTACCTGGCCTCCACCAGTCCTGAGCATCGCCACGCTTGCGGCAATACTTCCATCCGTCTCCAGAGAGAATGTTTTCCCATGTCATTGTTTCCTCAACGAACTTCCTTGTCCGATTCAGCAGGCTGTCGCCCGATACATATCGGGAAGGCACGCGGTGAGTCGGGTTCCTCGCTGTCTTTAATTCATGCTCCGCCTTCATTTTCAAAAACAGCAACCACAACTCATCTGGCAACGACAGTACCGCACAGTCATCAGGCGACATTCCTGGAAGCCACTCATAGCGAACGCCAGTTTCGTGCAACGAAGGCGGGAACACGCTCTGTGCAGAGTCTTGACCGAATCGCCATTCGGTTCCTCTCAATCCCACTTTTGCCTTTTCAGGGGTGAACCGATCTTCATAGCGAAACAACCTGTGAACAGACTTCGCCGATTTGTAAGTCGGCGTGATAATCCCGATACAAGCTGGCTCGATGATTTGCCTTCCCTCATCGCTGTCATACTCCAGGTCAATGACGTTGCTTTTTTGCCCGAGAAGAACCCCGATGTTTGCATCAGGATGATCAGAAAACCAGCGATTGATTTTTGCAGGCTCTGTCGTGCAGTGTTCAGGCCATCCTTGCCCGACAATGCTTCCGGGATTTTTTGATCCGGATTCCATTGCGACGACATGCCAGCCAAGAGACGCGAAGAACAGAGCCGATGAATGTGAGTTCACCGATTCGGCCTCCATTGCGTTCTGTTTCCAGCTTCCTTCCAGAGCGGTTCTGTATCAAAGTTATTTACGGCAACTGCGATATTTATAGGGCCGTCCCATTCAAACCCGCAATGAAAAACAAAGACCGAAGACGATGGACTATTTCCAAGACAGCAAACACCACCAGTTTTCAATGTTACGTAATCCATGCACTTATGGTTTTTGAAGTCAGACGACTTGTAATACGGCTTAACCTCTGCCAGAAGGTCGTATTTCATCACGCCCATATGTGCGTTAAAGTCTGATTCAAATTGCAATCTAAAGTCAGGCGACCAGCCCGGCAGGTCAATCGGCTCATACTCATGTTTCCATCCAGCCAAATCAAAGAACACGGCCCAGCGTGCTTCGAGTCTCGACCTGTACATCACTCCTTTGTACAGAGTCGGGTGAGCCTTGATCGTGTATTCCATACTTCGTTACTCCTTTCAAAACGGCACATCCTCACCATCGCCGCTAAACACCTCAGCCGCCTCAACGGCATCCGGCCATGATTCAGGCATCTCGTCAGCAAACTCACACGACTTGACGCGATACCATTTGCCGTCTTTGGTCGTCGTGATTGCAGACGGCATCCGCAACGCACCGCGATTGAGCAGGTCCAGAGCAGCCTCGACCGTGTCAGGACATTCAGACGACGAACGTGCCTGCCACCAGAGACCCGCTTTCGTGCGAGCGTAGCCGGTGTGTTCCATGCAGACCCATTCGCTGATGACCTGCGACGTCAGGTTTCCGCCCTCGACGTCCGGCGGCTGAACTTCGTAGTTGACGCGAAGCGTCGGCAGCGAATCAGGATCTTTTTTCGTGTGACGACTCCATCCGCAAGCGACGACGCTCCATTGTTCTGGTGGTGTCTCGCCAGTGAGCTGCGATTTGTCGTCAGCCGTGCCTTCATGCTTCTGCGGAAAAATGAAGCCGCATTCCGGACACTCAACAGACCGTGAAGGGACGTCGAGTCCGCAGGCCAGACACTGTTTTCCGCGTCCGTTGTTGTCAGATGCGATCGCCTCACGAGCGTTCGTTGCGGTTGATTCACGGCCATACTGTGGATCGTCGAGCGAACCATGACGGGCAATGTTGCCGCCAAAATCCAGAATCAGGCAATCGGTCTTTGCTTCATGTCGGCGAAGTCCTCGACCGACAATCTGAGCGAACAATCCGGGCGACATCGTTGCCCTGAGGACAGCAATCGCATCGATGCACGGCGCGTCGAATCCCGTCGTCAGAACGTCGCAGTTCACGAGCCATCGCAACTGGTTTTGTTTGAATACCTTCAATGTGTTCGCCCGCTCCATAGGGAACGTGTCGCCGGTGACCAGCCCGACAGTCTCTCCCGTGATTGACGCGAGCAACACCGCAATATGTTCGGCGTGAGAGACTCCACTGGAGAAAACTAAAACGCTATGCCGGTCGTGGCACTTTGCCACGACTTCCAGGCAAGCGGCCTCGACGTTGTCAGCAGTGTCGAAGGCACGTTGCATGTCCCCCTCAATAAACTCGCCGCCTCGCAATTTGATGCCGCTTGTGTCGACCGTCGCGACGGCTGGCCTGTTGGTGATCGGGCACAGGAATCCCTCCTTGATCAGCCGCCCGGTTTCGATCTCATAGCAGATCCGCTGAAACAGCTTGTATCGTCCGCAAAGCGGTCCTTCGCCGGTCCGGTATGGTGTTGCCGTGAGACCTGCCAGCCTTGCCCTGGGGTTGTGCCGCACGATGTCGGCCAGGAACTGGCCATACATGCTCTCCGAGTCATCTGAGCAGAGATGCACCTCGTCAATCACGATCAGCTCACGCCGCCCGAAGTTTTCCGCCTTGCGGTAGCATGACTGAATTCCGGCGCAGATCACGTCAGTATCCGTGGCCCGTGACTTCAGCCCCGCTGAATAAATCCCGACTTGGACGTCAGGCAGCAACGTCCGGATCTTCTCTGCGTTCTGCTGCAGCAGCTCCTTGCGATGGGCCAACACGATGACCCGTCCACCAAACGCGAGCGTTTGCTGGACGAGCATCGCGATGCTGATCGACTTGCCAGCCCCGGTAGGAAGTACAATCAATGGATTCCCTTGCTGCTCCGACAAATAACGCCAGACGGCGTTATTGGCGGCTGTCTGGTAGTATCGGGGTATCACTGGTAAAACCGATCCCGAACAGTGTTTCCAATCTCGTTCATGCACCCCCTCAACGAATCACTCGCGACCTGCTCCCACCACGGGTTTCCGAGTGTCACAAAGTGAGCTTGCGCTGCCACAAACACCGTCGCGGCGAATCCTTCCACCTGCTCAATCACCGGCTTCAATGCCTCTTGCCTGTTGCGATCCTCGACCGCATGTCGCTCACGCTCTTCAGCGTGAAGCCGCTGCTGTTCGGCTTTGCGAATTGCGTTTGCCTCTTCAAGTTGTGCCGCCAGTTCCGCTTTCTGTCGTGCGATAGCCTTGCGGTCCTCTTCAAGTTGTTCCCGCTCGATTCGCAACGCCTCTTGCCGCTCGGCCTCAGTAATCGCGGCCGCCTCTCGCCGCTCCTCGAATTCCTCGACTCGCTTTTTCAAGTGAGCTTTGAACTCGAAGTCATCCATTGCCGTCACCGCGGCAACGTCGATCACTCCATAAGGCTGCAGCGCCGTTACACGCTCATTGAGAACAGTCGCTTTTGCCTTTTGCTTTTCTTCGCGGATGCGATCTTGCTCCGCGTCGTGCTGCCGCTCCATCGTCAACAGATGCTGTTCTATCGGTTCTGCCTTGGCCGTCAGCCGTTTGGCTTCTGTGTCAACGGCCTTTCCATATCTAAGGGACGCCTCCTTGAGATCCTTGCGTTTCGTTTCGATCGCCAGTCGAATCCGCTTCATGCGTTTCCGTGCCTCAGTGATCCGGTCGATGCCGTCCTTTTCAAGCGTAAGTGGCAGATAGTCCTCCGCCAGCTTTGTCAGGATTGCATCAGGCTCCGAAAACTCCGACAGAGCTTTTTCGATTTCAGATTCGACGGTCATTGTTGTCATTGGTTTTAACTCCAGGGGGATTTCTTTTCACTCGCAGTCACCACTTCGCCAGCGTCTTCGAACGCTTCTTCAATCATGTTCTTCGGCTTCGCCGCGGTCTTCTTGTCGAGCGGCTTGTAGCCCTTAATTTCGTTCTTCGGATTGCCGTTGTACTCGCCGAGTTTTACAGTCGCGACAAGCGGTTTGTTGTGCAGCTCCGCCGAGTCTTTCGGAGTAAGCACATTTACAGCACGACAGATTGCTGACAGCGTCCCCTGAGCAATCTGGACCGCCTGCTCGTTTGCGTTCTTCAGATTCAGGCGATCGAACAGCGTGCGGTTCATGTACTTCCCTTGCTGGACAATCTGAAGTTTCAGTTCCAACATTTTCCCTTTGCCGTCCTTCGTATCTCTCATCTTGCTGTCAGCGATTATCACCGGGTAGTCACCAGCCGGGATTGCGTCAAACACTGTGTTCGGTTCGACTTTATTTGCGTCAAACCCTTCAAGACTTGCCATAGAATCAACTCACTTTCTTTGAGGAACCTTCTACAACCACGCCACTAATGTTTCCTGTCTCCGCCGTCGGGAAATGCTCCGCATAAGCCGACCAGCTAAATTCAATTTCTGGCGGAAGGCTCAGGCGATTCTTTGCCAAAACCGCCGCTGTTTCCTGCGTCCGCACGTATCGCTCACCGCCACCGATTGCGACTGCTCGTTCTTTGTTAAACCCCATGTCTTCCTTCTTCGTGAAGACCTTGTAGGAAGCGAACAAAACTTCGTCGCACCATTCCTGCAGCATCGCGGAAGCTGCGTCGTGCAACGCAGGTTGATAGCGGTCGTAAGAATCCGACTCCGGCGAATCAAATCTCTTGATAGCAGTGTGAGCAATCAGGATCACCCCGATACCACGCTCCGTCCGCAGCCAGTCCAAAGCAAAAAGAACCTTGTCCCACACGGCCAGAGCCTGCTTGTACCCGGCCCCGTACCCGATTTCCGCAATTGATTTCTTGCCAGCGGTCTTCGCAACTTCGGCATGAATCAAACCCTCCAGCCAGTCGGCTGAATCAATGGCCACGGTTTTGAAGTCGTGCTTTGTGGTGTCGAGCCACTGCAATGATTCCATTACGGTATCGACGCTGGTGATGACGCCGGTACGTTGGCAGTCAATGTCGTTTAAGCCGTCTTCCAGATTCAGGAAAAGACAACCGGGAGCCTGAGCAGCCCAAGTTGATTTTCCTATTCCGTGCGTGCCGTACAACATCACTCGCCGCGGTGCTTGTTTTTTGCCGCTGTGAATTTTCATCGCAGATCCTCAATACTAATTGAAAACAAATAACCGACGGATCGCACGTCGGTATTGGTCGCACAGTGCCGCAGTGCCCGCCAATTCAGCCCACTAACGCATTTGATTGACCCGGCATGGAGTGGGTACAGCCGCGTTTTTACTGCTCCTGATCGATGCGTTCCTGCACCTCTTCACGATGAATCGTCACTGCCCGCGGGGCGTCAAAGCCCATCAGTGCGACGTCGCCGCAAATCTCAGTGACCAGTACTTTGATTTCCTGCGTTTCGCTTGAAGGAGGCACGCGAATCACGACCAACTCTGATTGTTTTCTGCTCAAAACCAACATCGTTTGAACTCCCTTTCATGGTGATTGACAAACAAATCCCGGCCACCAAATCCCTGGCGTTTCAGACCGTGTCACGGGTCACCGGGTGTGACTCACAATGCCAGCAACTGTTCACGCGTCGCGTGATCGGTCGATAAAAGAGCCCGCACTTTTTTTATAATCTCGGGCCAGGAATCACCGCTGATTTGACAGGTCTGGCCATCCTGTTCCATAAACACTGTCCAGAAAAAACGTACCACATTGTCGAATTCGACCAGGTGGCACCAAACCTGTATCGGTCCTGTTGCCCCGAGTTCTCTTAGCTCGGATGCCCGCACCGTCATTTCGGATTCGCTTTTGTTCATGTTTTGTTCTCTCCGTCTGGATTCAACCATGCCTGCAACTCCATTTCCAAATACCAATGCAGATCGTGGTCAACCTGTCCATACTGCACCGACCTGCACAGATAATACAGCTGGCTGCCCCAGGTACACTGCTCTAGTTTTCGCACCACGACTTGCATCCTGGAATAGTGGTCCTTGTCCAGCAAAACAGGGACAACAAATGAACCGATTTCGAATCGAAAGTGTTCAGCCATGCGCATCATTCCTTGTTAAAAATCCCGGTCATTGCGGTGCAGGACAAACGGCAAAAACACAATCGACGCTAACGCCAGGCAGATCGTGAGCGGGAGGACGAGGTCGCAGAGTGCGACGCGGACGTCTGGGTTCATCTCTGCACCTCCTTGCCAGCAATCCAAGCCTCGATGTCCTCTTTGCGCCAGCGGTAGCGGCCGTCCACGACGTCGACGGGAGAAGGGAATCCAAGCTGGACAATCAGTTGATTCACGGCCTTGGAGGACATCTGGAGACGCTGCTCCAGGTCGGTCTTTGAGAGTAGGTCTGACGCGGAAGCGCGCGACATCATGGTCACCATCCATGACGACCGCTTTCGGCGGCCGCCTCCGTGCGTCACCAGTTGTCCGGAAGCTCCGGATAACTCGCCCGGGGATCGGGCTGCAGGTGACAAGTCCTGAAACGAAAAACCCGTCAGCGGTGGCTGACGGGGGCAGGGTATCGTAACAAGTTTATTACGTCAAGAGATCCGTTTCAATTTTGTTACGCAGAATTTGCAAGTCGTTTTTTCCGTGCTTTTTCCAGCAAATCACTCACGTCCACGCCAAGGCCGGTCGCAATTCGCTCCATCGTTTCGAGCGTTGGGCTGTTTTTCCCGCTGAGAACATTGCTGAGCTGGGGACGCAGCATACCGATCTGATCAGCCAGTGCCTGTATCGTCAGTCCTTGCTGCAGTCGGAGCGATTCAGCGTTGTTTATGAATCGACGCATAGCGGATCATTCTTTCATAATGTGCCTCGACAGTCAATCAAAACGTAAGTAGTTTGTTACGGCCCGCGGATCGCGGGCAACGGTTGATTCGCGAGACGACCCAGAGACTTGCAGGAGGATGACAATAGTGCCGCTCGAAAACTGGCAAGACTACCGATACTCCGCAGTCGTTCTTTCGATCTACGACGGCGACACTATTACTGTCTCGGTCGATCTCGGATACGGGATCGCTGTGATACAGAAACTCAGGCTGAATCGGATCGACGCTCCGGAGCTTCGTGGCGAATCACGACCGCATGGGATCGCCGCGCGGGACTGGTTGAGGCAGCAGATCCCGTCCGGCTCGCGGGTGAACCTGCAGACCGTCAAGGACGATCAGGAGAAGTACGGGCGGTACTTGGCGGAGATTTACACCGAAGCTGGCTGTGTGAATGACCTCATGGTTCATGCGGGGTTTGCGGTGTATCGGAAGTATTGAAACGCAGCGAGACTGACCACTGCTGATCAGTCTCTCCCATTGCTGCGGGTCTACGACGGTCCTGAGGTTGATTTCGGTTTATCTCGACGTCCTGGTGACAGTCACAGACGTTGGCACCTGCGGTTCAACTGGAATAATGCCCGGTCGTCGGCCCCTCCAATATACTTTTCCGGACCCATAAGGTGTCCACTCAACCAAATTAAACTGCGTCGTACCGCCTTGATTAAAACAGCCCATCGGTGCATGAGTGATCGTCACCGCCTCGTCACGCGGGACAGTAGTCGTTAAATAATTTCCGTCAGAAGCTGGCGAGTACACAGCGGTCGCTCGAATTCCATATGTTGCCGCAAACGCATCTGCCCACGTCACGACGATGTATGGCATCTCGCGCTTCCAAAACAAATTGATTGCCTTAAAGTACGGTGCGCCAGGATGACTTCCGTTGAATAAGGTGCCAGAATGATACCATCCGATTTCTCCTTCTCTGGCGTCTGAGCGAACCCACAGCAGCCAGGTTCTCATCGCTTGCGTCGTGGTTCCATTTGGCATTAGCCAAGTCATTGCCCCGTTCAATGTCAGTTCGTAGGTGTGCTGCGTTTCGCGAAAGTTTGCCGCCATTTCGCAGCCGCTAAGTTGCAACCAGCGCGCATCTGAAACCCGCGTGCTTGCGTTGGATACATAGCTGGTTAAAATCGCGGCGCAGAACTTTCTTGTATTGTTATTTGGGTAAGACATCGGAACGTGCCGTAGTTCATACCACATATCAAATTGAATAGTGTCCCCCGCGACAGGAAAAATATACCTTGACGTTTGCTCAACGCCATTAAGTATCACTGCCGTTTTATAGGTTCTTGTCCAGTCAAACCCAAGTCCGTTGCCTTGATTTGACGTGGGAAATGTATTCACTGTCGCATCAATATTGTCGATGTTCGGCCACACGTATGCAAAGTTCAATTGTGGCGGATTTATACACCGCAAACCTGTAACGACAGAACTCCCGCTAGGAATAACGGTGATCCCGACGTCATCAGACTTTACTTTTGTCGGCAGCACAACGTGAGAAGCGCCGGACGCGGGAAGCCATGTTGAGCACAATGCACCGACGTTGTTTGCGGCAAGTGAAAAAGTTGTTTCATCCCTCGAAATGTTTGATCCCGGAGCCGTCCACATGTCATAAGGCTGACCATTTGTGGCAGGAACATTCACCGACCATCGAATCGGCGGCATGATGTATTGAACGTACGTTGTTCGCGGGCTTGTCACAACGAAATATTTGTAGATGATATTTCGATTTAGGCTGGCAGCTTCCCCAGTTGTACCTGTGCTCCATGTAGTGTTTGAAATTCCTTTGTAATCAGCAATAACGGCTGGCGACACAGTTCTGTAAATACTCCCAGGAACCGGCGGGACAGGTGTCTGCTGAGATCCGCTTAGGGTCTTGAATTCGCGTCGCGTTGCCTTCGACCCGCGAAAGTCCGTTGTCGGATTCGCAACGGTGATTCCAAGAGGTTTGAACGCACGTCGCGTCATGGCTTTGCCCTGCGTGTCGCGACCCTCGCCGCCTGCTGTACTTCGCCCGTCAGCGCGAGCTGTTCGGCAATCGACGGGTCAATGCCACGATCCACAATCAAAACTGTGAACGGCCCGGATTCGGACATTTCAAAACGCCGCTCAACAATCTGCGGGAACCTGTTGGACGGAGCGCCTGCTGCCGCAGCGTTTAGGTTGATTTCACGACCTTCAATCTTGGAAATCAGATCCCCGATCTGATAACTGAGGTGATGTCCGGGCAACCGGAATTCGCAGTCCACCTCAGCATGATGGTTCTGGTTTCGAATAGCTTCAGCATACGCAAGAATCTTTGTCGTGTCGTCGCGTTCGTCCGCACCGTTTGCGGTCTCCGCCGCAAACACACTTTTGTAGATCCCGGTTGCTTGCCGCGAGCGTTTTTGAAACTTGTCCGGAACAACCAGCACTTGCTCAATCGTGCGACCGTTGACCGCGTATGACTGCTTTGTTGCAAGTCCTTCGACGCGGCTGTCACCCCTGACCGTTCCAGTTATTCTAAGACATCCGCTTGTTCCAGCGCTTAGCAGTTCTGCAGGCGGACCCTTGCCGTCAAAGTATACTCCGATTTGATCCGGACACAGCTTCACTGACCAGTCGTCAGGAGCGGCCAGCCATTCCGTTCCTAAATTGATAGAGTATTCCAGAAAATGCGGGCGTCGTTGAAGACTGTCGGCACCGCCCATGTACGTTATCGGTTCACCAATCGTGCGGCGATGCGGAAGGTATTCACCAACAAAAAACGGGAACAGATTCGGGACGTCCTCAGTGTACTGCGTAGCACGATTGCGGATATCTGGAGACCTAATATCGCCAGCTTCGTTTGCGACCCACAGTCTCCTCACCGTTTCTTTTCCAGAAAACAAAAGCGAGTCTTTGTCCAGACTGTCAGCAGTTAGCTGGTCATCCGATTGCGCCCATCGCGGATAAAGCGGCAGCGTGAACTCGATTTCCTCAAAGTCGCCGAGCGCCCGAACCTGATTAAAACTGTCGCCGATCTCGTTCGACACTGACAACTGATTTACGTTCGACCATTCAAGATTCAACAGCTCGCCAGGCGTTTGCAAGAACAGAGTTTTCTCTTCCCCGACCCCGATTTTGAACAACTTGATTTTCGGATTTGCTGTCCCTGTCGCATAGTCCGTAAACCAATTGTACCCGAGCGGAATCAGCAGCATGTCCAGCGCTTGCGGAAGCCGAGTGCCGAGCGGAATCCGCACGTCGCGAATCTCAATCACGCCGCTTACAGGAATTGCTTCGAGAATCTCAGCGTACGTTGGATTGCGGATGAACTCTTCCGGGTTGAGCAGTTCGCACAGCGATTGGATCGCACGTTGCAGCGTCCATTCAACCCTCGATTGTCCCTGATACGCAATTCCGTCTGGAGTAAAGGCGATTTCCGGGTGCGTCCATAATCGCCCACTAAGGCCTACTCGTGTTTCCGACGACATATTGAACAGCGTGCGGTCATCGACCGTCGGATTGAACACAATGTCGTCAACGATTGTCGCAGCCGCTGTGAGTCTGGAATGCAGTGCGTCGCGAACATCGTAGTACGTTACCGGAGTCCCAAAGTGATAACTGCGCAACTGACTCTGAGCGGTCAGGGAATCGCCGCCCTGTTCGACCTTCACGGATTCCTTGACGTAGTCGCCGAGATGAAGGCGCGTTTTTGACCCGTCCTGCAGATAGACCGCCACCATTCTTTTGAATGACGACGGCTGATCACGATCGACAAGGTAATCCGCGAGAGCGTACCGCAGCTCCGCATAGTCCATGCGAGAGCCGCCAGCCGACTGCACGACAGTCGAGGCATAGCAGTTGTCGAACGTCTGAGCTTCGCCAGGTGGAGCACCGCCCGCAGGCCCGAGCGCCGTCAGGAACTCGGGGTAAACATATACCAGTGCCCCGGCGGTGTTGATCGCATCCGTGGTCATTCGTCAAGCTCATCCACGATCGCGACTTGAGGCACTTCGACGGGCAGTGACTCTGGCTTCGGGACTGGCAATGCAAATCCCGTTTGCGTCATTGTTTTCTGGACTTCTTCCCGATGCTGGTCGAGAGTCGGGAGCCCGGTTTCCGGATCTGGTTTCCAGCTTTTGTCCATGTCTTCATTCATGATGCCACCTGTCTGAATTTGAGAGTGCCTCGTTGATTCCATCCATTCACACCCGAGCCGTCTTTCCAGGGCTCTTCCTCAGGTTCGAATCCCTCGAAGATGCACTGCGTGAATGGCGTGCTGTCACCGCCTCCAAGGTTGTATGTCAGCGTTCCAGTCGTTCCCATCCACAGTGCCATCGTTGCCACACCCTGTTGCAACGTAAGGTGTGTCGCGTATCCTGTCAGTTGCAGTGGGCATGTCAAATAGCGAAAGTGAGCTTTTCCGTACAGGTTTTGTTCGCCGACGACTCCGAAAAATGTTTGAGCCACGCGCGAGAACTCGAATGCCGGGGCTTTGATTGTCCCGAACAGATGCGTTCCAAAATCCCTTACACCGATTGTGAGAGTCGCCATGTTATTCCGCTTACAAAAACCAAATCAAGGCGCTGTGACTGCAGGCAAAGCAGATTCCTTCGGTCGTGCGGCTGGTGCCTGGATCCTGACTGGCATTTGAACAGGAGCCGGAGATGCCGCTTGTGCGGCCAGAATTTCGTTTTGCCGTTCCAACAATGCGTTCGTCTGTTTCTGTGCTCCAAACAGGCTGCTAAAAACGGAGGCCAGCCCTACTGACGTGTCGCGTAGTACAGGAGCACCCGCAACAGCGTCTACACTTCTAATCGTTCCGGTTGCCAACTGCGCCGAGGCTCCGGCGAACGGAACACCTGACACTGTAGCACTTTCCACGAAGGTCTTGTCTTCGTTGTCTCGCCGTCTTTGACTCGTGTCAAGCTCAAGCATTGCATCGCTGTTTTTCATCGCGTCAATCGAGCGCTGATTTTCAATCCGATTACGTTCGGCCTGCATCCCCCCGGCTGCAACACCAAGATCAGTCTCAAACTGCGCCGGGTTATTCTGGAGCTTCTCCAGCTCGCCAACACGGTCCTGACGTGCAATCAACAGTTCCGCCGAGGCGATATTTTCTCGCCCGAACAGGTTGCCGAGTGCGATCTGGCGTTCCGCCTTGTCCATGTTGCCGATAGCACCTTTGAGAGTTTGCAGAACCTGATCGAGACTTTCCCCCACGAAATCAACCTGATCAGGCTTGAGCCCCATGCTGTTCAAAGACTTGGTATTCGACTTATCTCCGCCTGCGGTCTTCAGGATGTTCACAAAGTTCCGCATACCAGTACCGGCCTGTTCAGCTGGCAGCACTTCACGAAGCGTCGTGAACCCCGCCAGCGCCTGATTCAGAGACATGCCAGCCGACTCAAATACAGAAGCGGACTTCGCGAAATCCTGCAGTTCGGTCAACTGAAAATCTGTCTGCTTGAACACGCCCTGAGCGGCCACAGCCAAACTCTTCAGGTTTTCGTTTGTCTTCGGGATTCCGTAGGCGTTCAATGCCTCCGTGAGAGCCGAGACTAATTGTTCGGGGGAGCCCTGAAAACTGGTTGCCTGAATTGTGTCGAGAACTGTCTTCAAGGTGCCGGACCCGACTGGATCCTGGAACCCCGAACCGGCAAGCTGCGTTGCGGCCTTGAACCCTACTTCCGCTTTCAGTCCCGCGTCAGATGACTGATCAATGATGGTCTGTGTTGCTGCTTTCGTTTCCGGATCAGTCAGCCCCGCTTGAATCTGCATCTTGCGCGCAAGCGTGTCAATTGCAACAATCTGGTCGGCCGCTTCGGAAACTGTCTGCCGTTGTGCTGCGGCTACGTTTTGCAGCGCGCGGAACAACGCTGTTGCCGTTGTTGTCGCACCGCCCATCGACGTTGCAATTTCACCCCATGAGGAAATGATAGGTACGTTTAGTTCTCGCTTCGCACCCGCGACAGCGGTTTTTAACGCGTCGACTTTCTTGCGCTGCGCATCAAATTCCGCCGTACCCACCACCATCCGTTTTAGTGCCGCCTCGTTCTGCTTCAGTTCGCGCTCCAATCGTGCAAAAGAACCGATCGCAAGGTTGTTTGACTTGAGAGCTGTATCGCCGGTCATCTCCAGCAGTTTTTCCTGTCGTTCAAGCCTGGCCGTCACCTTGTCCAGCGCGAGCGTCATTGATGCGGCTGTAGCAATCCATTCAACTGCAATCTTCTCAGTCACGACTCCACCTCCGTCTTGCGGAAAAGACCGAGCGTTGAAAGCACTACGTCAATGACGTTTTTCTTTCCGACCCACAGGTCGAGGTACGCGGCGACTTCGGGAGTCATGCGATAATTGATTCGCAGCAGCTTCAACAGCCATTCCACCTGCTCGCCGGGATCGACTGCAAACAGCATGTTTCGCAGACCGAAGTTTTCCAAATAGACCGCTGTCATCGACTTAGCTTCGTCGCACACCCACGAGAACTTGCGAATCACTTCCCAGCGCATCGAGCCATCATCGTTGTAGACGGCCCGTGAGTCGACTGTGCTCGGCGTCGGGAGCTTCCACGTTTGCTCACCCAGCCTTGTCCGCGTTCCGTCCTGAGTGTATGCCCGGCGCATCTCGCTTTCATGCGGAACTGATGCCGTCCAGATCCCGATCCAGTATCGCGGCTTGCCGGCGTCATCCTTTACAATCGACGGGAGCCATGTTTGCTTTGCAGCGTCGAAGTGAATGTGCGGATTCGTCGGCGACAGCCATCCGAGCATGACGCCTGTCAACTGGTTCGGCCCGTTCGCGTTTGCCGCGACATCCTGTGTGCTGTCACTGATCAGGTCTGTCAGCCCCGCAACCTTTGCTGCACTTTCAAGGTCAGCCGGTTTGATGTCGGGAATAAATGCCAGAAAATGCACAGGCGAAACCCCATGTTTTCAGAGTTCAAATGCAATAATCCACACCTTGCACGAGGCAGCGTTTGCCGCAAGGTACAAAGTTGTGTACGTGGTGTTGATTTCAAAGATTGACGGAATCGACGCCGGATACAAGCGAAACGGATAAACCGTCGTCGCGACGCCTGCCTGCACGTAATTCGTCGCGTCTAAATTGTACAACATCACGACGTGAGGGGTGCTCAGCCCGGTTAGCGCAACCGTAACCTCTCCAGTTGTAATCGTGCGCACCGAATCAAACGCCAGTTGCGTTGTTTGGTTGATCTGGATACGGCCAGGGTTAACGTCTTTTCCAAGTTGGCCGTTGGCCAGTTGCAGGCGCGTGTTGAGCGTGATTTCCGATGCCATGTTTTCTAAACCTTATGGAATTGTTACAGCCGAAGAGCTTGTCAGCGTCTTGCCGTGCAGCGTGATTGTTGCTGTCCCGTTATTGTTGTCCGAGACTTCAAAGCTGGTATCTGTCAGGCCACCAGCGAACGTAAACCGGATGTTTTCCAGCACGGTTGCTGAGTACACGCCCGCATCAGCTCGCCGTCGCATATAGACGTTTGCTGATGTCATTGCGGTAAACACGCCGAACGCCGCAATAACTGCGTCAATGTCCTGAGTCACAATTTCAATCGTCGGTTCGACGGCTTGAATACTGATGATCGTTGGTCGTACAAGCCCTTGAGACCAGTGCTTGACGAGCCGGATGCCAGGTGTCACCTTGAACGACTGCACGCCCACAATCAGCGTTCCGTTGATATAAGCTGGACCGAGCCCGTATTCGAAGCTAAACGCCTGCGAGGCCAAAGCGTTGCCGGCGCTGCCAGTCGCCCCCGCCGTTGTTCCGTTGGACGAAATCCAATGAATTTCCGCTTGGCATGTCGCGGCCTCAGACTCTTGCGAGACCTCGTAGGAAATTGGAATTGTCAACGCTGCTGCACCAGTGATCGCACAGTGGTTTGACCCGCTTGCAAACAGCCCGCCACTTGCACGAGACTTAACCGGAACCGTAATCGTGGACGACGTGAGAGACAGCCCGACCGAGGAAAACGTGTTCGTTCCAAGTGCTGCCAACACGCCCACGTCAGTTGACGTAAACGCCGTAACCTGCTCCGACTTTGTTCCGCTCACATGATCGACAATTGCGCCTCCCGATGGCGTCCGTTTCACATGCTCGTTTCCGGATCGAGGGTTCGTGCTTGTCACGCCGCGAATCGTTGTCGCACCCAGAATAATGTCAGCCGCTACGAATGTCGCCATTTTGGTTTAGCCCTTTGTGCGTCGAGTGCGTTTTCTTCGGTACTGGTCGGACGTCGCGAGCCTCTTGTATTCGCGAGCCATTCGCTTGTTTTCGAGGTTTGTTTCTTTCGAACTTACGACTTCGATTTCTCGCCGTTGCCAGTTCGTCAGCCTGTGTCTGGATGTTCCCGAGGTCTCAAGTCTGCTGTTGTATTGTGTGGCCGTGATCTTGACTTTTTTCAGCACTGCCCGGCGAAGCGTTCCGGAATACACGTTCGGCTTTTGGTGCCCGTACTTGTTTTTTTTCCTGAGGTTGTATTTGTCTGTTCGGGGAGCCGCCCCGTATTCCGCGTATGCGATTTCTTCGAAGTGTTTTGGCAGTCGTTCGTATTGATGCCGCGTCGCAACGTCGCGAAGGATTTTCTTCATGATCGTCGCGTGCGCCCGCTTGTTCAGATCGAACGATTTGATCAGAAAGCTAAGTTTGATCATATCATTGCAGCGTGATCACGAGTCCGATTATGCTCATCCATTCAACACGCCCCTGATTCTCAGACGGATCAATCCGACCGGGTTTCAGTGGCATCGTCACCTCTTCAAACATCAGACCGCCGGAGTTATTCACAGCCCCGTTGATGCCTGCAATTAGTGAACTTAATTGAGTCCAGTACCACACGGCTTGAGTTGAAAACGTGTTGCGGTTGAATTCCGGGATTTCCAGTTCGATCGTGACATTAACGGTCAAATTTCCCCGCAATGCTCCAGCCGTCCATGACGATCTTTGCTCGTCAATATCAACTACGATACACGGGCAAAGGCTGTACTCGGTTTCCTCAACACCGTATTCATAAATCCGCTTCGTGGCCTCTGCCGCCGATGCTGTTCCAGTGATCGTTTGCCATGCCGTCAATGCAGCCAGCATTGCTTTCACGTTCACAATTGTGGTGTTGACATCTTGTGCGGCCACCTATATGTCCCCCACCTTTCTTGCACCCTTGATGTCCGCTTCGTAATGCACGAGCCGAACGACTCGGGAACCGTACTGAGGCTCGTCAATCGACTCGACTTCGTATCGTGCGTCCCCGATCTTCCATGCGTCCGAATGATGAGCCGTGATCGTGCTTTTGATCAGCAGTTCCCCGCGTCGCACATAGCCTTTGCCACGTTGGTTATCAGCCACAACAGTCGGCTGCTGAGTGAAGATCCCGACAACGATGGTCGCGTTGTCCTTGTCGCCTTTGGCATATCGCAGAAAGGTTTCTGCAAAGTCCGCGACGACAAGAAAAACGTCAGTTATGTCAGATGCGATGATCGCAGCCAAAGTCATCAGGAGATCCGCAGTTGAGCCTCATGCCACGACACACCGACCAAAGCTGTGCCTGTTGCAGTCCCGACAACTACGTTGATTCCGAGAGTTGCGCCAGGCGGGATGACGATTCCGCCTTCGACTTGTGCCACCAATCCGACTCCAATTGAGACAGCCGCACCGGCAGGCTGAGAAGCTAGCGCAGCCCATTTGTTTGCAGTCATGACTGTCGTGGCAACCGCTCGCCGAGCTCGACCGCCGTAGGCTTTGCCCATTGGCGAATTGATCAACTGCGCCGCGTCATCTGTCGGAGCGGCTGCAGATGGCGACACTTGATAAATCAGTGTGGCACCTGACGCTGCTGTGATCGACGTAAGACAAAACCACCATATGGAATCGATCACGTAACACTTTCCTGTGCCGGGCTCGCCGTTGAACAAAGACAGTTCCGAGCGAGTGGTCGGCATCGTCGCGACGTGCGTAAACGCTGACCCTGTTGCGATCTGACAGGTGTATGTGTCGCCGAGCCGAACCAAATCCGTTTTTAACGGAAGGCCGTATGCAATCAGTAGTTCGCCTCGACTCGTAATACCCAGATCCCCTTCACCGTCGCCGTATGCCGGAACCGAAGTCCCGCGGACTCTGCCTGCCGATAATGTGCCCATTATGATTGTCCTTTGAATTCGAGATTGATTGTCTAAATGAACGCCGACTGATCAGCCAGGACTACGCCCCGTGTGCATATCGGTACTGGATTTTGAACTGAGCAATCGTCACAGACGGAACGCCAGTTCCAGAAGCCTTTTGGATCATGATCATCGGCTGGACATTTTGCCCGGCGGTGATATTGGCCATCGTGAACGTCGTAGCGGCGGACACTCGTTCGCCTTCCACGAAAAAACGTACGTCTGTGAGCCCGTTCGAGAAATCAATCTTGAATGTTTTATAGACAGCCGCCAGTGTTGCGCCGGTCGCCTTGTCGTCATTGTCGACAGTGTTGTCGTCCGTTTCCGTGAGAACGGCAGAGGTAGAACCCGACCCCTGCATTCTGAACCAGGCATTCACGCCAACACTATCCGCGGTGTCATTTCGTGCGTTACCAAGACCCATGACCAGCGTCGTGACGGAGTTAATTCCCGAGACCTTTGCGATTATTTCAACGAACTGAATTTGAGCCAGATCAAACGCCAACACGTCCTTGTGGTATAGTGTCACAATCTGAGCTTCGCTGGTTGACTCCAGTGTCAAAGCTGCCGCCCCGCCGTCTGCGGTTTCGCACAAATACGTTGGCGTTCCAGCAGCACTTGTGTCAGCGATCGTCCAGCCATGTGCTCCTGGAGTTGTTGAGAACTCCTGAGCCCGATTGAACAAGCCTTCAAAACACGCTACCCCTCGATTAATCATTGCAAATCCCCCTTAGGAATTGGTTCGGCTACTCGCCTCAACGCTACTCGCGGGAAACAACTCCCGAGAAAATGGGAGCGGCAGAACGCCTGCCGCTCCCGTGCTTCATTCACTATGCTCCGTCGTGCTTTTGCATTCCGCGATGATTCAGCGGAGCAGCGCCGAACGTCTGCAAAATGATTGCCGATTGGCTCATCGTTCTTTCGTTCATGAACGAGCGAACAACCGGAGTTTCCTGACCCTTCAAAAACGACACCTCGACGGTATCAATCTGTGACGGATCTCCAAACAGATAGAACGCCGACGTTGACGCGACGTCGAGCAAAGGCTCGATGACCGGAATCAGCGTATTCGATGGGTTGTAAACGGCGGAAGAAATTGACGTAACCGGATCAGCAACCGACATAACAAGCTGCATAATCGTGGTATCCAGAGCCCCAGGCCCCACGAGATACCTTGCCTGCAGGTTCAAAATGTCGGCAGACTCAGCACCTTCCGGCGTGTTCTCGCCTCGCATCTGGCGCATCTTATTCTTCAAAACCTGAAGGCTAAGGTTTGTGGGTGTTGTTGCGCCTGTGGTCAGGTTCGACCGCTTGCGGTTTCCTGTTGCGGTTGCAAGGAACAAGGCCTGACCGTCGGACATCGTCGGGTTGCTTGTGATCTGAGACCAAGCAACCGCGTTGACAGTCCGGCGAGCGGCTGCACCGAGTTGAGACGGAGCGGGTCCGAGAACCCCCATGTCATCGTTGACCAGCAGCCGATAGCTAAAGTCCAGTTCCAGTGAACGAGACTCAACCGCATATGTTTCCTTGGCGTCAGCCATCGACGCTTTGACCGGGTTGTCGTTGTCGTTCCAAACCGGAAGGTTTGGAATGGACCCGATTCGCATACGATTGATGTTTTTGAAGTCATCAACTGACGCCCCTCGTTTCATCGGACCTTCCCAGGTCGATGGAGCTTCAACATAGCCCAGCATCATGCTTTTGTTGATCGCGTCCAACGTAAGGTTCGCGAACGATCCCGTATTGTTATACGCAGCCCCGGAAGACCGGAACTGAATGCCCATGTCGGTTGCCCGCTGCGAGCCAAACATCGCGATGATCGCGATATTCTCACGACTCATACCGCGCGTCTCGACACCCATAACTGACCGCACAATTTCATGTGCAATGTCGAACATGGATGCTGTTTTCCACTGTTCAGCACCTGCTGCCCGTGTAGCTTTCGGAAACACTCGTTCCATCGTTTTAGCTCGCGTTTCAGCAAGCCGATCGACAAAAACATTTCCCTCGGGAGATGGAGGCGACACTGATTCCAGTGCTCGCAGAGTGAGCGCAGTTTTCACGTCGGCCAAAAAACGGTCAGAGCCTTCACCAGTGACGCGGATTGACGGAGCAAACCCGACTTCTGAAGAGGTGTTTTTTCGTACCGTCAGCAAGTGCTGGCGAACTGCGTCCTGCGAGTCCAGACCGCGGCAGTGCTCGGCTTCTGCAGGCAAACCTGACAACTCGCACAGTGCGTCCACTTCCTTGCGAAACGCCTCGGCCCTAGTCCGTTCCTTGCGGATCACGTTTGTGGTCGCAGCTTCAATCATTTCCTGGATCGTGTCGGTTGTTATATCGCGACCTGCCTCAGTTTTTTCTATCGTGATTTTTTCAGGTGGCGTTGGGGGATCACTGAGTAAATTGCGATTTGTCACCAGCCATACCTGAGCCTCTGCGTCGGTCAATGTTGCCGACATGCCTTTTGACACAAGCAACGCGCGAAGTTCTTCGTTCATCTGAAATTGTCCTTTCTTTGTGGACTCAAAACGGAACGCTGCCGGATCGAGTCCACGCAGCTTTGCTTGTGCGTCAGCGCCGATCGGAGTCAACGAGACTTCCCGGAGCCGCCACTTCGTTACGACATTTAGCGGGCCATCGAACTGACGGCCGCTAATCGTTTTGCTTTCACCGGCGGGAACATACACCCGCTTCTTGACTTCATAGCCGACACTTACGTCGGTGATGTGCCCATCGCGAACACCGCTGATCGCATCCTCAGCGTTTGCAGATTTGCTAAACGTCAGCGTTGATGTCACCTGCCCGTCACCGATTGTGATTGCACGGGCAGAGCCGAGTTGATCTTTGACTGATCGTCTGTTGTGTGAGTCAAGAAACGGAACCTGTCGCGACTTGGGAAACTCGATGCCGCTCGACAGCAATATCTCCGGCATCATTTCCATTCGTTCAAAGTCCGGCATCAGCACCGGGGCTTCGGTCGAAATCACGGCCTCGACCGTGCGCGCGTCGTGATCAAAAGTCTTTGACCGCAGCTCAAGAGACCGCGACACCATTTCGAGCGGCGCGTCTTCACGCTTGCTGAGTTCAGGGAATTGTCTGGACGCCTTAGGCATTCGCTGACTCCTTATTTGCATCTGCGTTTGCCGCGACTGTCTCTGCCGCCAGTTGGTCCTGAGCGTCAACGCTGAACACGTTGTTGACGACCGCTTCGGGAATGCCCTTGGATTCTGCAGTCGCGTAAAAGTCCGCGACGTCGTTGAGCACGTCCGACCATGACACGTTCATTCGAGCGCATTCCATCTGCGGGGAACTAAGCCCGTGTTGCATTCGCATTGCGGCAGCAGTGATATCTTTTTCCGGGTTGATGCTTTGAGCAACCGGACCTTGCCACTTTGCGGCAAGGTACAGACTCGGCTGCTCCGCAAATGCCTCGACCGACAGCGTCGGTCCAAAGTATCCACTGACAACTGCGGCCTTCACGACGGCTTCGTAGATTGGCTGACAAAACCCGCTCGCAAACCATTCTTGAAGAGCCATGACTTCTGGCCATATGTCATTGTCAGCAGCCTTTTCGGAGCTGAATGACGACTGGCGATAGTCTCCGATCACCGTGCTTGATTTCACGGCTGGCATTCCTGCCGTGACACCGCGGAGCATATGCTGCACAAACCCTTCCGGATTGATGTTCGGCTGGTTTGGTGAGAACGTTTGCAAGTCACCAGTCTCGCCAAGATTGACGATCATTCCAGGCTGCATTTTTGTGATTGCATTGCCGTCAGCGTCGGTCAGGTCTGTCCCGTCAGAAGTGCCGGATTGGTTTTCCGATGCCGCATTTAGCCCGAAGCGAGCTTTTCCTGTTGGCTTGCGAATGCCCATTGCGACACAAGCGGCCATTGCGGTTGATTTCAGGACATTGAACTGCAAATCGTTCGCGTCACGCATCGGCATCATCGAGGCTGCAAACCATGTCACGCCTATTACCTGATCAATGTCGTCCTCGGTAAATAAATGACGCACTTGTTCGACCGGAATTCTTCTCGCTTTCTGGCCTTCTACTGAACCCGGAACGCCGTCTGTAACCCAGTACGCTGCACGTTGACCGTTCGGCGTGAACTCGATTCCGCGATAGAGCGAATGCCCGCGTTTGATTTCGTGCGGCGGGACATCATTTGTGAGTCGCGATATGTCGATAAACTGCAAAGCCATTGCGACCGGGAGATCCCGGCGAAGCATTTCAGCATTGTCGACAGGCACCAGCTGGTAGAGAACATTTCCTGACAATACGCACGCGCGCAGAGCAAGTCGCTGAAGACCCGGCATTGTCTGCCCGCCTTGGCCTGGCAGTCCCCGAACATCAAATCCGCAGTCGATTGCAGTCCAGAGTTGTTTACACCGCTTCCGAAATTCCGTGTTTGGTGAGCCGTCGGCATTCATTGCGAGCGACTCAGGAATCATCGCCGGGCCGATCACCTTTGCTTCGATCGCCCTGACGATCTTGCGAGCATATGGATTGTTTCGCCATGCGTTCCATGCGCTCGACCGCAGTCTGTCGAGCTGCTCAGTCGGGATGCTGTTTTCTTTTCCGTCCGACCCGGAGCGACCTCGTGTAAATCTGGTCAGCTTCCCCGCATCGTAACCGCCAGAGCCACCAACAACCGTGGCCATCTGTTGTAACGTGGCCCTTGCAGAAGCTCGCGACAATGCCCAACGTGGAGACAAGAGGCTTATGATTCGATCGGACAGAGCAAGGCTCATAGCGAGGGCTCCATCAGGAGACCAAGCGAGCACATTGACCCGCCGCTTTCGGCAGCTTCAATAATTTGTCGCAGCAGTTCGTCACGCCGCTTCGTCAGGGCGGAATAGTTCGCCATCATCTTCACGCGACCTGACACAGTGTAGGACTGTGCCGTCAAGCATGAGGTGATTGCCGCGTCGGTAAGCGTGAGTTCTTCTGCCGCTGTCATTCACACAGTGTGTGATCAGCCGGCACGGGCAGGCATTACCAAGTTTACCAATGAAAAAAGGCAGGACGGAAAACCGCCCTGCCTTTGTGGATCAGTATTTCTTATTCCTGTTTTACTTCTCCGCAAGATCTCCAAGGTATTTTGCAAGATCACTTGCACTCACGAACACTTCACCAATAACGATTCCGTTGCGGCGGCGGTCGAGCATCACTGGTGGCCTCTCTGTGTTCGCAGGAATAGACTGTTCATCAGCCACAAGCCATGCAGCTTGTTGTGAGTCGCTCCGGATGTGATCGACAGCAAACACCTGCTTTGTTTGCTTTGTCGTCATATTGTCAACAGATATCATCATGTGGTCGCCTCCTCTGAGGATAACCTTTACTGGTTCACCATTAACAATTTTTTGCTGATCCGGAATCGGCAATCTGGAAACGCGCCGCATTATAAGCGGGCTTCCCGCTAGACTGACGAACACACCGGGAAGCATACTTCCGTGAGCAATTCGCCGGAAGTAGTCCATGTTTGGTATTCGCAATGAAGAAACATCGACTTCCAATTGTTCAAGCCTGCGAACAATGGCTCCAATTTTCATTATGGAGTCTGCGGTGAGAGCCAAGCAGTCATTCATTTGAGACAGCAATGACTGCACATCGTGTTCTGACTTAATTTGTTCTAGTGACGATGCGATATCGTTCCTGTGGCCCGTGCCTTTTTCGACAATCGTAGCAGTTGACATTCTATCAATTTCCTTTAATTAAGTCGCTTAAACCTTCAATTGCACGCAACACGCTAATAGCAAACACGCCCTTGTGTTTTCTTTTTCGTTCTTCCCGCTTCAACTCACGAACTCTCGCACCCTTTACGGGATCCGCCATTCTCTTTCGCATCTCTGCCGCTTTTTTTCTGCGGTACTCTTTTATTTGGTCTGCCGTCATTTCTGACCGAATGACCGCGTGTCGAAGAGATGCGCTTCTCTGATCAATCAACGATCGCTTAATACCCTTTGCTTTTTGTTTTTCCCTACGATTTGCTTCCGACCTTCGCCGTTTTGCAATTTGTTCGGGATCACTCCTGTGTCTTGCGTTCCAGTTCCTTTGTGACTTTCGTACAGTTTCCCTGTTCTGTGGATTTTCCAACCATTTAGCCCGAGTTGCCCTAGTCTTTTCCCGATCGATGGTTCTTCTTTTTGCTTTCCAGATTGGTTTGTACCGATTTCGCAGCTCATCACGACACTCGCCTTCATGCGTTTTTGTGGTCCCCCAAACCGCTACGGGCTTGCCACAAATAACACACGAAATCGTTTCTGTTGTCCCGCGTTTTTTTCGCTGTCTCGTGTTAGTCGTTTGGCGTTTTCTTTCAACACTACATTCTTTACTACACGTTATCTCGGACCCACTTGTTTTGAGCCGAAAGTTTTTTTTGCAGATCACACAATTGCGGTACTTCGGCATACGTTTAGCTGTTTTTCGACTCAGCGTCTTGCCACACACGGTTCCGCATGTCTTATGATTCGCAGGAGCATTAAATGCGATTCCGCAAATGCGACATGATTTCATCATGTTTTTTCACTCCAAACGAAAAAACCCACAGCACAAGAGGCAAGTCCTGTGTGTGGGTTTCTCAGTGCGAGCCGGAGCCCGCGAAAGTCGACTGAATCACTCCTTGCCGAGTGATTGAGCGGGCACGATACCAAGACCCATGACCTGTTGTCAACGCTCACCGTCAAGGTGAACGATCCTGTGTTGCACGGTAACCGAGTGCAACTCTATTAACACGCTCCACGTGTGACCGCATGGCGGGTGCTCAGGCAACAGCGTCTGGATGCACTTGTAATACGTCCGGCCATTCGGAGCCGTGCTGTACGACGTTCCGTAGCCCTGGCAGCGTTCCCAGCACAGCGGGCAGCGTCGATGTGGTGCCATCATGCGACCGGATGACGTGCGAGTGATCTCAGGTGGCGGGTCAACGCTCGCAGGCAATACTGTCGGAGCGGGAGCCGATGTCCGCGACACCACGGGCTTCTCGACGGATTTCATTGGCGGATTGTGCTTCTTGCTATTCTGTCCATGTTCGTCCATCGGGTCTTCGATCTCCTGAGTATGTGACGGCCTTCGTGGCTGTCGCGATTTCGCTACGATTCGGCATTCCGCCCCGCTCTTCAATCCACGCTCTTCCCAGCGCCAGTCCATACCGCACGGCATCGCGAAAGTCGTTCGGTGCATTTTCGTCACTCTTCACCCAAGTCATCCGCGCATTCCCTCGCCCGTCGATCTTGTCAGTGAGTGTCGAGTTGCACATCTCGCACAGAAAATCAATGTCATGCTGTGCGCCCGCCGGAAGGGTCAGCGCTCCCGGTTCTCCGGGCAACTTGTCTTCAAGCCTCGACTGCAGATCGGTTTCCCAAAAATCCGTGTTGACGTGAAACAGCAATTGTCCGTCAGAAGAGTGTCGACTTTCGCCAACAGTGGCGAGCTTATACGGCTGGCCTTGCAGGTCAGTCGATGACCCTTTGCAGGCCAACATTCCGGGGTGAGTGTTACAAAAGTCGTATGTGTTTTTTGTATCCCAACCTGAGTCAACTGCGGCAGCAACCGGAACCAGTCCGTTCCCGCCGTCGGCGTGCGGATACGTTGCTCGAATCACGATATCCCAGATCGACTCAAGTGTGATTGACATCCCGTAATCGACCACTGCGGCCTGATCGCTTTCCCCATGCGCGAGAACAACCCATTTCACGAAGCCGCCGTCTGCCGCCTGCCGGTCGACAGTCACCGTGAGGAAGCGACCAAAGTCCGGAACAGTTCCGCGCCGCGTCGTTGTCGATAGTCGTTCGCCGACTTTTTCCGGAGTGCTCTTCGTGCGCTTGATTTCCCACGTCTCGCCCATGTACCCGTTGACGACATCTTGCAGATCACGCGGCCTCTTCTGCGCCTGGATCCACGCGCGAGCAAAGCTCCCCCACGTCTCGGTAAGTGCGTACCAAGATGCCAGCGGGCCAAATCCGACCGTGTCAGATCCCGACTTTGTTGCTGTCCCCGTGATCTCTCCGCTGACTGAAACAGTGCATCCGTCCGGACACCACACGCCACGCCGCAGCATCTGGACGCGATGATGATTTTCGATTTTCCCGATGCACTTCTCGCACTCGTAGTACGCTGTGCGGAATGCAATTTCGGCAGATGAATTTCCGTGGTCATCACGGTCCCACCGGAATCCTCCTGGCGAATACTCGTCACCTTTTCTCAGTGTCTGAAACTCCCCGCAGTGCGGACACGGAACGTAGCGGCGATGCTGATTCGATTCTTTCATCAGCTTTTCAATTCGGCTGCGTCCTTTGATTGTTGGTGTCGATTCAAAAATGATCTTGTGATCCGGGAACCCCTTGAAACGATTCACGAACAGTTTGAGTGAGTCGCCTTCGTTTGACGCCGAGTCGTCCCACTTGTCGATCTCCGACGCAGTCCCGAACCATGCTCCAACGTCGGCGAGGCTTGACTCTGATCCCGACCAGCCTACGAAAATCTGGCACGTCTCCATTTTGACGTGCAACTTGCTTTGCCGTGCCTCGGGCGGCAGTTGCTCCCGCACGCCGTCAGCGTTTCGAAGAATCGGATACAGCCTTGACCCGATCACCCGTGCGGCTGCGTCTTTCGTGGGGCTCGCGAACATCATGTTGCGAGGCTCAGTCGCCGCAACCATAGCCATCAGACTCAGGCAACTTGTGGTCTTGCCGAGGCGGGTACCCCACTGCAAAACCACACGCCGGACTGACCGATCATCGAACGCCGCCAGCACTCCGCTGACATGCGGAAACGACGCCAGCGAGAACGGCAGTCCGCCTGTTTCGGTCCCCTTGGGCATCGTGACATGACGCTGCAGCCAGTCTGCGGTATGTACTCGCGGCTGAGGTTTCAAAAGTCTGGTAGCTTTCAACGCTATCATTCTGCAGCAGTAACCTTTCCGAGTTCCGCCATCTCCAACCGACGGCACGTTGCTGTGAGCACGTCGCGACAATGTCTGTCTGATTCTTCACGCACAAATGATTTCAGTTCCGCCGGAGCACTTGCTGCCAGCATCTCAGGCAACTGCATGACTCCGGCCTTCAGCTCTGTTAGTGCCACGCTCGCCCACAACTCCACGTCGGTTCTGTCAAGGCTCAGCAGCTTGTCACGATCCAACTCCAGCCGCTTTTGCTCGACCTGAATCTGTCCCAGTTCGAAATCCTGTTGCCGCTTCGCTGATGCCAGGTCGCTCTGTTGAATCCAGTTGCACCTCCATTGCACTATCTGCCTGATCGGCCACTTGCCAGGATCGCCCGGCATCGGTGGTGTCTTCAGCCGCCACGTCCTGATTGTGTGTTCGTCAAGTCCGAAGAATTCTGCAACCTCCGTCAGTGTGTGCAGGTCAAATCTGTCACGGGATGCAATCCTGCCCCTTGCTTCCAACAACAAATCAGACGCTGCCTGCAGCTCCTCCTGAGAGGTGGCGGATTCGATGGAGCTCTCCAAGTAGTGCAGCTCGCTGTTGCTCAATGTTGTCTGCCGTTACCGGGGAAAACTGATGTGTATGCTGATGCGCCACGAGCGCCACGGGGTTGTCAATGTCGTTATTCATTTCCATCAGAGCCGCAATCACTCTGCCCGCTGCAATTGCGTCTCTGTCTGTCCCCTTTGCCATGATGCCGAGCATCTTCATCGGGACCATTGACAGCGCTTGATCCGGAATGTCCCACTTCTGCCGTATGCCGCGTTCCAGCATTTTCATATCGCTGCGGCTCATTGTGGTTGTCATGCGGTCTCCTACGTTGCCCCCAGTTCAAAGGATGCAAAATCTGATACGGGGGTCCGGTTGCTGATTTGCATCGCCCCCACTGCCCCAAAAAAGGGCCCGTTGTTCATCAGCTCCCCGATTTTTTACAGACACATTTTCATCACCAAGCGAGACCCCCGACCCCCCTCCGGACCCCTGGAA
>Ga0163153_10001832_pt1 | contig 32615 bp, 21 predicted proteins | sample OliLakLV19MP6IB1_FD_148629 | JGI IMG/M metagenome (GOLD analysis project Ga0163153, IMG submission 148629) | Freshwater microbial mat bacterial communities from Lake Vanda, McMurdo Dry Valleys, Antarctica - Oligotrophic Lake LV.19.MP6.IB-1 | ecosystem: Environmental > Aquatic > Freshwater >... | reverse complement strand
GAGGAGGTTGTTCGAGGTTGCGCCGCCATCGACGCGCAGCTCGGTGAGCTTGCGGCCGGCATCGCGCTGCATGGCATCGAGCAGGTCCGCGGTCTGGAAGGCGATCGACTCGAGCGCCGCGCGCGCGATGTGCTCGCGTCCCGAGCCGCGCGTAAGGCCGAGGATCGCGCCGCGCGCATAGGGATCCCAGTGCGGGGCGCCGAGGCCGGTGAAGGCCGGCACGAGGTACACGCCGCCGTTGTCCGGCACGCTCGCCGCGAGCGATTCGATCTCGGCCGACGACTTGAAGAAGCGCAGCTCGTCCCTCAACCATTGCACGACCGCGCCGCCGACGAACACGCTGCCCTCGAGCGCGTATTCGCGGTCGACGTCGCGCGCGTCGCGGCTGCGTCCCATCTGCGCGCAGGAGGTGGTGAGCAGGCCGTTGCCCGAAGTCACCGCGGTGTCGCCCGTGTGCATGAGCATGAAGCAGCCGGTGCCGTAGGTGTTCTTGCCCATGCCGGCCTTGTGGCAGCCCTGCCCGAAGAGCGCGGCCTGCTGGTCGCCCGCGATGCCCGCGATGGTGACCGCCTCGCCGAGCATTTCCGGCGCGATCATGCCGAAGGCCCCCGAGGAGGCGAGCACATCGGGCAGGATGGCGCGAGGCACGCGCAGGATCTGGAGCAGCTCTTCGTCCCAGTCGCCGCGATGGATGTCGAAGAGCATCGTGCGCGATGCATTCGACGGGTCGGTCACGTGCAGGCGGCTTTGCGAAAGATTCCACGCGAGCCACGTATCGACCGTTCCGAATGCGAGCTCGCCTCGTTCGGCTTTGGCGCGCGCGCCCGGGATGTTGTCGAGCATCCACGCGATCTTGGTCCCGCTGAAATACGGGTCGAGCACGAGGCCGGTCTTGTTCTTGATGATGTTCTCGACACCCGATTCGCGCAGCTCCGCGCATTTCGCGGCGGTGCGCCGGTCCTGCCACACGATTGCGTTGTGCAGGGGTTCGCCGCTCTGGCGGTCCCAGAGGATTGCGGTCTCGCGCTGGTTGGTGATGCCCGCGGCGACGATCTCGGCGGAACCGATATCGGCGCGCTCCAGCGCCTCGCGCGCCACGTCGCGCTGCGATTCGAAGATCTCCTTCGGGTCGTGCTCGACCCAGCCGGGCTTGGGATAGATCTGGCGGATCTCGCGCTGCGCAACGCTGACGGCGGCGCCGTCCTCGTTGAACACGATGGCGCGCGAACTGGTGGTGCCCTGGTCGAGTGCGAGGATGTATTTCATCTTTTGCGACAATTGGTTGCAATTCTAGCAGTGGTAAAATTCTTCGCGTTGCAGCATGCCACGCTCGCACGATGTATCCGAAATGGTATCGAGCAAGCGCTAAAAAAGCCGGGGGATAGGACAAGATGAAGATCCACGAGTACCACCAGGGCAAGGAGTTGTTCCGCAGGTTCGGCCTGGTCACGCCGCGCGGCAAGCCTTGTTTTTCGGTCGACGAGGCAGTCGATGCGGCCAAGGAGCTTGGCGGCAAGGTCTGGGTGGTCAAGGCCCAGATCCACGCCGGCGGCCGCGGCAAGGGCGGCGGCGTCAAGGTCGCCAAGTCCCTCGAAGAAGTGCGCGCGAAGGCGAAGGAAATTCTCGGCATGCAGTTGGTCACGCACCAGACCGGGCCGCGGGGCCAGAAGGTGCGGCGGCTGCTGGTCGAGGAGGGTGCCGACATCAAACAGGAGCTGTATGTCGGCATGGTGGTCGATCGGGGCACGCAGCGCGTGGCACTGATGGCCAGTTCGGAGGGCGGCATGGACATCGAGGAGGTCGCCGCCAGGACGCCGGAGAAGATCCACAAGGTGTTCATCGATCCCAAGGCCGGGCTCACTGATCCCCAGGCAGAGGAAATGGCGAGGAAGATCGGCATCGCCGCGCCGCTCATTGCCCAGGCGCGCGATCTCCTCAAGTCGCTCTACAAATGTTTCGACGAAACGGATGCGTCTCTCGCCGAGATCAACCCGCTCATTACCACGGGCGAGGGCAAGGTCATCGCGCTCGACTCCAAGCTCAACTTCGACGACAACGCGCTCTTCCGTCACCCGGACATCGTCGCGATGCGCGATCTCGACGAGGAAGACCCCGCCGAGGTCGAGGCGTCCAAGTACGACCTCAACTACATCCAGCTCGAGGGCAATATCGGGTGCCTCGTGAACGGCGCGGGCCTCGCGATGGCGACGATGGACATCATCAAGCTGTATGGCGGGGCGCCGGCCAACTTCCTCGACGTGGGCGGTGGCGCAACGGCCGAGAAAGTCACCGAGGCCTTCAAGATCATGCTGAAGAACCCGGAGCTCGAGGCGATCCTCGTGAATATCTTCGGCGGCATCATGAAATGCGACGTGATCGCGGCCGCGTGCGTCGAAGCCGCCAGGCAGGTCAAGCTCTCGGTGCCGCTGGTGTGCCGGCTCGAAGGGACCAACGTCGAACTCGGAAAGAAGATCCTCGCCGACTCGGGCCTGCCGATCATTTCCGCCAACGACATGGTCGACGCGCGTGCGTCGAAGCCGCCAGGCAGGTCAAGCTCTCGGTGCCGCTGGTGTGCCGGCTCGAAGGGACCAACGTCGAACTCGGAAAGAAGATCCTCGCCGACTCGGGCCTGCCGATCATTTCCGCCAACAACATGGTCGACGCCGCGCAAAAAGTCGTCGCCGCTGCCGCGGGGAGAAAATGAGCATCCTCATCGACAAGAACACGCGCGTGATGACGCAGGGCATCACCGGCAAGACCGGACAGTTCCACACGCGCATGAGCCGGGAGTACGCCAACGGCCGCAATTGCTACGTGGCCGGGGTCAATCCCAGGAAAGCGGGCGAAGACTTCGATGGCATCCCGATTTTCGCCACGGCCAGGGAAGCGAAAGAGAAAACCGGCGCCAATGTTTCGGTGATCTACGTGCCGCCGCCCTTCGCGGCCGCCGCGATCGACGAGGCGATCGACGCGGGCCTCGACCTCGTGATCTGCATCACCGAAGGCATCCCGGTGCGCGACATGATCCGCACCAAGGACCGCATGAAAGCGAAGCGCACGCTGCTCATCGGCCCGAACTGCCCGGGCCTCATCACGCCCGAGGAAATCAAGATCGGCATCATGCCCGGCCACATCCACAAGAAAGGCCCGATCGGCGTGGTGTCGCGCTCGGGCACGCTCACGTACGAAGCTGTCGGCCAGCTCATGGAGCTTGGGCTGGGTCAATCTTCCTGTGTCGGCATCGGCGGCGACCCCGTCAACGGCCTCAAGCACATCGACGTCATGAAGCTGTTCAACGACGACCCGGCCACCGAGGCGGTGATCATGGTCGGCGAGATCGGCGGCTCGGACGAGGAAGACTGCGCGCGCTGGATCAAGGCGAACATGAGAAAGCCCGTTGTCGGCTTCATCGCCGGCCTCACCGCGCCCCCGGGCAAGCGCATGGGCCACGCCGGCGCGATCATCTCCGGCGGCAAGGGCACCGCGCAGGAAAAGCTCATCGTCATGGAGGAGTGCGGCATCAAGGTGACGCGCAATCCCGGCGAGATGGGCAAGACGCTCAAGTCGGTCCTGAAGTAGGGAGCGGCCCGGTTTTGGACAACAGCGCTGCGGCGACGGCCACAAATGCGGCCGTGACCCCTGTCGCGGTGGCCGGCCGGTTCGCAATCCTTCCCTACGCGGCGACGATCTTCCTGTCGTCGTTCCTGCTTTTTCTGGTGCAGCCGATCATCGCCAAGCAGATCCTGCCGTGGTTCGGCGGTTCGGCGGCCGTATGGACCACGTGCCTGGTCTTTTTCCAGGCGGTCCTGCTGGGCGGCTATGCCTATGCCGACCTGACCACGCGGCTCGGGCCGCGCCGGCAGGCGATGCTGCATGTGGGCCTGCTCGTGGTTTCGCTCGCGTGCCTGCCGATCCTCGCCTCCACGGGGTGGAAACCGCTGGGCAACGAGGATCCGGTCGGCCGCATCCTGCTGCTGCTCGCGGCGACCATCGGGCTGCCTTACTTCCTGCTATCGACCACGACGCCGCTCCTGCAGGCGTGGTACTGGCGGCGTTTCCAGGCCGCGGTTCCTTATCGCCTGTTCGCGCTTTCGAACTTCGCTTCGCTGCTCGCGCTGGTCGGCTTTCCGGTGCTGCTGGAGCCTTACTTCACGTTGCCGCAGCTCGGATGGACATGGTCCGGACTGTTCGCCTGCCTGGTGGTGTTGTGCGGCGTCACCGCGTGGCGCTCGATGCGGGCGATCACGGCGCAGCCGGGTGCGGGCAGGGCCGGAGCGACCGAGGCCGTGCTCACACCGCTGTCCGGCGTCTTGCAGCTCAAGTGGCTGGGCCTTGCCGCGCTCGCCTCGGTCATGCTGCTGGCGGTCAGCAACCACGTCACGCAGAACATCTCGAGCGTGCCTTTCCTCTGGGTGCTGCCGCTTGCGTTGTATCTCATCACGTTCATCTTCGCGTTCGACCATCCGCGCTGGTATCGCCGCACCCCTTTCCTTGTCGCGCTCGGCGTGCTCACGCCGTGGATGGCCTACGAGATCGCCTCCCTCCACCTGAACGTTGCCGTGCCTTTGTATTTCACCGGCATGTTCGTGGGCTGCATGGTTTGCCACGGCGAGCTCGCGCGCCTCAAGCCCGATCCGCGGCACCTGACGCGCTTCTACCTCATGATCTCGGTCGGCGGCGCGCTCGGCGCGGTCCTGGTCGCGATCGCCGCGCCGCTCGTGCTCAAAGGGTATTACGAGCTCGGGATCGCGCTGGTGGCGCTTGCGCTCCTCCTGCCGCTGCGGCTTGCCGGATATGCGCGCGTCGCGGGCATCGGCGTACTGGCCCTCACTTTCGGTTTTGTCGCGCGGGGATTCCACGAGTACACGACCGACGTGCGCGTGATGGAGCGCGATTTCTACGGCGTTGTGCGCACCCGCGACCGGCTCGACCCCGTGCCGTATCGCGCCATGTACCACGGCGCGATCATGCACGGCGGCCAGTTGCTGGGCGAAGCCAATCGCAACACGCCGGCCGACTACTTCGGGCCGACCTCCGGGTACGGCCGCCTGTTCGCGGCCCTGCGCGAGCAGGATCCGAAGAGGAAGCGCGACATCGGCGTGATCGGCCTCGGCGCGGGCGTCATCGCCTCCTACGGGCGGGCGGGCGACACGATGGTGTTCTACGAGATCAGCCCGCGCGTGGTCGACATAGCGAAGACGGAGTTCACTTTCCTCGCGGACTCGGCGGCGGCGACGTCCGTGGTGCTCGGCGACGGGCGCCTGAGCCTCGAGCGCGAAGCCCCGCGCAACTACGATGTCCTCGGCATCGATGCCTTCTCCGGCGATTCGATCCCGATGCACCTCATCACGCGCGAAGCGATGGCGCTGTACGCCAAGCACCTCAAGGCCGACGGCGTAATCGTGTTCCAGGCCACCAACCGCTACGTCGACCTGCTGCCGGTCATCAAGCGGCTGGCCTCGGAGCTCGGCCTGGAGGCGGTGGCGGTCTCCGATTTCCCCGCCGAGGACCCGAGCGGCCCGGGCTACTGGCGATCCTCGACCGACCAGGTGCTCGTGACGCGCAACAAAGCCATTCTCGCGTCGACGCACCTGCGCGAGGCGGCGGTTGCCATCGACGACAAGCCGGGCCTGCCCACCTTTACCGACGCGCATCACAACCTGCTTCGGATTCTGAAGTAGGTTTGTCATTTCAGGCAAGTTAACTGGCCGGTAAGCCGCATCCAGACTTGCTTTTCTGGATTTAAAGTTCATGAATCCCGTTTTCCTGAAGGCGCGACCCGGCTTTTTCCCCGCGTGCCGCCGGGAAGCGCCATAGCGGAACGACTGCCGCTGCTTGACCGCAGTCAAGATTCCGACCGCGCCGCTGCCGGATAATCGGAGGCAGACAAGGAGGCAGTGCAACATGGGTGGTCCGGACGATACGTTGCCGCAGCGGCCGAAAGAGGCCAAGGCGGATTCCGCGGAGCAGGGCGCAGCGAAATCTGCCCGGCGCAAACGCGGTTCCCCCAAAGGCCGCAGGGTCGATCCGCAGGCGCTCGAGGAGGTCCTCGCGCTGCTGGGCACCGAGCCCCGGCGACCCGACCTGCTGATCGAGCACCTGCACAAGATCCAGGACGCATACGGGCACCTGTCGGCCGCGCACCTGGCCGCGCTTGCGCAGGAGATGCGCCTGGCGATGACCGAAGTCTATGAAGTCGCGAGCTTCTACCACCACTTCGACCTCGTGAAGGAAGGCGAGGCGGCGCCGGCTTCGCTGACCGTGCGCGTCTGCGACTCGATTTCCTGCGAGATGGCCGGAGCGAAAGAACTGTTGCGCAAGCTCCCCGGCCTGCTCGGCAAAGATGTGCGTGTGCTGGCCGCCCCCTGCGTCGGGCGCTGCGAGTCGGCGCCCGCGGTGGTCGTCGGCCAGAATTCGGTGCTCGAGGCGACAGTCGAGTCGGTGGCCAATCATGTGCGCGAGCGCCTCACCAAGTGCTTCGAGCCCAAGTACGTCGACTACGCGGCTTACCGCAGCGCCGGCGGCTACGCGCTCATCGCCGATTGCCTCGCCGGCAAGCACACGCGCGACAGTCTCACCACGGTCATGGAGAACTCCGGCCTGCGCGGATTGGGTGGCGCGGGTTTTCCCGCCGGCCGCAAGTGGCGCCTGGTGGCGGCCGAGCCCGAACCGCGCAACATGGCCGTCAACATCGACGAGGGCGAGCCCGGCACTTTCAAGGACCGCTACTACCTAGAGCGCGACCCGCACCGGTTTCTCGAGGGCATGCTCGTGGCTGCGTGGGCCGCGGGCGTGGGCGAGATCTGGATCTACCTGCGCGACGAGTACGCCGGTTGCCGCGCGGTGCTCGAGCGCGAACTCGCCAAACTCAAGAAGAATCCGCCTTGCGCATTGCCGCCGATTCACCTGCGGCGCGGCGCGGGAGCGTACATCTGCGGCGAAGAGTCCGCGATGATCGAGTCGATCGAAGGCAAGCGCGGCATGCCGCGCCTTCGCCCACCTTACGTAGCGCAGGTCGGCCTGTTCGGCTATCCGACGCTCGAGCACAACATGGAGACGGTGTACTGGGTGCGCGAGATCGTCGAGAAAGGCGCCGAGTGGCTTGCCTCGCAAGGCCGCAACGGCCGCAAAGGGCTGCGCTCATTCTCGGTCTCGGGCCGCGTGAAGAAGCCCGGCGTGCACCTTGCGCCGGCCGGGATCACGGTGAGGGAGCTCATCGCGGAATACTGCGGCGGCATGAAGGAGGGGCACGAGTTCTATGCGTACCTGCCCGGCGGCGCCTCCGGCGGCATCCTGCCCGCGTCGCTTGGCGACGTGCCGCTCGACTTCGACACGCTGCAGCCGCACGGCAGCTTCATCGGATCGGCCGCGGTCGTGATCCTGTCGCAGAAAGACAAGGCCGCGGACGCGGCGAAGAACCTGATCCGCTTCTTCCGCGAGGAGTCGTGCGGCCAGTGCACGCCCTGCCGCGTGGGTACCGCAAAGACGCTTGCGCTGATAGAAGCGCCGCAATGGAACCAACCGCTCCTCAAGGAGCTCTCAACCGCAATGATGGATGCATCGATCTGCGGCCTGGGCCAGGCGGCGCCCAACCCGGTGCTTAGCGTAATGAAGTTCTTCCCGCAAGAGGTGGCGTGATGCAAAGAGCAAGCACCGACCAGTTGGCGACGATGCCGATCGAGTTCAAGCTCAACGGCCGCACGGTCGTGGGCCGACCCGACGAGACGATCATCGAGACCGCCGAGAAGAACGGCATCGAGATCCCGCGCCTGTGCTACATGCCGGGCATGCGGCCGGACGGCAATTGCCGCGCCTGCGTGGTCGAGATCAAGGGCGAGCGAGTGCTTGCGCCGTCATGCTGCCGCTACCCGAAGGAAGGCATGGAGGTCGTCACCGACAGCGAGCGCGCAAAGCTTTCCCAGAAGATGGTGCTCGAGCTGCTGCTCTCCGACATGCCGGAGAAGGATTATCGCAGGGACTCCGAGCTCGACCAGTGGGCCGCCAAGCTCGAAGTCGGGTTGCCGCGCTTTCCGGCGCGCGCCCAGCCGGCCGCGGACCTTTCGCATCCGGGCATCGCGGTCAACCTCGATGCATGCATCCAGTGCACGCGCTGTGTTCGCGCCTGCCGCGAGGAGCAGGTCAACGACGTGATCGGCTACGCATTCCGCGGCGAGCATTCGAAGATCGTCTTCGACATGGACGATCCGATGGGCGCCTCGACCTGCGTGGCCTGCGGCGAGTGCGTGCAGGCCTGCCCGACCGGCGCGCTCATGCCGGCGCGCGAGGCGGGGCTTGCCGAGATCGACAAGAAAGTCGAATCGCTCTGCCCGTTCTGCGGTGTGGGCTGCCAGCTCACGTACCACGTGGAAAAGAATGTCATCAAGTTCGTCACCGGCCGCGACGGCCCGGCCAACCATGGGCGCCTGTGCGTCAAGGGCCGTTACGGCTTCGACTACGCGCACCATGGGCAACGGTTGACGAAGCCGCTGATCCGCAAGCCCGGCATGCCGAAATCCGCCAATTTCATGGTCGACCCGGCTAATTGGGGCGAGACTTTCCGCGAAGCGACCTGGGAAGAAGCGCTCGATGCGGCGGCCGCGGGATTGCGCCGCATCCGCGACGAAGGCGGGCCGGGCGAAGGCCGCTACGCCCTGGCCGGGTTTGGCTCGGCCAAGGGCTCGAACGAGGAGGCCTACCTCTTCCAGAAGCTGGTGCGCACGGGCTTCGGCTCGAACTACGTCGACCACTGCACTCGGTTGTGCCACGCATCTTCTGTCGCGGCGCTGCTCGAAGGCGTGGGCTCCGGTGCGGTGTCCAACCAGGTCAGCGACGTGCTGAAGGCCGAGGTGGTTTTCCTCATCGGCTCCAACCCAACGGTCAACCACCCGGTGGCCGCGACGTGGATGAAGAACGCGGCGAAGAACGGCGTGAAGCTCATTGTCGCCGATCCGAGAAAAACCGACCTCGCGCGATATGCGACACATTTCCTGCAGTTCAACGCGGATACCGACGTTGCCATGCTCAACGCGCTGATCCACACGATCATCGACGAAGGTCTGGTCAACGAAGACTTCATCCGCGACCGCACCAGCGGCTTCGAGGCGCTGAAGGAAAACGCAAAGGCGTACTCACCGGAAAAGATGGCGCCGATCTGCGGCATCCCGGCGCAGACGTTGCGCGAAGTGGCGCGCCTGTTCGCCACTTCCAAGGGTTCGATGATCCTCTGGGGCATGGGCATCTCGCAGCACGTGCACGGCACGGACAACGCCCGCTGCCTTATTGCACTCACGCTGATGACCGGCCAGGTCGGGCGCCCGGGCACCGGGCTGCATCCGCTGCGCGGACAGAACAACGTGCAGGGCGCATCCGATGCCGGATTGATCCCGATGATGTTCCCGGACTACCAGCGGGTGGACAACCCGGAGGCCAACAAGCGGTTCGAGAAGCTCTGGGGTACCAAGCTCGACATGAAGCCGGGCCTCACCGTCGTCGAAATCATGGACGCGGCCTACGAAGGCAAGGTGAAGGGCATGTACATCATGGGCGAGAATCCCGCGATGTCCGACCCCGACCTCGACCATGCGCGCCAAGCGATGGCGAGGATGGAGCACCTCGTGGTGCAGGACATCTTTCTGACGGAGACCTGCTACCTCGCCGATGTCATCCTCCCGGCAACGGCGTTTCCGGAGAAGACGGGCACGTTCAGCAACACCGATCGCATGGTGCAGCTCGGGCGCAAGGCGATCGAGCCGCCCGGCGAGGCGAGGGAAGACCTCTGGATCATCTGCGAGCTGGCGAAGCGCATCGGCCTCGACTGGAACTACACCCACCCGAAGCAGGTTTTCGACGAGATGCGAAAGGGCATGAATTCGATTGCCGGCATCACATGGGACAGGCTCGAGCGCGACTCGTGCGTGGTCTACCCGTGCGAGAACGAAGGCGACCCCGGGGAGCCGGTGGTCTTCACCGAAGTGTTCCCCACCGCGACCGGCCGCGCCAGGTTCGTGCCCGCCGACCTGATTTCCGCCGCGGAAAGGCCGGACGATGACTATCCCGTCGTGCTGATAACGGGGCGGCAGCTGGAGCACTGGCATACGGGCGCCATGACGCGCCGCGCCGGCGTGCTGGATGCGCTCGAGCCGGAACCGGTCTGCTCGATTCACCCGCTGGACCTTGCGGGACTCGAGGTGGCGCCCGGGGATGTCATTACTGTCGAGTCGCGGCGGGGAAAAATCTCTCTTTACGCGCGTGCCGACGAAGGCATCCCGCGCGCCGCACGGCGCGGTGTTCATCCCGTTCGCTTTCTATGAAGCTGCGGCGAACATGCTGACGAACCCCAAGCTCGACCCTTTCGGCAAGATCCCGGAGTTCAAGTACTGCGCGGTGAAGGTCACCCGGGGCGGAGAAGCCCCCGGCGACCCCGGGTACGGCAAGGGCAAGACGCTTGCCGAGATGTACGGCTGACCCCCAAGCCTGAACCGCGGCCGGGGTGGCGGCCGCTTCCCGCTTGACTTCTGTCAAGGGCGCGCGGCCCACCGCGCCGCTATAGTTGCGCGCGACGCATCCCTATAGTTGCGCGCGACGCATCCCTGCATTGAATTCCCATCACAGACTGGAGACACTTTCATGCCGTCCGATATCGAAATCGCCCAGGCAGCGACCATGCAGCGCATCAACAAGGTCGCGCTCGAAAAGCTGGGCATCGCGGAGGAACACCTCGAGCCCTACGGCCACACGAAGGCGAAAGTGTCGTTCGAGTACCTCGACTCGCTCAAGGACCGCAAGAACGGCAAGCTGATCCTCGTCACGGCGATCAGCCCCACGCCCGCGGGCGAAGGCAAGACCACCACCACGGTGGGCCTTGGCGACGCGCTCAACTACATCGGCAAGAAGGCGGTGATCTGCCTGCGCGAGCCCTCGCTCGGCCCGGTGTTCGGTGTCAAGGGCGGCGCCGCGGGCGGCGGCTATGCGCAGGTCGTGCCCATGGAGGACATCAACCTTCATTTCACGGGCGACTTCGGCGCGATCCAGCTCGCCAACAACCTGCTCTCGGCGCTGATCGATAACCACATCAACCACGGCAACGAGCTCGGCATCGACGTGCGCCGCATCCAGTGGAAGCGCGTACTCGACATGAATGACCGCGCGCTGCGCGATGTCACCGTCGCGCTCGGCGGCACGGCCAACGGCTACCCGCGCCAGGACGGCTTCGACATCGTGGTGGCCTCCGAAGTCATGGCCATCTTCTGCCTTGCAACTTCGATTGACGACCTCAAGAAGCGCCTCGGCAACATTGTCATCGGCTACACGCGCGACCAGAAGCCGGTGTGCGCGCGCGACCTCAACGCGCATGGCGCGATGACCGTGCTGCTCAAGGATGCACTCAAGCCCAACCTTGTGCAGACCCTCGAGAACAACCCGGCCTTCATCCACGGCGGGCCGTTCGCGAACATCGCCCACGGCTGCAATTCGGTGATCGCCACTCAGGCGGCGCTCAAGCTGTCCGACTACGTGGTGACGGAGGCCGGGTTCGGTGCCGACCTCGGCGCGGAAAAGTTCGTCGACATCAAGTGCCGCAAGTCCGGCCTGCGGCCCTCGGCCGCAGTCATCGTCGCGACGGTGCGCGCGATGAAGTACCACGGCGGCGCGGACCTCAAGACGATCACGACCGAGAACGTCGAAGCGCTCGCCAAGGGCATCGTCAACCTCGAGCGCCATGTGGAAAACGTGACCAAGAACTACGGCATCCCGAGCGTGGTTTCGATCAACAAGTTCACCAGCGACACCAAGGCCGAGCTCGACCTCTTGTACGAGCGCATGAAGAAGCTGGGCGTGCCGGTGGTGCTCGCCTCGCACTGGGGCGAAGGCGGCAAGGGCGCCTCCGAATTGGCCCACATTGTGGTCGGCCTGTGCGAGCAGAAATCGAACTTCAAGTACGTCTATGAGGACAGCGACACGCTCTGGGAAAAGGTCAACAAGATCGCCAAGACGATCTACCGGGCCTCCGAGGTTACCGCCGACACCAAGGTCCGCGCGCAGATCAAGAAGCTGCAGGAAGACGGCTACGGTCACTACCCGGTGTGCGTGGCCAAGACGCAGTCTTCCTTCTCGACCGATGCCTCGCTGCGGGGCGCCCCGGTGGATCACGTGGTCAACGTGCGTGAAGTGCGCCTGGCCGCGGGCGCTGAATTCGTCGTCATGGTCTGCGGAGACATCATGACCATGCCCGGCCTGCCGAAGATCCCGTCGGCCAACAAGATCGATATCGTCAACGGGAAGGTGGTCGGCCTGTTCTAGCGGACTTCGGTCAGGACGCTGGCGCAACCTTTGCAGAAACCGGGGGTTCCGCCGGCAGCGCCCGCCCGCGCTTGTCGGTGGGGTGCCATCCCATGATCGCCATCATGACGATGAACCCGATCACATGGGCCAGCGCCACTGCAGAGCCCTCGGCGGGTTCCGAGTCCGAGTAGAATTCGCGCACAACAAAAGGAGGAGGTTGGCGGCGATGGAAATGCTCTATACAACGGAATTCTGGGTGGGCCTGATGAAGATCATCGGCATCAACATCGTCCTGTCCGGGGACAATGCCGTCGTGATCGCGCTGGCCGCCCGCTCCCTGCCGCCGCACCAGCAGAAGAAGGCCGTCATTTACGGCGCGGGCGCCGCGATCCTCATGCGGATCGTGCTCACGATCTTCGCGGTGCAGCTGCTCACGCTCCCTTGGCTCAAGCTGGTCGGCAGCCTGCTGCTCTTCTGGATCGGCATAAAGCTGCTGGTGGAGGAAGAGGGCGACGAGGACATCGAGTCGAGCGACAACCTCATGGCCGCCATCAAGACGATCCTGATTGCGGACCTCGTAATGAGCCTGGACAACGTGATCGCCGTAGCCGCCGCAGCCGGCGGAAGCACGATGCTCCTCATCCTCGGGCTTGCGATCTCGATCCCGCTGGTCATCTTCGGCGCGACGATGCTCCTCAACCTCATGGAGCGTTACCCGGTGATCATCACCATCGGCGCCGCCCTGATCGGTCTTGTGGCCGGCGAAATGCTGGTGACGGACCCGGCGCTCAAGGACTGGCAGGCCAGCAACCCGGCGCTCAAGGACTGGCAGGCCAGCTCGGGCATGACCTTCGACCAGGACGGCAAGCCCCGGGTGGGCGGGCTGTCGCTCGAGCTGATCGCCGGCGTGCTGGGGGCGATCCTGGTCGTCGTGTGGGGAAAATGGCTCTCGGGCCGAGTCGAAGAGCGCAAATCTGCCAGGCGCGCGGCGCGGGCCGCGCAACCGCCCGAATCTTGACCGCAGTCAAGCGAGATCCAGGGCGGCATAAACACAATGGAGGAAGCGAGTGCCTCGGCAGAGGGCTGCGAGCCCGGCCTGCCGAAACGGACACTCGCAGACCAAGGAGACTGAAATGAAGAAAGACCTCAAGCACGCAGTGCGTGCCGCGCTCGCTGCCGCCGTCCTGGCAATCTTCCCGTTCTCTTCCCATGCCGCATGGGAGCCGACCAAGACGGTCGAATTCATCGTGCCCGCCGGCACCGGCGGCGGCGCCGACCAGATGGCCCGCATCGTCCAGTCGATCATCGCCAAGAACAACCTCATGAAGCAGTCGATGGTCGTGGTCAACAAGGGCGGCGGCGCTGGGGCGGAAGGTTTCCTCGACGTGAAAGGCGCCAAGGGCGACCCGCACAAGATCATCATCACGCTGTCAAACCTGTTCACCACGCCTCTCGCAACCGGCGTGCCGTTCAACTGGCGCGACCTCACGCCGGTGCAGATGATGGCGCTCGACCAGTTCGTGCTTTGGGTCAACGCAGAGACGCCGTACAAGACGAGCAAGGACTTCATCAATGCCGGCAAAGCCAGGAGCGGAGACCAGCTCAAGCGCTTCAAGATGGCCGGCACCGGCTCGAAGCAGGAAGACCAGATCATCACCGTCGCAATCGAGCAGCAGACCGGCCTCAAGTTCACCTACATCCCGTTCAAAGGCGGCGGCGACGTGGCCGTGCAGCTCGTTGGCAAGCACGTCGACTCGACGGTCAACAACCCGATCGAGGCCGTGGCCCAATGGCGCGCCGGCAAGCTGCGTCCGCTTTGCGTGTTCGACCCCAAGCGCATCCCTTACAAGGCCAAGGTCACGGAGACGATGGCGTGGTCGGACATTCCGACCTGCAAGGAGCAGGGGCTCGACGTGGACTACCTGATGCTGCGCGGCATCTTCATGGCCTCGGGCGTGACGCCGGACCAGGTGCAGTACTACACCGATCTCCTCAAGAAAGTGCGCGAGACGCCCGAGTGGAAGGACTTCATGGAAAAGGGCGCCTTCAACCAGACCGCGCTTGGCGGCAAGGAGTATGCAGACTGGGTAGCCAAGGAAGAGGCTCGCCACGTGATGCTCATGAAGGCCGCTGGCTTCATCACGACCGGGAAATAACAACAATAGGCGTCCCGGCTCGGCCGGGCGTGGCCAGGGAGGGTCCGCATGACTGAAGGAACCAGCGCCAAGGCCGCGATCAAGACGCGGACCATGGAGATCGCGGTCGCGATCTTCATTCTCCTGTGCGGCGCGATCGTGATCTACGATTCCGTCAGGCTTGGCGCCAAATGGGGCGAGGACGGACCCGAGGCCGGTTACTTCCCGTTCTACATCGGGGCGATCCTCTGCGTCGCCAGTGTGGTCAACCTGATGAGCGCGCTCGCGGCGGCGAGGCGCGACCACACCAATTTCGTCGAGCTCGGCAAGCTGAAGCTGGTTTTCTCGGTGCTGGCTCCCACGGCGGTCTACGTGGCCATGATCAGCCCGCTCGGGCTCTATCTGGCTTCGACGCTGTTTATCGCCTTCTTCATGCGCTGGCTCGGCAAGTACCCGTGGTGGCTCGTGGGCGCGGTGAGCATCGGCAACAGCGTCGTCTTCTTCCTCGTGTTCGAAATGTGGTTCAAGATCCCGCTGCCCAAGGGGCCGCTCGAAGCCGCGCTTGGGTTGAACTGACATGGAGGAAATACAGTCGCTGATGCAGGGCTTCGCGATCGCCCTGTCGTTCAAGAACATCCTCCTCATGTTCGCCGGGGTGATCCTCGGGGTGATCATCGGCGTGCTCCCGGGACTGGGCGGCGCGAACGGTGTCGCCATTCTGCTGCCGCTGACGTTCTCGATGGCGCAGAGTCCCGGCGGCACGACCTCCGCGATCATCCTGCTCTCCTGCATCTACTGGGGCGCGCTCTTCGGCGGTGCGATCACCTCGATCCTGTTCAATATCCCCGGGGAGCCCTGGTCGGTGGCAACGACGTTCGACGGTTATCCGCTCGCGCAGAAGGGGCGCGCCGGGGAAGCGCTGACTGCCGCGTTTACCTCGTCGTTTGTCGGGGCGCTGATCGCGGTGGTCATGATCACCTTCCTGTCGCCGGTGGTGGCCAGGTTCGCGCTCGAGTTCGGCCCGCCGGAATTCTTTGCCGTCTACCTGCTCACGTTCTGCGCGTTCGTCGGGATGAGCAAGGAGGCGCCGTTCAAGACCATCGCGGCAATGATGCTCGGCTTTGCGTTGGCTGCGGTCGGGACCGATCCGGTCACTGGAAGCCTGCGGCTGACTTTCGGCCAGACCCATTTGCTCAGCGGGTTCGACTTCCTCGTGGCGGTGATCGGCCTGTTCGGCATCGGCGAAATCCTGCTGACGCTCGAAGAAGGCCTGGAGTTCCGCGGCACCAAGGCAAAGATGAACATGCGTGTCGTGCTCGACACGTGGCGGGAATTGCCGAAGTACTGGTTGACCTCGATCCGCTCCTCGGCCGTCGGATGCTTCATGGGCATCGTGCCCGGCGGCGCGACGCCCGCATCGTTCATGAGCTACGGCGTTGCGCGGCGCTTTTCGAAGGACGGCGACAAGTTCGGCACCGGGATGGTGGAGGGCGTGGTCGCCCCCGAGACCGCCGCGCACGCCGCGGGCACCTCGGCATTGCTGCCCATGCTCACGCTGGGCGTGCCCGGTTCACCCACCGCGGCGGTGTTGCTCGGAGGACTGCTCATCTGGGGCCTGCAGCCCGGCCCGCTGCTCTTCGTCGAGCAGAAGGACTTCGTGTGGGGGCTGATCGCAAGCATGTATCTCGGCAACATCGTCGGTCTCATCGTCGTGCTGACCTGCGTCCCGCTTTTCGCGGCGATCCTGCGCATCCCCTTCGCGATTGTGGCGCCGGTCATCATGGTGATCTGCGCGATCGGCGCCTACACGGTGCACAACTCGATTTTCGATGTGTGGATGATGGTCGTCTTCGGCGTGATCGGGTACGTGTTCAAGAAGCTCAACTACCCTCTTGCGCCGCTGGTGCTCGCCATCGTGCTGGGCGATCGCGCAGAAGCTTCGTTCCGCCAGGCCATGCTGGTTTCGCAGGGCGACATGAGGATCTTTTTCTCGACGCCGCTGGTCGGCGGCCTCACGGGACTCGCGCTCTTCCTGCTGCTGTGGCCCATGGTGAGCGCCGCGGTGGCGCGCATGAAGCGCGCGCCGGGAGCCTAGCGCGCCGCGTGAAGCCGGGCGCCGCGTACTTCTCGACTAAGCTTCGGCGCCGAGCTTCTGCTTGAGGCGCGAAAGCGTCTCGGGCGTGAGGTTCAGGTAGGCCGCCAGTTCCTTCTTCGGGATGCGCCCGGTCAGCTCAGGGTGCTTTCTCTGGAAGCGCAGCAATCGCCCGGGGGCGTCGAGCAGGTGAAGCGTGATCGTGTGCGCCATGACCTCGGACATGAGCTTCATGACCTCGTACTCGAAGCGCGACTTCACCGAAGGGCGGCGCTCGAGGAAGTCGACCCACTGCGGCATGGTGATCTTGGCGGTGCGGACCTTGGTCACGCCGACGATCGAATAGGGCACCGGCGTCTTCAGCCGCCACGCCGCGTAGGACGTGTCCATGTCGGCCTCGGCTGCGAATCGCAGGATCATCTCGTGGCCCTCGGCATTCGACACCACCCGCTTCAGCATGCCGTCGAGCACGAAGAACTGCTCCATCTCGGTGTCGCCCTGGCGCACGAGCAGCTCGCCCTTGCCGAAGTCGGCGATCTCGAGCAGGGGCTCGAGCTCATCCCACTCGGCGTGCGACATCTTGCCGAGGATGAGGCTCTGCCTGAGCTGGAGACGGACGGTATTGCTCTGAGGGTGGTTCGCTATCGAGGCCATTGCGGCTGCAGTGCGGCGAAACTTGGAGCATATGGACTAATCGGGGATTCTAGTCCAAAAAACCTTGACCTCAGTCAAGGTTGCGCGAGGGGTCGCTCCCTACCATTGTTCCCCCCGCACTCGCAGCTCGCGCGACCTGGGCTGGCGGGCATTCCGGAAGCACATCAAAGGAGACAACAATGGGTTCTGCGGAAACGCGAGTCGCAGACGATGTCAAACAGGCCAGCGGCCAGGTTGCGCAGGCGACCGACGGATTCCACCTGGTCATCGATGCGCTCAAGCTGAACGGCATCGACACGATCTTCGGACTGCCGGGCATCCCGATCACCGACTTTGCCCGCAAGGCGCAAGCCGAGGGCATGCGGGTAATTTCCTTCCGCCATGAGCAGAACGCGGGCAACGCTGCTGCTATCGCCGGCTACATGACGCAGAAGCCCGGCATCTGCCTGACCGTGTCGGCGCCGGGATTCCTCAACGGGCTGACCGCGTTGACCAACGCGACGACCAACTGCTTCCCGATGATCCTCATCAGCGGATCGAGCGAACGCGAGATCGTCGACCTGCAGCAGGGCGACTACGAGGAGATGGACCAGCTCGCGATTGCCAAGCCCCTGTGCAAGGCGGCCTTCCGCGTGCTGAACGCCGAAGACATCGGCGTGGGTATCGCGCGCGCGATCCGGGCCGCCGTGTCCGGCCGCCCGGGCGGGGTCTACCTGGACCTTCCGGCCAAGCTGTTCGCCCAGAGCATGGATGCGCAGGCAGGCAAGGCATCGCTGATCGAGGTCGTCGATCCGGCGCCGCAGCAGATTCCAGGTGCCGATGCCGTCAAGCGCGCCATCGACCTGCTCAAGGGCGCGAAGAAACCGCTCATCGTGCTGGGCAAGGGCGCCGCGTACGCGCAGGCGGATGACGCAATCCGCTCGCTCATCGAGAAGACCGGAATCCCGTACCTCCCGATGTCCATGGCGAAAGGCTTGCTGCCGGACACACACCCGCAATCGGCTTCGGCGGCGCGTTCCTACGTGCTGCCCGAGGCGGACGTGGTGATGCTGGTCGGCGCGCGCCTCAACTGGCTGCTTTCGCACGGCAAGGGCAAGACGTGGGGCGGCAAGACCCATAAGGACTGGGGCGGGCAGAAGTTCATCCAGGTCGACATCTCGCCGCAGGAAGCGGACAGCAACGTGCGCATCGATGCCCCGCTGGTCGGCGACATCGGATCCTGCGTGTCGGCGCTGCTCTCGGGCATTGGCGCCGGATGGGCCAAGCCGCCCTCCGAGTGGACTGGCGCGATCGCGGAGCGCAAGAACAAGAACATCGCCAAGATGGCGGAGACGCTGGCGAAGGATCCGTTGCCGATGAATTTCCACAGCGCGCTGAACGTGGTGCGCGACATCGTCAAGGCCAACCCGGATGCCATCCTGGTCAACGAAGGCGCCAACGCGCTCGACTTCACGCGCAGCATCGTCGACATGTACAAGCCACGCAAGAGGCTGGACGTGGGCACCTGGGGAATCATGGGCATCGGCATGGGCTTTGCCGTTGCGGCTGCCGTGGTCAGCGACCACCCGGTGATCGCGATCGAAGGTGACAGCGCTTTCGGCTTCTCGGGCATGGAAGTGGAGACCATCTGCCGCTACAACCTGCCGGTGTGCGTGGTGGTCATGAACAACAATGGCGTCTACGGTGGAATGGACGTGAATCCGACCGGGGGTCCCGATGTCGCGCCCACCGTGTTCGTGAAGGGTGCGCGCTATGACAAGCTGATCGAGGCCTTCGGCGGCGTGGGCGTGCATGCCACGACGCCCGCAGAGCTGCGCAAGGCCATGGAAGAAGCGATCAGCTCGCGCAAGCCCACGCTCATCAACGCCGTCATCGATGAAGCCGCCGGCACCGAAAGCGGCCGCATCACGAGCCTGAATCCGCAAAGCGCGAAGAAGAAATAATCAAACTGCAAGCGAGGCAGCGGGCCTTTCGCTGCCGGGGAATTTTTGGAGAACAGCATGGAAGCACTCAAAGGAGTCCGCATTCTCGACATGACCCACGTGCAGGCCGGGCCGACGTGCTCGCAGCTGCTCGCGTGGATGGGCGCGGACGTCATCAAGTTCGAGCCGCCGCAGGGCGATGCAACGCGCGGCCAGCTGCGCGATGTCCCAAACGCCGACAGCCTGTACTTCACCATGCTCAACTGCAACAAGCGCTCGATCACGGTGAACATGAAGTCCGAGGAGGGCAAGACGGTGTTCGTCGACCTTCTCAGGAAGTGCGACATCGTGATGGAGAACTTCGGCCCGGGTGTGCTCGACCGTTTCGGTTTCACGTGGGAGAAGATCCACGAGATCAACCCGAAAATCGTCATGGGCTCGATCAAGGGCTTCGGCTCCTCGGGTCCGTATGCTGATTTCAAGGCCTACGAAAACGTTGCGCAGGCCATGGGCGGGGCGATGAGCACGACCGGCGTGCCCGACGGTGCCCCGTTCGTGACCGGCGCTCAGATCGGCGATTCGGGCACCGGGCTGCACCTGGCCATCGGCCTGCTGGCGGCGCTTCACCAGGCCAATCGCACCGGCGAAGGACAGTACGTCGAGGTGGCGATGATGGATGGCGTGATGAACCTGTGCCGGGTCAAGTTCCGCGACCACCAGCGCCTCACACGCGGGGCGCTGCCGGAATACTCGGTGCCGACCTATCAGGGCATGGGCGATGTGCCCCGCGCAGGAAACGACTCCGGCGGCGGGCAGCTCGGCAACGCGATCCACTGCAAGCCCCATGGCGCAAACGACTGGCTGTATGTCGTGGTCCAGGAAGCTGTGTGGAATGCGCTCGCGAAGCGCATCGGCCCCGACCTCGGCATGCCCGACCTTGTCAACGATGCGCGCCTTTCGAGCATCGCCGAGCGGCGCAAGAACCAGAACCTGCTTTGGGCGCTGCTGAACAAGTTTGCGTCCGCGTACACCAAGCGCGAGTTCATGGCGATCCTGAATCCGCTGGACGTGCCGTGCGGTCCGATCATGTCGACCGAGGACCTGGCCACCGACGAGCATATCCGCGGGAGGCAGATGTACGTCGAGCTCGACCATCCCCAGCGCGGGAAGTGGTGGAACGTCGGCATGCCGATCAAGCTTTCCGCTTCGCCGGCGAAAATAGAACGCAGCCCGCTGCTCGGCGAGCACACCGACGAAGTGCTCAAGCAGGTGCTCGGCTATGACGACGCCAGGGTCGGCGCGCTGAAGCAGGCCGGCGCCCTTTCCTCACCTCCCAAGAAGGCGGCCTGAAATGAAGATCGCGATCATCGGCCAGCAGGATTTCGGCAAAGCCGTCCTCGAGGCATTCCTGAAGCGCGGCGATACGGTTGCCGGCGTATTCTGCGCGCCGGAAAAGCCGGGCGCGCGCCCCGACGCACTGAAGGTTGCTGCCCAGGAGAAGGGCGTGCCCGTCTTCCAGTTCCCTTCGCTCAAGACGCCTGAAGCGCACGAGAAGCTCAAGGAACTCGATGTCGACATCGGCATCATGGCGTTCGTCCTGCAGTTCGCCCCGCGGGAATTCGTGAAGATCCCGAAAAAGGGAACCATCCAGTACCACCCATCGCTGTTGCCGAAATTCCGCGGCCCCTCTTCGATCAACTGGCCGATCATCAAGGGCGAGACGAAGACGGGACTGACGATCTTTCGCCCGAATGACGGCCTGGACGAAGGCGAGGTGATCCTGCAGAAGGAAACGCCGATCAGTGCGGATGACACGCTGGGCACCGTGTACTTCGAGCGGCTGTTCCCGATGGGTGTCGAAGCGATGCTGGAGGCCGCCGACCTCGTGCATTCCGGCAAGCACCGCGAGACTGTGCAGGACGAGAGGCAGGCGAGCTATGAAGGCTGGTGCCGCGAGGCCGAAGCGAAGGTCAGCTGGGCCAGCCACGTCGACTTCGTCTACAACCTCATCCGCGGCTGCAACCCCGCGCCCGGCGCGTGGACGACGCTCAATGGAGTCAAGCTGCAGATCTTCGATGCGAGGAAGCACACGGTGCGTACTTTCGGCACGGTCAAGGGCAAGATCGGCGAAGTCTCCGAAGTCGGGCCGCAAGGCCTCTCGGTGACCGCGCAGGGCGGCCGCATCGAGATCCTCAAAGCGAAGCTGGGCGACGGCAAGAAGGTCTCCGGTGCTGAACTCGCAACTTCCGCCGCAATCAAGCAAGGCACCTTGCTAGGCACGTAATCGCGCATTGCTGGCGTTTCTTCCTCCGGCAAGGGCGCCCCGGAGGCGCGCGCTTGCGCGCCCAGTTTCCCCCAAAAATTTGACGTTGCTTACACTTAACTGTAAGAATGACGATTAGGCTCCTGTTTTCTGGGGGGTTGTCCGGGGCCAAGTCGTCATTTCAGGGGGAGAGGGCCAGAATAGCGCGTCGATTCCAGCCGATCTCCAGCCGTTTATGCGTGCCGGCAAGGCTGGGTAAGGGTGGATTTCCACTTGAATACACTGGGAAATCGCCTGTATTCCGCTGCGCAGAGCGCGTAAAGTTTTGCCGACCCGTTCGCCCGCCCCGACAGCCAAGAATAAGACGAGGGAGAGCCCATGAAATCCGGCTTCTGGAAGACCGATTGGTTCTTCGGCCTCGCGGTCGCGCTGGTGCTATTGCTGGGCGGCAATAGCGACCTGATGCAGAGCCTGGAGCGCAAGGCGTACGACATGGGAATGATGGCTTCCTCCCGTGCGCCGCTCGACCGCATCGCCGTGATCGCGATCGACGATGCGTCGGTCACGAATCTCGGCCGCTGGCCCTGGTCGCGCGAAATCCACGCGAAGATGACGGACATCCTCGCCGGGGCCAACGCCAAGGTGATCGGCAACACGGTGTTCTTCACCGAGCCCCAGGTGGATCCCGGCTACCAGTACATCGTCAAGCTGCTCGCTGCGGCGGGCGGCAATGTCCCCGCAGTCGCTCCGGTCGATGCAGGCGTGACCTCGCCTCCACCCGGCGCGATCGTCGATGCCGCCAACCCGGCCGCTCCGCCGCCCAGCGGTGAGCTTGCCCAGTTCGTGGCCGTGCTGCGCGAGGCCGAAACCGCGCTCAACACCGACCGCAGGCTCACTGACAGCTTCGAGCGCGCGAGGAACGTGCTCCTGCCGATGTTCTTCACGCTGGGCGACCCGCGCGGCAAACCGGACAAGCCGTTGCCCGAGTACGTGACGCGCAACGCGATCGGCGGGATGCAGAGCGCGCAGGACAGCCTTCCGTTGCCGACTTCGGTGGTGCAGATCCCGATCGAGCCGCTTGGCAAGGCTGCGGTCGGCCTCGGCCACCTGAACGCCAACCCCGACGTGGATGGCGCCATCCGCACTGAACCGCTCGTGCTGCTGCATTTCGACAAGTTCTACCCTTCGCTTTCGATGATGATTGCCGCGCGCAGCCTCAACCTCGGGCCCGGCGACATCAAGGTCCGGCTAGGCGAAGGCGTGTCGGTGGGCAAGCTCAGGATCGCCACCGATCCAGCACTGCAGATGCACACCTACTTCTACAAGGATCGCGACGGCCGGCCCGCTTTCCAGCAGGATTCCTTCTTCGACGTCTATACGGGGAAAATCGACGCGGCGAAAAAGTATCGCGACAAGATCGTCCTGATCGGCGCGACCGCGACCGGCGTGGGGACAGCTTCGGTCACTCCTGTTTCCCCGGCGATGCCGCCGGTGATGACCCTGGCGCACTCGGTCTCGTCGATCCTGCAGGAGCATTTTTTCGTCGCCCCGTCCTGGGGCGGCCTGGCCGAAAAGGCGGTGTTCCTGCTGGTCGCGCTCTACTTGGTCGTCCTGCTGCCGCGCCTGGCCGCCGGTCCCGGCGCGGCGATGACCGCGGGCATCCTCGCGGCCTTGCTGGCCACCCACTTCGTGCTCATGACCACCCAAGGGCTGTGGATCCAGCTGATGGTGCCGTGCGCGCTTCTGGTCATCGGGCACGTGGCGCTGGTCACCAAGCGGTTCATGATGACCGAGCGGGCGAAGGTCAAGTCGGACGAAAGCTCTGCCGAGTCCAACCGCATGCTGGGGCTCGCATACCAGGGGCAGGGCCAGCTCGACATGGCCTGGGACAAGTTCCGCCTAGTTCCCCTGTCCGATCCCCTTATGGACAACCTCTACAACCTCGCCCTCGACTTCGAGCGCAAGCGCCAGTTTGCCAAGGCCGAGGGGGTTTTCAGCCACATGGCGGGGCACAACCCGAAGTACCGCGACATCGAAAGCAAGCTCTCTCGCGCCAAACAATTGTCCGAAACCGTTATGCTCTCGGGAGGCGGCGGTGGGAAGACCAACACCAGCATCCTGGGAGACGGCGGCTCGGTCGAAAAACCGATGCTTGGCCGTTATCAAATCGAAAAAGAGCTGGGCAAGGGCGCAATGGGCGTTGTTTATCTTGGCAAGGACCCGAAAATCGGCCGCGTCGTGGCGATCAAGACCATGGCGCTCGCCCAGGAGTTCGAAGCCGACGAGCTGGCGGAGGTGAAGGAGCGGTTTTTCCGCGAGGCGGAAACCGCGGGGCGGCTCGCACACCAGAACATCGTCACGATCTACGATGCGGGTGAAGAGCACGATCTCGCCTATATCGCAATGGAACTGCTCAAGGGCGGCGACCTGGCGCCTTTTACCAAGGCGGGGGCGCTGCTGCCGATCGACAAGGTGGTCTCGATCATTGCCCGCACCGCGGATGCGCTTGGCTATGCCCACAAGCAGAGCGTTGTACATCGCGACATCAAGCCGGCGAACATCATGTATCACCTCGAGAGCGATACGGTGAAGGTGACCGATTTCGGCATCGCCCGATTGACCGACAGCTCCAAGACCAGGACTGGCATGGTTCTAGGCACCCCTTCCTACATGTCGCCCGAGCAGCTGGCCGGCAAGAAAATCGACGGCCGCTCGGATCTGTTCTCTCTGGCCGTGAGCTTCTACCAGATGCTGTGCGGCCAGCTGCCGTTCGAAGGCGACTCGATGGCCAGCCTGATGTTCATGATCTCGAGCCAGCCGCCGACCGACATCCTGAGCATCAATCCCGCGGTGCCAGCAGGTATAGTTGCGTTTCTTGATCGCGCAATGGACAAAGAGCCGGCCAACCGTTTCCAGACCGGCGAAGAATTTGCGGCAGCCGTGCGCAAAGCAGCCACCGGTGCAGCCCAACCCGCCTACGAATCCGCGACAAGCGGGGTCGACATCCAACTCTAAGCCCCTGAATGGACCTTTCCCAAATACTCGAGATCACCAGCGCCACCGACCCGGGAATGGTGCGTTCGCACAACGAGGATTCGATCGCATCGGATCCGGCCAACGGGCTCGTGGTCCTTGCCGACGGCATGGGCGGATACAACGCGGGCGAAGTGGCCAGCGGAATGGCCACGACGGTGATCACCACCGAGATCGCGCAGGTGCTCGCCAACGTGCAGCCCTACGAACTCGACGACAAGAACGAAGTGGTCGCGACGCGCATCGTGCGCGAGCAGATCATGAAGGCGAACACGTCGATCTACCAGGCGGCGCAAAGCCAGCCCCAGTACTCGGGCATGGGCACCACGCTCATCGTGGCCCTCTTCTACGACAACAAGGTGATGGTCGGCCACCTCGGCGACTCGCGTGTGTACCGGATGCGCGACGGCGAATTTACTCAGGTGACACGCGACCACTCGCTGCTTCAGGAACAGATCGACTCGGGGCTGATCACCGCCGAGCAGGCCAAGACCGCCGCGCACAAGAACCTGGTCACAAAGGCCCTGGGCATCGACCCGACAGTCGAGCCGGAAATCCACGAGTACGAAGTGCTGGTGGGCGACATCTTCCTGCTGTGTTCCGACGGCCTGTGCGACATGGTGTCCGACGAGGACATCGGCATGACGCTGTCGATGCTCGGCGGCAACCTCAAGCTCGCCACGCAGCAGCTTGTGCAGATGGCAAACGACAACGGGGGCCGAGATAACGTGTCAGTTATACTCGTGCGAGTCCTCAAGGAGTATCCGGCTGCGCGGGGCGTCATGTCCAAGTTCTTTGCGTGGTTAAAATAACCTTTCGGGGTCTGTTATGGCGAAACTGATTCTCAGCATGGATGGCCTGGTGCTCAAGGAGATCCCCTTGACGAAGGAGCGCACCACCATCGGACGCAAACCCCACAACGACATCCAGATCGACAACCTCGCGGTGAGCGGCGAGCACGCCGTGATCGTCACGATCCTGAACGACTCGTTCCTTGAAGACCTCGGCAGCACCAACGGCACACTGGTCAACGGCAACACGGTCAAGAAGCATTTCCTGCAGAACAGCGACGTGGTCGAGCTCGGGAAGTACAAGCTGAAGTACATCGCCGAGCCCGGCGCAGCGCAGCCCGCGGAGAAAGCCGATTTCGAGAAGACCATGGTGCTGCGGCCTTCGGCCATGCGCGCCGCGGCCGAGCAGGCCAAATCGATGGCGGCTGGCGGCGGTGGCCAGCCCCAGGCCGCGGAGGCCGCGAGGGTGGCTGCGCTCCAGTCCGTGGGCACTGCCGCGCAAGCAGCCGGCATCGCCGAAAAGCCTGCTCCGGCCCCCGCTGCGCCTCCGCCGCCGGCCCCCGCGCGGCCCGCGCAGCCGCTCGGTGCCATCCAGCTTATCTCCGGTGCGAGCGCGGGCAAGGAGCTCGAGCTCACGAAACCGCTTACCACGCTCGGCAAGCCGGGCGTGCAGGTCGCCGTCCTCACGCGCAGGCCGCAGGGCTATTTCATCACCCACGTGGAAGGCGCGAACCACCCGAGCGTCAACGGCCAGTCGATCGGCACCGCTCCCCATGCCCTCAAGGATCACGACCTCATCGAGCTGGCCGGCGTGAAGATGGAATTCTTCATCAAGACTTGAGCACTGCAGGCGAGCCTCCGCCTGCCGGAGAATGAGTGAAACAGCACCTGGTCCGGATCGTCATTGGTCTGGCTGTAGTCCTCTTATTCATCGGGCACGCAGCTAAGTTCTACGAAGTCGGGATCGTCTCCCGGCTGGACCACATCGTGTACGACGCCCGGCTGCGGCTCACGATGCCGGGCGGGATCGACGAGCGCATCGTGATTCTAGATATCGACGAGAAGAGCCTGCAGGAGGTCTCGCGCTGGCCCTGGCCGCGTGACGTGATGGCCGACCTCGTGACAGAGCTGTTCGACCGGCACCAAGTCGCGATCCTCGCGTTCGACATCGTCTTCGCCGAGCCCGACTACAGTTCCGGGATCAAGAAGCTGGACGAGCTGGCGGGCAAGGACCTCAAGCAGGTCCCCGCATTCACCGAGGCCTACGAAAAGCTGCGGCCGCAGCTCGACAACGACAGGCTGTTCGCGACGGCCATGAAGGGCCGGCCGGTGGTGCTCGGCTACTACCTCAACAACGACAGGGACGCGAAAGAGATCGGCGCGATCCCCGAGCCGGTCCTGCCGCGTGGAACGTTCGGCGGCCGGAACATTGCGTTCACGACGTGGGCCGGCTACGGCGGCAACCTGCCCGAGTTCCAGAAGAACGCGGCCAATGGCGGGCATTTCAACCCGCTCGTCGACTTCGACGGCGTGGTTCGCCGCGTCCCGATGATCGCGGAGCACGAAGGCGCGTACTACGAAGCCCTTTCGCTCGCCGTTATGCGAACGCTGATGGGCTTTCCGAAAGTGGAGCCCGGGTATCCGAGCGACGGGGTGATGAGCGGGAACTACGGCGGGCTCGAGTGGCTGAAGGTCGGCCAGCTTGTCATCCCGGTGGACGAAACCGCAAGCGCGCTGATCCCGTATCGCGGCGGAAAATTCAGCTTCAAGTACCTCTCGCTCTCCGACGTGGTCAAGGGTCGCGTCCCGCCCGGCTCGCTCAAGGGCAGGATCGTGCTGGTGGGCACCACGGCGCCCGGTCTGCTTGACCTTCGCTCCACGCCGGTGGACAAGGTTTACCCGGGTGTGGAGGTGCACGCCAACCTCATCGCGGGGATGCTCGACCAGTCGATCAAGCAGAAGCCGCCCTACATCCTCGGCGCCGAAGTAATCCTTCTCCTGATCGGAGGGATCACGCTTGCGATGCTCATGCCCATGCTCAGCGCGCTGCGGGCCGTGATCTTATCGATTGCGGCACTGGCACTGATCATCGGGCTCAACATCGTAGTCTGGATCGAGGGCGGCACGGTCCTTCCGCTTGCTTCGTCCCTGCTCATGACCGTAATGCTTTTCACCATCAACATGGCCTACGGTTACTTTGTCGAATCCCGCTCCAAGCGCCAGTTCACCGAGCTGTTCGGTCAGTACGTGCCGCCCGAGCTCGTCGACAAGATGGCCGAGGATCCGGAGAAATACACCATGGAAGGTCGCAGCGAGCAGTTGACCGTGCTCTTTTCGGACATCGTCGGGTTCACCTCGATTTCCGAGGCGCTCAGCCCGAAGGACCTCTCGGCTTTCATCAACGAATATCTTACGTCGATGAGCCTCGTGATCAGGGAACGCCGCGGAACGCTCGACAAATATATCGGCGACGCGATCATGGCTTTCTGGGGTGCGCCGATGGCCGATCCCGAGCATGCCCGCCAGGGCGTCCTGGCCGCGCTGGCGATGCAGGTACGGCTGATCGAGATCAACGAGTTGATCGCGCCAAGGGGATGGCCTCCCATCCGCATCGGCATCGGGCTCAACAGCGGGACCATGAGCGTGGGCGACATGGGATCGAAGGTGCGCCGGGCGTATACCGTGATGGGTGACGCGGTCAACCTGGGCTCGCGCCTCGAAGGGCTGACGCGGGAGTATGGCGTGGGCGTCATCGTCGGCCAGGGCACTCGCGATCTCGTGAAAGACGGCGTGTTCCGGGAGCTCGACAAGGTCAAGGTGAAAGGCAAGGACGAGCCCGTGGCGATCTTCGAGGCGGTCGGTTTCGAGGGTGAGGTCGACGGGAAGGTTCTTGACGAGCTCAAGCTCTGGCAGCAGTTCCTGAAGCAGTATCGATCTCAGGATTGGGACCAGGCGGAGGTGTCCCTGCTGAACCTGACCCGGATGAATCCGGAGCACAAGCTCTACAAGGAATTCTCCATACGGCTCACCCAGATGCGAGCCGATCCGCCGGGGCCGGGCTGGGATGGCGTGACGACTTTCAAGACCAAATAGCGGTACGCCGCGCCTCAGGGTGGCGTGGCGGGCAAGCGAGGGGCGAACCAAGATTGCAAGCATCTGTCAGATCGCCCGCGATTTCCCAAGTTTGTCAGGCAAATCAGGGCTTTTATTGAATTGTGACCCGGGTCGGACTAGGATAGGCAGCCTGCATCAGGCGGCCCCAGGAATGCCCGGAATCGGAGGTTTGTGATGAGTGCGGTACTAAGCCAGCAATCCGTGCCGCAAGGCGACGTTCAAGCGCGACTTGCGTTCCAGAAGCAGCTCCAGGCCGTCACGAACAAGATCCACGCGACGAGCAACGTCGACGAAATCATGCTGGAGGTCAGCGCCGACATCTGCGCATTGTTCAATGCGGACCGGCTGACGATCTATTCGGTGGGCGAGGACAAGCAGTCGGTCATCTCGAAGTTCAAGACCGGCCTGAACTCGTTCAAGGACCTCAAGCTCCCGATCGCGGAGCACTCGATCGCCGGGTATGTCGCGCTGGCGAAGAAACCGATCAACATCAAGGACTGCTACGACGAGGCCGAACTCAAGGCGATCAACCCGAACCTGCGCTTCCTCCAGGAGGTCGACAAGCGCACCGGCTACCGCACCAAGCAGCAGCTCGTAAACGCGCCGGTGCTCGACCAGCAGAACAACGAGCTGATCGGCGTCATCCAGATCATCAACAACAAGGCCGGCGTGCCCTTCGGCGCGTTTACCGAGGAAGGCGTTTCCGAGATCGCCCAAACGCTTGCAATCGCCTTCAAGCAGCGCCAGAAGCCGCAGGTCGTCAAGACCAAGTATGACTACCTGATCTCCGACGCGATTCTTTCGGCCGGCGAATTCGATCTCGCGTCGCGTTCGGCTCGCAAGAAGGTCGTCGACATCGAGCAGGTCCTAGTCGACGAGTTCCAGGTCAAGATTCCCGCCATCGGCGCGGCACTGGCGAAATTCTTCAACGTGCCCTACGAGCCCTACAAGGCCGATCGCATCAAGCCGATGGACCTGCTCAAGAACCTGAAGCGCGAGTATGTAGACGCGAACCAGTGGCTACCGATCGACGACAGCAAGGAGGGCCTCGTCGTCGTGTGCCTCGATCCCGAGCGCATCCGCAGCTCGCGCATCGCCTCGAACGTATTTCCGAAAGCCAAGATCATTTACCGGGTCACCACGCAGAAGGAGTTCAAGGACACCTGCGATGCCTTCTACGGGGTGGAGGTCGACAACGGCGGCAACATCGACGACCTGCTCTCGAGTCTGGATTCCGAGGAAGGGATGGAAAGTGGCGAGGGATCCAATGACGAAGTCTCGGCGGCTGCGGACAACGAGCTCGTGAAGCTCGTCAACAAGATCGTCATCGATGCCTATAACCAAGGGGCCTCGGATATCCATATCGAGCCTTACCCCGGCAAGGCGAAGACCGAGATCCGATTCCGCCGCGACGGATCGCTTGCGCCTTACATCGAGGTGCCCGCGTCTTACCGCAGCGCGATCGTGGCGCGCTTAAAGATCATGTGCGATCTCGACATCTCGGAAAAGCGCAAGCCCCAGGACGGCAAGATCAAGTTCAAGAAGTTCGGGCCGCTCGACATCGAACTGCGCGTGGCCACGATCCCGACCACCGGGGGGGTCGAGGACATCGTGATGCGTATTCTCGCGGCAGGCGAGCCGATCCCCATCGACAAGCTGGGGCTGACGACGCGCAATAACGAAAACCTGAAGAACGCCGTTTCCAAGCCCTACGGCCTGTTTTTCGTCTGCGGTCCGACGGGTTCCGGCAAGACGACCACGCTGCACTCGGTGCTGGGATTCCTCAACACGCCGGACACCAAGATCTGGACCGCGGAAGACCCGGTCGAAATCACCCAGAAAGGACTGCGCCAGGTCCAGGTCAACAAGAAGGTCATGGACTTCGCGATGGTGATGAAGGCCTTCCTGCGCGCCGACCCGGACATCATCATGGTCGGCGAAATGCGCGATGCGGAAACCACGCACATCGGCATCGAGGCGTCGCTGACGGGCCACCTCGTGTTCGCCACCCTGCACACCAACTCGGCGCCGGAAGCGGTCATTCGCCTTCTCGACATGGGCATGGACCCGTTCAACTTTGCGGATGCGTTGTTAGGCATCCTCGCGCAACGCCTTGCGAAGCGCCTGTGCAAGTGCAAGGAGCCGTACACCCCGGGGCCGGACGAGCTCAAGGCGTTCATGAACGAGTACACGACCGACATGCGCCAGACCGATACCTGGAAAAAGGATCCCCAGGGCGAAGCGAAGAGGCTGTATGACTACTGGCTCAAGGAATACGGCAAGGATGGCAAGCTGACGTTCTACAAGGCCAAGGGATGTGACGCCTGCGGAGGCTCGGGCTACAAGGGCCGTGCCGGCCTGCACGAGCTGATGATCGCCTCCGATGCGGTGAAGAGGCTGATCCAGGAAAGGTCGCGCGTCACGGACCTTTTCGTCAAGGCGGTCGAGGAAGGCATGTCCACCCTCAAGATGGACGGCATGGACAAGGTGATGATGGGCCTGACCGACATGAAGCAGGTGCGCACGGTTTGCATCAAGTAGCAGGGCGGGGGCGCCAATGAGCAGCGCCATAGATAGTACCCAGGCCCTGCGGTTTTCCGGTGAGGCGGCGACGGTCGCGGACGACCTGGTCCAGCGGCTGGAGCAGCTCAACGCGATCGGCGCATCGCTGTCCGCCGAGCGCGACATCAACCGGCTGCTCGAGAGCATCCTGGTGGCCGCAAAGACCATCACTCGCGCCGACGGGGGCACGCTCTACCGCGTCGCCGAAGACCAGACCCTGCGCTTCGAGATCGTTCGCACCAGCTCGCTCAAGAACTATCTCGGCGGGACCACCGGCAACCCGGTGCCGTTCTACCCGATTCAGCTTTACCGCGACGGCAAGCCGAACCACAACATGATCGCCGCGCATGCCGCGCTCAGCGGCCAGACCATCAACGTCCAGGATGCCTATACCGCGGAGGGTTTCGACTTCACGGGGACGAGAGCCTTCGACGCCAAGACCGGCTACCGCTCGCAGTCGTTTCTCACGGTTCCGATGAAGAACCACGAGAACGAGATCATCGGGGTGCTGCAGCTCATCAACTCGATCCATCCGAAAACCGGCGAGATCCAGGCGTTTTCGTCCTCCGACGAGCGATTGGCAGAGTCGCTGGCTTCGCAGGCCGCCATCGCGCTCACCAACCGGATGCTGATCAACCAGCTCGAGGAGCTGTTCGAGTCGTTCATCAACCTCATGAACACGGCGATCGACGAGAAGTCGCCCTACACCGGCGGGCACTGCCAGCGCGTGCCGACGCTCACGATGATGCTGGCCGAGGCGGTGAACGAGACAAAGCAGGGGCCGCTCGAGAATTTCACGATGACCGACAAGGACCGCTACGAGCTCAAGATCGCGGGGCTGCTGCACGACTGCGGCAAGGTCACGACGCCGGTGCACGTGGTCGACAAGGCCACCAAGCTCGAGACGATCTACGACCGGATCCACCTCATCGACACGCGGTTCGAGGTGCTCAAGCGAGACGCGGAAATCGACTACCTCAAGAAGCGCCTCGAGCTCGCCCAGTCCGGGCGCGCCGACAACTCGGGCACGCTGGAAATGGCGCACAAGGAGCGCGTACGCCGCATCGATGAAGATCGCGCGTTCCTCCGTGCGTGCAACATCGGCGGCGAGGCGATGCGGGAGTCGGACATGGAAACCGTCCGGCGCATTGCAGAGTACCGCTGGACGGATGTCGCCGGCCATACGGCGAGCTTCCTCACCGAGGACGAGCTGAAGAACCTCACGATCCGGGCGGGCACGCTGACCCAGGAAGAGCGCCAGATCATCAATCACCATATCGTCGCGACGATCAAGATGCTCGAGGCCCTGCCGTGGCCGCGCCACCTCAAGAACGTGGCGGAATACGCGGGCGGGCACCACGAGAGGATGGACGGCAAGGGGTATCCGAAGGGCCTGAGCCGCGACCAGATGTCGGTCCAGGCGCGCGTCATGGGCATTGCGGACATCTTCGAAGCCCTGACCGCCAAGGACCGGCCATACAAGAAAGGAAAGACCCTTTCCGAGTCCCTCGAGATCCTCGGCAAGATGCGACTCAACGGCCACGTCGACCCGGACCTGTTCGACATCTTCGTGCGCCGCAAGGTGTACCTGCGCTACGCGGAGATGTTCCTGGACAAGGAGCAGATCGACACTGTCGAGGATACGAAGATTCCGGGCTACTCTCCCTGAGACCCCGCATCAGGAAATCTTGCAGATTTAGTTCCTGAACACCTCGTCCAGAGCGGATTCCAAGGCAATCGGCATGCTGGTTTTGGAAAATATCAGCCCGG
>Ga0163153_10001829_pt1 | contig 32647 bp, 27 predicted proteins | sample OliLakLV19MP6IB1_FD_148629 | JGI IMG/M metagenome (GOLD analysis project Ga0163153, IMG submission 148629) | Freshwater microbial mat bacterial communities from Lake Vanda, McMurdo Dry Valleys, Antarctica - Oligotrophic Lake LV.19.MP6.IB-1 | ecosystem: Environmental > Aquatic > Freshwater >... | reverse complement strand
CATCCGCTCCAAACAGGAGAGATGATCTGCCCTGTCCTCCGATAGCGCTTGCGTGAAGTCCTTCCGCTGCGCATGTTGCGGCCGTATGTCGGGGAGACCTCGCTCAAACAGTTGCGCATCCCGCTGCTGACGACCGCCGTCGACCTGATTAGTGGGCGGGAAGTGGTGCGCGATTCCGGCGACGCCGTGGCCGCGGTGCTGGAGAGCATCAACCTGCCGCTGGTCAGCCGACCGATTCTGCGCGACGGCATGGCCTTGATCGACGGCGGCGTGCTCAACAACTTGCCGGTCGACGTGCTGATGGATCGCGGAGCGGATTTGATCGTCGCCGTAGACGTCGTTTCGCAACTGGAACAAAAGTTCGGCCGGAACACGCCGCACGCGGCAACTTCGAAGATGCGGCAGCCCGGTGCATTCGCAACTTACCTGCGCGTCAACGAAGTGCAGGACTACGGCATCACGGCATTACGTACGCAGGCCGCCGACCTGCTGATCATGCCGGATACCGCGTCGTTCGATTGGTCCGACTTCGGCCGCGCCCGGGCCTTGGCCGACGTCGGGGAAATCGCGGCGGAACGCGCGATCCCGCAACTCAAGGAGTTGCTGGCGGCGTTCTCGGCTGGGTAGCGGGACAGCTGAAAGGCGCTCACTAGCCCGATCAACGGGTTGCTTGAAAGCGTGGGTGGCTGGCGTAGATATTTGGCTGCTTATGGAGTGAAGCTGGGTTAGTTAGTGCGTTACTGCTTCCAGGAACCAAGTCACCGAGTAGGTCGTGATCTGTCCGCCTGGGCTGTTGAAGGCGATCAGATCGAAACCGTGCGCGGCCCAAGGAAGCGAGACCAGCGCATGAGGTACGCGGGCGTCGGAAAGTCTGTTTGCTAAGAGCTCGCTCTGCTCGTGGAAGACGTTGACGTCCAACTCGCCCTGTAGAATCAACGTCGGTGGAGCGTCGGCATTGACATGGAGCGCACCGCTAGCGCTGTCAAACGCAGCGCTCGCGCTTTCCGGATTGCCGCCCAAAAACCATTCCAAGTTCAGGCGATGATCGATGTTCCCGGGTTGCATCGCAACTTCCCACGTGCGACGAAAGTCGGTGGGCGGATAGATGGCAATGACGCCGCGAATCGTGGGATCGTGCTTCCAATACGCCGTGGCTGTCGCCATCTGCCCGCCCGCCGATCGACCGAGCAGGACAAACTGCTCCTCATCAATTCCCAATTCCGTCGCATGGGATCGCAGAAACTCGATGGCTGCCAGCAGATCCTCACGCTGAGCCGGCCACTTGTGCTCAGGGCAGAGCCGGTAATCGATCGACGCGACTGCGTAGCCCTGGCGAGCGAGCCAATCGTTTAACTCGCGTCGCGTTCCATAGTCCATTCGATTCCCACCGACCCAACTGCCGCCATGAATGACGACGACGCACGGCGCACGGGTTCGCCCAATCGCCCGGTAGAAATCGAGCTTTAGGCCTTTTGTATACTCAAATGCTTCGAGCGGCGCCGGCTCGGGAGCGCTTTCAAAGATGGCAGCACGAAGTGAGAACGGTGCTCGGTGAACGTCCGCCGGCCCGAAGGCTTCCGTCAATTGCGCTCGAAGCGGCTTTCCCAGCAAGGAAGCTTGGGCTGTGGGTTTGAGGAAGAGCGCGATCGCAATGCTACATAAAACGAGTGTCATGCTGGTTTGATAGACGTGCCCGCTCTGGAAAAGCCAGGCGGACGCGCCAATCAAGAGCGTAAGCAGCGCCAGCCATAACCCGATTTCCGGGACCACCATTCCGACAACCCAATGTATCCAAACGGGTGTCATGACAACGGTCAGGAGGGAAAACGCTGCCGCAACCAGTGCGTCAATGAGCAGGGACCAGCGAAGGACGCTGCTGAACCAGGGCTTCCACGTGAGCTTCATCGTAGACCCAGCCTGTAATGTAGCCTTGCCATGCGAAAACGCAGTTGATTGACCCTTTGTCGAACTGGCAAAAGGCGCACGGCACCTGTTGATGGACTATCAGCAAATATATCGATGGGGGCGCGGTGTGCCCTGGCGGGCAGCGACTGCGATCAACCTGACTTGGCTCGAGACGCCGACGCTACGCGTTCTTGGGGTACTTCGGGCGATGTGACCAACGCATGTTGCTGGCCCGGCTATTCTTGACTCAGGACGGCTCGACGTTCGGTCGCAAATGAGAAACCAATGTCCTCTACATTCGGCCGTTTCGCTGGCAAGGAAGCGCGAGGGTTATTCACGGGAATCGTATGCAGAACTATCTTGTGTCCGTTTCATCTCCCGAATCAAATTGTGCTCGACATCAACAAGCTTTGCACCGGCGGCAACGGCAGCGGCGCGAAGATGGTGCGGTCCGAGGTAAGCAGCCGCCTCCCACTTTTCCGATTCCCTGATGACTCCGAGTAAGACGTGTTCTGGTTCCACCAGCCCTGAAGGAGTGCCCGCTGCTTCAATTCCAGCAAGGCCCATGATCATATGAGCGCGCGGAGTCAGTGGGATTTGACCACTTGGACTCGTCCCTTCTTCAGGCTCTAGTTGCTCGGCGAAGACTTGCCGGTTGATACCGAGCGATTCCAGTACGCGTCGAGCCGTGGATTCACCCAACGCATACAGTCCAAGCATCAGGTGTTCGGTCCCGACGTGGTTGTCATCTCTCGCGCGTGCTTCAGCCTGAGCATGGTCGAGCAGGGACGCAGTCGGCGCAGAGAGCTTCGGCGGCGATCCCCGAAGCAGCGATTCCGCCTCTCGAACATAATCGCGTTCGGCCCCGCTCCTTTGTAGGTCGGTCACAGTGTCCTCGTTAGTGAACCAAGCATTCGGCTGACATTATATGTAAGGAGGGCGCTTCTTGGTAGCTTCATCTACCTGGAGGTACTACACACCACCGTCGATGTGACCGACGAAGGCGCCACCGGCACCGCGAAAACGCTTCCACACAATCTGATTTAGTTGCTCGTCCATGGTGTAATCAGTCGTTGTTTTTTCGACCGGCCTCCAACCGCGGCGCCAGCCAGCGAAGCAGGCGCCCTGTCAAGCCTGGCATGAACAGCGTACTAACGTGACCGTGAGGCAATCGCCAGAATTCAGGTTGTTCCCACTTTTGCCAGAGTTCCTCCATCCATTGCCTCTCCCCGAACAACTCATGGATGCCTTCAATCAACAGGATATTTTCTTTCGGGATGACGGGCGTGGATAGAATCAGGTTTAACCGGGTCGTATCCATTGCTTCCTGTGCCGGCCTTAGAGCCTCGAGCGCTTCCCTAAGCCTCCGCCAGACGACCGGTTGGGAGCATTTCATGCGCACACGGGGCACAGTCAGCACGGCACCAGCGATGCGTGTATCGCTGCACGCAGTCAAACCCGCAAGCCATCCCCCCAAACGAAAAACCCAGAAGCCCCACGGCTGGGCAACCTTCATCAAGCAGCCAGCCGATCAGCGCGCGAATCTCGGCGACATTCTGTGCAATCTCCCGCGCAAACTCCAAACAATTCTCTTCCATGGGCCGGCGCGGACGGCGTTGAAGATTGTAAGGAGCGACCAATGCGGCTACATCGAATCCTGCCCGATTGAACCGGCGGGCAAGCAATGGAAACGCGGAATGGTAACCGATGGCGAAACCGCCATCCAGTAGAACGATCACCGGTCGTTCCGGCCGGCGTTCCGCAGACTGATAGAGCCGGCCATAAACGATGTTGTTCTCCTCGACTTTGCTCGGGCACGGCGTGGAGAATGTGAAATCCCGCGGCCCATCAAATCGAATCTGCGCCGGATGGCTGAACCGGTGGTCGTGCGCAAATGACTGGAACGCCCCGGCCATCATCACGTCCCGGAAGTAGCAGGGGCGGTCGAAGGTCGACACCTCGACGGTCAGCCGCTGCCGGATGCCCAGGTGACGAGCCTCCCAGGTAACCGATTCTCCCGGTCCGATCAGCCCCGTCGTCCGGCCGGCGACTGCACGCTCGCCGGTGCCCTCTAACGAGCGGGTGTGGAAGTCGATGTCGCGCGCCAAGTCGAAGCAAACGTCGATCGGTGCGGCGATATCTGTGACGAGTCGGAACTGGGCCATTGCACTCTCAAAGCCTCCCGCGACAGAACTTGTGATTCTACAGCCGCGGGCGCAACAGTGACCGATCACGGCAATTTGTCAAAGAGTAATCGGGGCGACAGGATTTGAACCGCGAAGGCGCGGAGACGCTGAGTGGGGGCTGCGAGGTGGAAGTGCTCCGGATCTGTTCATCTCATGCAGATTCGATTCCTGCACCTCACTTCTCAACATCTCCGCGCTGGTTTCGCGGGTATTGCAGCGGGCGACTTATCGTCGTCGACGCCGGATCACGAGCGTCGCGACGGACGCGATCAGTGCGAGTGACAGCGCGCCTGGCTCAGGAACTGGGACTATTCTGTGAATCGCTCCCAGTGAACCGAATGGTCCGAGGTTCGTGCCGGCGAGCAGGTACAACTCTCCGTCCGCGTCTTGACCGAAGCCCTTGACGAATAACCCCAAGTCGCGATCGTCGAGGCCCAGCACCAGTTCTTCAATCTCCCCTGTCGTAAGGTCGGCCGAGAACAATCGCCCTGAGGGTTCGAAGAAACTTCGGGAGAAATCGCCGAAGACGTAGCGACCTTGCAACTCGGGAATCGCCGAGCCGCGATACATAAATCCGCCGATGATCGAGAGGCCTTCGTCGTGATCGTATTGAGCAACCGGGTCGATCAGCCCGGGGGGCAAGCCGATAAGATCATCCGTGATTTCGCCCGTCGTGTGATCGAACTTGAAAGTGCCTTCCTTCAGCCGCCAGCCGTAGTTGCCGCCCCGTTCGACGATGTTGATCTCTTCGATTTTGTCTTGTCCCACGTCGGGGACGATCAGGTCGCCGGTCGCCGTGTCGTGGCTGAAGCGAAAGGGATTGCGCAGGCCCGCGGCGTAGATCTCGCCCAGCCCTCCGCCCGCGGCGTAGGGGTTGTCGCCCGGGATGCCGTACTGGCCGTTCGCGCTGTTGTCGCCATCGACGTCGATCCGCAGCAGCGAACCGTGGGGGTTCAACAAGTCCTGTCCGTTGCCGATATCGCTGTGCCCGTCGCCGACGTCGTTGGCGTTGCCGCCGTCGCCGACGGAAATGTACAGGTAGCCGTCGGGGCCAAATTCCAATCCGCCCGCGTTGTGGTTGAACTGCGGGTGATCCATCCGAAACAGCTCGCGCCGCGATGCCGGATTCGCCGCATCGGCGTTCGCGGGATCGACCTGCCATTCCGTGACCACGTCCTGGTGGTCGAACGCAGCGCCGCCGGGCAACGTCAGCGTGAAATCGGCCGTCGGGCCGACCGGTTCGCTGTTGTACGTGTAGAACTTGCCGAAGCCTGGGCTTTGCGAATCGCCATAGCCGGGATGGAACGCGAGCCCCAGCAGGCCGCGTTCGTCGAAGTCGCCCTCATCGTGGGTGCCGAAAATGCCGAGTTCCGGCAAGCGCGACGTGACATCCAGGAAGGGCGTGGGTTCCACCTGCCCGTTGCGGTGAATGAGAATCTTCCCGGCCTGGTCGACGACAAACAGTCGACCGTCGCCGAGATCCGCCAATTGCACGGGGGCCGTGAGGCCGGTCGCCACGGGGGCGAGTTCGATCGCGATGGCGCCTTTCGCGATCGGCGCCGGAATGGGGTCGGTTAGCTGGGCGCTGGCCAGTTGGGGCGCACCGAGCGCCAGCCATAGCGCAGGGACAACCGCTTGACGCATGGTCTCCGCTCCTCTGAGAAAGTTGTGACCGCAAGAAAATCAATGCGATCGGCCTTCGCAGCCCAAGAGCGTGACCGAACGTCACCTGTTGTATATGCACGACTATGCGCTGTCAAACATTTTTTGAGAACGCATTTCCAGGACGGCTTTCGGCGCGGCGCGGGGAGTCAGCGCGAATCGTGAGCCACTTCGACCGTGGCTCCCAGGCTGGCCAGCAGTTGTTTCCAGCGCTCATCACCGAGCTTTGCCTGGAACTGCAACTGCGCCTGCTCCCAGACCGGGAGCGCGGCCGCCAGGTCGGACTGGCCGGCCGGAGTCAGTCGCACGAGTCGCGTGCGTTCATCCTTGCCGGACTCGAGCAGGATCAATCCGCGCCTTTCGAGCGGCCTCAGATTGCGGGTCAGCGTGGAGCGATCCATGACCAGCTCCTTCGCCAAACGCGAGACGGACACGCCTTCGAAGACGGCCGCCGCGATCAGAATTACCAACTGCGTGGAACGCAAACCCGTGGGCTGCAGGGCCTCATCGAACAATTGCGTCACCGCGCGCGACGCCTTACGAAAATTGAAGCAGGCGCAATTCGTGGCCGCTTCAATGCACTTTTGCAGATCGAGCGGCGGAGAGCACTGAGACATAACAGGAGAGGCACCAGCAGGCGGAAGTCCTGCTATTCTAACACGCCGAGCGCCCCGTTCCTATGCGCGCCGCGACACGACTTTGGGTGCGTATGCACGCAATAAACAGGTAGAAATGCGTCTATTCCGCACGACGCTCGTGCCCCGGCAAGAGTCCGGTCACGGCATCCAGCACGCGGCTCGTGGCTTGCGATTTATTGAGCACATAGAAGTGCACGCCTGGAACGCCGGCCTGCAACAATTCGTCGAGTTGCCGCGCGGCGAACTCTACGCCGACCTCGAACTGCGCTGCCGCATCGTCACCGCAGCGTTCTAAGGCCGCGGTGAACGCTGGCGGCAGTTTCGCGCCGCACAAGGAAGTGATGCGTTGAATCTGCTTGAGATTTGTCACCGGCAAGAGTCCGGGGACGATTGAAACTTGAACGCCGACCTGATGACAGCGATCGACGAAGCGGAAAAAGTCCGTGTTGTCGTAGAACAACTGCGTGATCACCGCATCGGCGCCGGCGTCGACCTTGCGCTTCAAGTTGGCGAGATCGACATCGAGACTCGGCGCTTCCAGATGCTTTTCCGGATAGCCGGCCACGGCGATTCCGAAGCCGGGAAATTCCGCGCGCAGCATTTCCACCAGTTCGTTGGCGTAACGCAGGCCGCCGGTCACGGCCTGAAACGTCGTCTCGCCTTTGGGCGGATCGCCGCGCAGCGCGACAATCGCGGAGACGCCTCGCGACTGCGCTTCACGCAGATAGTCGCGCAAGTCGTCCCGCGTGCTGCCGACACAGGTTAAGTGCGAGGCCACCGGGCAGCCAAACCGCTTAGCAACGCTCTCGACGACGTCGAGCGTCTTGCCGCGCGTCGAACCCCCGGCGCCATAGGTGCAGGTCACGTAACTCGGCCGGAACGCCATCAACTCGGCGACGTTCGCCAGCAATTCGTCATCGCCCGCGGCCGTCTTCGGCGGATAGAGCTCGAACGACAGGCCGAAAGCTGGCGAGGTGTAGGCGGCGCGGAGGGGCATCGAAATGAAGAGTTGCGGATTTCAATGGATGAATGGGCGTACAACTATGGTCCCGGGGGATACCGGCCCTGTCAATTGGAAAGTGTCGGGCAGCTCGCGTTCGTCATCCTGGATTCACTATTTGTATCCGCCCGTACGGAGACTTCCATACTAGCCCGACGCGCAAGCGAGGGGGAGTTGACGCTGTCCATGAGTAAACGTTGTACTCAACTCAGAGTCCACTCCCCCTCGCTTGCGCGTCGGGCAAGTGTGACCCTTGCTGCGTTTCCTCGTGTCTACAGCGACAATGGTTCGCCTGCCAATTGCCGTTCGTGCCGGGTCAGCTCGTACATCGCGTGCAGCAATTGCACGTCGCAGGGGCGTTGCGTTACGTTGCGGCGTTCGAACATCCGGGCTTGCGTGGCCACCATCACGTCGACGGGCGTTTCCGTGACCTGGCCGAAGAGCCGGGCGTAGTTGACGAAGCTCGGGACGTTCGTGGTGACGAAGCCATAGACCATGCTGCAGACGCCGATGGTTTTGCCGGTGAAGATGCCGGTGTTGATGGCCGTCTTGGCGTAGTCGCCCACGATCACGCCGACGAATTGCATGCCAGTCGGCACCTTGCGGCCGTTGTACTCCATGTTGACCTGGCCGTAGGTGTTCTTCAGGTCGCTATTGCAGGTGCCGGCGCCCATGTTGATCCAGCTGCCCAGGTAGCTGTGCCCCAAGAAGCCGTAGTGCTGCTTGTTGGTGTACGGCTCGATGATCGAGGCCTCGATCTCGCCGCCGATCTTCGTCGTGTGCCCGAGCGCCACGCCGTCCTTGATCGCCGAGTGTTCGATGATGCGGGCCTTGGGGCCGAGATGGGCCGGACCGCTCAAATAGCAATGCGGGCCGATGCGGGCATTCTCCTCCAACAGGATCGGCCCGGCCTTCGTGTCGGTGACCGCATACTGCCCCAACGTCGCCCCGGGAGCGGCAAAGACGCCGTCGGCGATTTCCTGATACGTGCCCAGGTGCAATCGCTCGTCGAGATTCCCCCGCAACGTGCGCATGTGATAGCGAATGATGTCGTGCGGATAGTCGAGCAACGGCAACTCGTAGTCCTGGCCGGGCGTGACCAGCGACGGCAACCGCAAGTCGCCGAGATGGCGGACTAACATGGCCGCGTCGACTTCCTCGGCCGGCGGGCGCATATCCTGCGGCAGGAGCGCCGCGGCGATGGCGTCGCCGGTCCGGACGACGCCGATGTTCCGCGCCTCGTAGATCGCCCGCAGTTGCTTAATCGCTTCGGCCGATGGAACCAGCCGGGCATTGACCGCGAGCACGAGTCCGTCCCCCGCGCCGCCGCGCGCGGCCAGGGCATAGTCGGCCTGTTCGACCGCGCGCAAGTGCGGCCGCACGACCGTGGTGAGTTCCTCGTTCCACGCCAGCAGGCGATCGATGAGCCGGTAACTCCCCACGGAAATGGCGTACGCCGGCCGCCCAACGGTCACCGGGTAGAGCCGTGAGACGTGTTCGTCTTCGAAAATCAGGAGGGGCATGGGGAGTAAGGACCGTAGATCGGGGAACTCAGGGCGCTGGCCGTTTATCGCCACACAATTGTAGCTCTTGGATGCTATGCGGGAGCCAGTCCTGGGGGCGCCAAAGTCGCCGGTCTAAGGGTTAGCGCGGCGAATCTCTTGCAAATTATTCGCTGAAAAGAGTCCCGATGAATTAGAGAGTAATAAGCCGAATCGGGAATCTCGCGAGCCGTATTCAATGACCTGCTTTGGCCGTCTCTGAGTGCGCTCGCTCAGACGGTTCGAGCATCGGCGTCGCATCGTCCGTGATCACGGCCGCCCGGCGGGAACGGCCTTGCATCAAGATCAGGCCGACGATCGTCAAAATCACGCCGAGGCTGAGGGCTGGGGTAATGGGTTCTTCAAAAAACATCACGCCCGCTACGGCCGCGAAGGCCGTTTGCGAGGCGTTCAGCAGGTTGTAGTGCAGCACCGGTAACAGTTGCAGACTTTTCGATAGTGCATAGAACGCCGCCGCGTTAAATAAGCCCGCCAGCAACATGGGGCGGAATTGCAGCCAGGTGGTAGCGCCCATCGCTTCAAAGCCGAGGCGGTAGTAGCTCATTGGCCCCAGGCTGGCGAGGCCCACGATGCTCACTACGACAAGTGTGGCGGCCAACGTGGCATTGCCCGTTACGGCTTTGCGAATCACCGCTCCAAGGAATGCGTACGTGAATCCGGACAGACAGGCGGCGGTGACCGCGAGCCCAACGGCCCAGCCGTCATGGGTCGTCGCCTGAGCATGCTGCACGGCGCGATGGGCGTCGCCCGCGCCGAAACAGAGCACCACTACGGCGCCAAGCAGCACCAACATCGCCACGGCAGAGCGAGTGCTTACCGGTTCATGGAGCCACAGCCGAGCCAAGAGCGCCGTGCCGAATAAGAGCGTCCCTAGGCAAAGCGGCACGGAGAGCGCCATGCCGATCACGCCGAGCGAGTATTGAAAGCTGACATTGCCTACCGCCTGGCCGAGTAGCCCGGCGACCGCCAGTCCGGCGGCGGCGCGGCGCGAAGTCCACGGCGGGTTCCCTTGCGCCCACTGCCAGAGCAGCACGGGCACAAACAGGATCGTCGTTGGCACCGCCTTAACGCAGGAGACCCAGACGGGGTCGGAGAGAATCGAGGCTTCGCGTAGAAAGGCATTCGCGCCGGTATAGCCCACGGCGGAAGCGAGCCCGAAGCCCGTGCCCCACATCACCCGACGCCTCGCGGCATGCGCGTCGGCGGCAGGGTTGGTCACGGAACGGGCCTTTCGTGCGGAACGAGATCGAGAACGCGACGGAAACCATCCAGCGCGCGCTATTTGCCTAACGTCACACGTGCGACGCCAGCCACGACCGCGAACAACAGGACCGTCATCAACAGAATGCCAACAAGTGCCTGGCCCATGGGCGTTAAGTCCTGCTCAGAATGGGGGATGCGTCCTAAGGCGCGGGCCGCCAGCCTGCCGGGCAGCCACTCTTCCATCTAACTTATCGCGCGCTCGGGACGTCGACCAGGGCGGGTCCGGTGTAGCAATGGTTGGAAGATCGTCGCTGTGCAGGAAAAGCCCAGGGAAGGCCCCCAAAGTTGTCACCATTGGCAACGACTATTGGGGCCTTCCCTGGGCTTAGCGGCAACTACGCCGGCAAACAAATCGCCGTCCCCTCCCAGTTTCGCGCCCTTTTGCGTCTTTCGCGGTCAACTCACTCGACAGGGCGACATGCGGTGGCTAGTCAGACTTTTCCTGTCACGCGAAGTTTTCCCAAAAAGTAGTTTCGTGAAAGTCTGCGGATTGGGATGACGATATCAAGGCTGCCGATTATTCCGCGCGGGCAAAGCGCGTGTTGGCGCGCGTGGTCAGGATTCAACTAGGAAATCGATTCCATGAACCGGCATTTCCGCTCAACTGGCGTGTGGCTGCTTTCGATCTCGCTGCTCGCCGGCTGCCGCCCCAGCCAACCGTTCTACTTCTTCGAAGACGGCGACCTGTCGCACTACGAAGGCGTGGCGACCCGAATCGAGCTGGCCGACGTAGACGTGCCGAGCCTGGACGAGGTACAGAACGCTGCCACGCCGCATACGCTGGGCGAACAGCAGATCGAAGAATACTGGGACCTCACGCTCCAGGAAGTGATCCAGCTCTCGCTGGAGAACAGCAAGGTCTTCCGTCAGATTTCCGGACAAGTGCTGGCCACGCCGACGCAGTTGACGTCCGCCCCGGGCAGTGCTCAGACGATCTATAACCCAGCCATCACCGAAAGCGATCCGCGGTTCGGCACCGAAGCCGCGTTGAGCGCGTTCGATACGCAGTTCAGTAGCAGTGTGTTCTGGGAGAACAACGATCGGCCGGTGAACCTGGCCTTCCCGAACTTGCTCGCTCGTGAGTTGCGGCAGGACCGCGGTACGTTCCAGGCCGCGTTGACCAAGAACACGGCCACCGGCGGTACGACGACCGTCCGGCAGAACACCGCCTACGACTGGAACAACAACCCGTCGAACTTGTTTCTTAGCAACTGGGATATGAACGTCGAGGCGGAATTCCGCCATCCGTTGTTGCAAGGCGCCGGCACGGATTACAACCGCATTGCGGGGCCGACCGGGGCCTCGGGCTTCCAGGCGAGCTCGCCAGGGTTCTTCAATGGCGTGACGATCGCCCGCACGAACGTCGACATCGCGTTGGCCGACTTCGAAGCCACGGTGCGCAACTTCACGTCCGACGTGGAGACCGCGTACTGGGAGCTGTACTTCGCCTATCGCAATTTGGAAGCCGCGAAGGACTTTCGCGACGCGGCCCTCGATTCCTACCGTCTGACGGACACGCAGGTGCGCCGCGGCGAGGCCGACGCCTTGGCCATCGCCCGGGCCGACAGCGAATTCTACATCGCCCGCGGCGCATTGGAGACCGCGCAAGCCAACTTGTATCAAACCGAAAGCCAACTGCGTTACGTGATGGGCCTGACCCATACGGACGGCCGGCTGATTCGCCCGGCGGACGAACCGGCCAACGCTCCGGTGAAGTTCGACTGGTCCGAAGTGCATACCGAAGCCCTCTCGCGGAGCGTCGAGCTGCGCCGCCAAAAGTGGATCATCAAGCAAGGCGAGCTCCGCCTGCAGGCGTCGAAGAACTTCCTGCTGCCCAGGTTGGATATGGTGGCCCTCTACCGCTGGCGCGGCTTTGGCGACCACCTGGCCGGCGACGCCGAAGGACATAACCCACAGTTCGACAACGCACTGGAAACCATGACCGACGGCGACTTCCAGGAATGGCAGATGGGTTTGCAGGCCCTGGTGCCGCTCGGGTTCCGGCAGCAGTTGGCTGGCGTGCGCAATGCACAGCTCAGCTTGACCCGGGATCGGGCCATCTTGCAGGACCAGGAGTTGGAAGTTTCCAAGCAGTTACGCGACGCGTTCGCCAACATGGATCGGTATTACGTCAACGCCCTGACGATCCACAACCAACGTATTCGGGCTCAAGACGAGCTGTCGGCCGCGCAGAGCCGCTTCCAACTAAACACCGATCCCGCGGCCAGCTCGACGATCCTCGACCAGGTGCTGCAGGCCCAGCGCCGCTTGTCGGAAGCTCAACGGCAATACTACCGGGCGCTGACCGACTACAATTTGTCTATCCGCGACGTACATCTTCGCAAGGGCTCGTTGCTGGAATACAATGGCGTGTACCTGGCGGAAGGTCCGTGGCCGGCCAAGGCGTACTTCGACGCCAAGAAGCGGGCCCGCGAACGTGACGCCGGACTCTTCATGGATTATGGTTACACTCGGCCGGGCGTGTTCAGCCGCGGCGAGATGCTGCAAAACGGCACGGATCAACCGGGCCGCCCGGCGCCACCCGCCGGCACGAAGCGAGTCGAGGAGTTGCCGTTGCCGACCGAAGTGCAATAGCACGGCGACGAGGTAGTAGGCGCAGTGCGAACGTCCAAGCAGTGTAAAGCAAACCCATCACGGCAGGAGGTCGATGGCCAGCAACCGTAATACTATTCGACAGGGCTCGCATGAATCGCACGCGACTTGGCCGCATGCTGGCTCTCTTGAAACGGTTGCAAACCGGACCTGGTCAAAACGCTGATAGCCTGGCGAAGACGTGCGGCGTCGCCCGCCGCACTATCTTCCGCGACTTGCAGATGCTTCGCGGCGTGGGAGTGCAGATCGAGTATGAGCAGGACACGGAGCGCTATTCCGTCGCCGGCGACCTCGCCTTTCCGGCCACCGATCTCAATGCCCAGGAAGCGCTCGCGCTCCTGACGCTGTGCCATCAGCTCGGTGGCAAGCAAGGCGTCCCGTTCCAAGGCGCGGCGCACAGCGCGGCACTCAAGCTGGAAAGCAGCCTGCCGGCGCAGCTGCGCGACTATTTGCGCGGCGCGGGACGCGGCGTGCAAATCCGCATGGAACCGCGGCACGCGCTCGACGGGCACGAGAGCACCTATCAGCAAATGGTGCAAGCCGCCGCCGCGCGACGCGCGGTGCGGATTCGCTACGACAGCCTCACGGAATGGGCGGTCATCGCAACCAAGTTGCACCCGTATCGAATTTGGTTCAGTCGCCGCAGTTGGTACGTGGTCGGGCGCTCGTCCTATCACCGCGCGGTGCGGACTTATCATCTCGGCCGCATTTTGAAACTGGATTTGCTCGACGAACGCTTTACGGTGCCCAGCGGCTTCAGCCTGCAGCGATATTTAGGCAACGCCTGGCACATGATCCGCGAGCGCGGCGCCGATCACGACGTGCACATTCGCTTTCGTAAGATGGTCGCGCAGAATGTCGCCGAAGTCGTCTGGCATCGCACGCAAAAGACCGTGAAGCGCGACGACGGCATGCTCGATTTTCACGTGCGCGTTTCCGGATTGAACGAAATCTCCTGGTGGATCCTCGGCTATGGCGATCAGGCGGAAGTGATCGCACCACAAGCGCTCCGCCAACTCGTCGCCGACCGCACCGCGAGGTCGTTGGCGCAGTATCACGACATCACGCCGGTGATTGAAGTGAAACCGGCGCGCAAGATTCGCAGGCGCCGTACGGTTTGATTGCCGTAGGTCAGGCTTTCCCGCCTGACGATCTGAACTCACGTATACAAAAAAGCCGCTGAATCCGTCAGACAGGAAAGCCTGACCTACGGCGTTGCCTCGTAAAGCAACGGGAAGAACTTGCCTTGCATGGTTTCGCCGGTCGGCACTGACGGTACGCCGGCGAGCAGCACGTCGTTGGAGTCTGAACGCGTGCCGTCGCGGAAGGCGTTGATCACCGCGGCGCGGCGGGGGCGTTCCGTGCTGTTGGCGAACGAGCCGTGCACCATCAACGGGTGATGGAAGGCCGCGTAGCCGGCTTTCATTTCCGCGGCGACCGGCATGTTAAACTGCGTCCATTGCTCCGGCGTGAGGACTTCTTTGATGGCCTCCATGTCGCCGGCCAGGCCTGTGATCGGCAGCAACTCCCATCGATGACTGCCGGGCACGTAATAGACGCAGCCGTTTTCGCGCGTGCTGTCGTCCAGTCCGGTCCAGCAAGTCAGATGCGCCATCGGCTTGGTGCGGGTCCAGTACGAATAATCCTGGTGCCAGGCCACGACGCCGCCATGCCGGGCCGGCTTGCAGAACAACTGGTCGTGCCAAAACCGCACCGAGCCGCCCAAGAGTTGACTGGCCGCCATCAGGAACGCGGGGTTCCAAAGGATGTCGTGAAAGCCGGGCGTGATTCGCCAAGCGCCGAGGGCGTGAAACAACACGCGGCTCGGATCGGCCGATTCGTTCGTGTGGTACTCGTACCACAGCTCGCGCCCGGCGTGATTCGGGTCGAACAGTCCTTGCAGTTCGCCACGCAGCCGCTCGACCTGACGATCGTCAAGCAGCTTCACGCCGGCCAGGTAGCCTTGCTCGTGGTAAAAGGCGACCTGCTCGTCGCTGAGGCGATACTGATCCCACTCCGCGCGGGATTGCGGCCAGGTGAAGAGATCACTGATAAGTTCATGACGGGCGGCGAGATCGGCAACCATAATGGGAAAGTGTGATCGACTCGGCGATGACGTCAAGGGGTTTTGGCACGGTAGGGGGAGATGTCGTAGAGCCGCACCGCGCCATCAGCACATCCTACGGCCAATAGAGCCCCGTCCGGTGAAAACGCCAGACAGCGCACATCAGGACGGCTGACGCGAAAGCTGTGCAGCGATCGTCCGGTCTTCGTGCTCCAAATGTGGACGTCGGGGAAATCGCCTCCTGCCGCCACCAGTTCGCCTTGGTCGTCGAAAGCAATCGCGCTAATTACGGGGGACTTCTGCTCGATCTGCAGCACCGGCTTCAATGTTGTTGCATCGATCAAGTCGATCGCCGCTGCCTTTGTCAAAGCATATCCGACCGCGATTAGGCGTCCATCGCGCGAAGCAGCGAGCGCTCGCACCTTCGGCGCCCGATCATGTTCCGCGCACCACCGCTGTATGAGCCGGCCATTCTCGATTTCCCAGACGCGCAGCTCTTCATCCCCGACGACCGCCAACAGGCGTTTATCGTCGCCGGAAAACACCATCGCGAGACAGGGCAGCGCATCCGGTCGATTCTTGAATCGCTCGACGAGTTTTTTGTCCACCGTTGGATGGAACACGTCAAACGACATCAGTTCCTCCTGCAGGTCCGCCGTATTCCAGACTGTCACCGCGCGATCGGCTTGCAGCGCGGCAATACGGTCGCCGCCTCGCGAAAAAGTCGCCATGCCGATTCTCGCCGTGGGAGCAGCCGTCGCAATGTGCGGCGTCGCTCGGGCTAAACTCCAGCGCAAGAACTTTATTGCCGACGCGTCGGCATCGCCGTCAAATGCTAGGGCCAGCTCGCGATCGTCGCTCACCGCGTAACCATTGAACGGAGCGCCCAATGACGGCAGTCGGCCCAGGGCGTGGACGTCCGTAACACTCCAGATAAGGGCAGGATCGACTCCCCTTGGTCCAAACGTAACAAGTTGCTCGCCATCCGCGGTGAAGGCGAGCGATCGGACTGGAGACCGATCAGCGGGAATAAGCCGCATTGCTTCAGGTTCATTGACACGCTGATTTCCGCGCGCCCATGTTCTCCATGATCGCGCCGACCCGGTGCCGCCCCAGACGTCCGTATCAAGTTGCTCCTCGTTCAGCGCGTTCAGAAGCGGCAACAGCGTCCGTCGATCGCGGCGCAAAGCGGAAAGATACGCTACTTCGTTCTGCAAGTAGACGTGTGATTTGTACTTCTGGCTGAAAGCCAGCCAACCGTCCATGATTTGGCGGTAGTCGAAGGCGGTATTCGCGAAAAACCTCGACCGTTCGTAGGGTAGCACCGCCACCGCGACGCGCAGGTACATTTCCTGCCCAAGGTCTCCTTCGAGTCGCTTGACCAACTCGTCGGCGAATTGTTCCACCTCGCCCGGCTGTCCGTGCCAGCGGGGCAGGAGATAGATCGCCATGCCCTCGTACAACGGATGATAGGTTCGATCGAGCTTGATTCCAGCCGCCAACGCCGGGTCCGCTTCATCTCGATCTCTGCCCAGGCCTTTGATGATGGAAATTCGCAGCCGATAGAGCTCGGCGTCGGGGTGTTCCAGTTTTTCGGCCTGACTGAGGTAAGCTTTCGCGCGCTCTAAGCGTTCAACGAATAGTTTACCGCCCTCTTCAGTAACCGAACCAGCGAATCCTGATCCGCGAGCCTCCCAAGCCCACTCGATGTATCGCTCGGCCAGCAGAATCCGCGGCGTCGCCGATTTTGGGCGCGCATTCAGCCACTTGTTCAACCACTCCTCGTGCTGTTCGCCAGCTTGACCCTCCTCCCATCGCCCCAGCCACTCATAAACATGTTTAAGCGCCGATTTGCCCCACACGAGCGTGTAAGGCTGATCACGGTACTTTTGAACGATGTTGTCGAGACGCTCAAAATCATCCCTGTTGTAGGCCGCGTTTAAGTCGTCGATAATGGCAAGGCGTTCCTCATCGCCTTTAAGCCTGTCGGCTTCAAATTCTTCCGCGCTCGTAATCGCCAATTGCTCGCGCAAAGGTTTCGGCAACGGATCGAGTTCAATGGCTGTCGGATCGGCCGTTGCACTCGACGGAACAGCCATTGGCGCCGCCGGAGCGCCGCGCTCGTCAGCTACCACAGCACGGATCATCAAGCCACAACCCAATGCAAATACACAGCCTTGCCGCGATACGAATCGAATTGCACTCATATTCGATCACCTGCAAAGAATACCGATGCGTACTTGCCATTTCATGCTGAAACTACCCCAATAACGCCTCGATCGGCGTTCCTTCCGCAATCTTGATCGGACGGCCGATCTCCGATTCGTTCGTAGTTGCCGGGTCGACGCCGAGGGCTTTGGTGAGCGTCGCCAGGACGTCTCCGACGCCGACTTTGCCTTCTTCGACTGTGAGGCCATCTGCGCTAGTGCGCCCGTGGGCCTGTCCGCCGCGGATGCCGCCGCCGGCCAGGACGCAGGACCAGGCGTCGGGGAAGTGATCGCGGCCGGTGCTCTGATTGATTTTGGGCGTGCGGCCGAATTCCCCCATCCAGAGGATGGTCGTGGAATCTAGCAGCCCTCGGTCGGACAGCTCGGTCATGAGCGTGCCCCAGCCGGCGTCGAGTTCCTTCGAGAGATTTTGCACGACGTTGAAGTTGTCGGCGTGCGTATCCCAGCCAACGCCGCCGTCGAAGCTGCCGAGGGAGACCTCGACGAACGGCACGCCGCGCTCGATCAAGCGCCGGGCCATTAAACAGCCTTGTCCGAAACGGCCGCGCCCGTAGGCCTCGCGGACTTCCTTCGATTCCTCGCTCAAATCGAAGGCCTTGGCGGCTTCGCTATCCATCATCCGCACAGCGCGGCGATAGACCGTGTCATGCGCGATCGGCGCGGAGAGTTGATGCTTCGACAAGAATCCATCCTGCAACGTGCGCCAGAGCTCCAAGCGGCCGCGGGCTTGCGCCTCGCTAACCGAACCGGGGTAGCGGAGGTCGTCGACGCCGAGTTCGGCAAAACCTTCCGCTGGTTGCTGGTTGCCGTTGCCCGGGGCGTAGGTGGCCGTGGCGCCGACCGTCAGCGCGGCATAGCGCGGACCGAGAAAACCAGGGCTGAACGCTGCGGGGTTGAACAGCGTGTACGGCGAAATACTGACGTAATTCGGCAGCGGCGCTTCGTCCGAGCCCAATTGCTTCGAGAGCGACGAGCCGATCGTCGGGTAACGCAGCGGCCCGCCGGGCGTCTGACCGGTCCGCATCAGGAAGGTGCCGCGCCCGTGATCCCCTTCTTTGGTACTCAGCCCGCGAATGACCGCTAACCGGTCCGCCTGTTTGGCTAGCGTCGGCAGGTGCTCGCTGAACCGCAATCCGGCAGCGCTCGTCTCAATCTCTTTGAAGCTCCCGCCGTGCTCGTGGCCGGGCTTCATGTCGAACGTATCGGTCTGCGACGGGCCGCCGTTCATCCACAGCAGCACGCAATGCCGGCGGCGTTTCGGATCGAGCGCCGCCTGATCGGCTAGCACCGGGAACCAGCCACTGGCGCTTGCGCCGAGGGCGCTCAACAACCCAGCCCGTAGCACGTCGCGACGATGGAACTTCATGGCGTCGACCCTCGGGTTTGTTCCGTTTTTTGAACCGCGAAGACGCAGAGGCGCGGAGGGACCGGACGCAAAGCCAGCGTCCCGCCGTACGGCCTCATCATAAGGTATTCGCCGCGGCGCTCCAATATTTTCCAGCGAAATCCGCTCCACTACCCCACCGGCGTGCCAAGCACTTGCAGAAATGCCCGGATCCAGGCCGGGTGCGCTGGCCAGGCCGGGGCGGTGACCAGGTTGCCGTCGACGTGGGCGCTGTCCAGGTTGCCGCTGGGTTCGACCCAACTCGCGCCGGCGGCTTCGAGTTCGGGGCGAACGGCCGGATACGCGGTGCACGCGCGGCCGCGGACGACCCCCGCGGCGGTGAGCAATTGCGGGCCATGGCAGAGCGCCGCCAGCGGCTTCTTGGCTTCCGCGAAGTACCGCACCAGTTCCAGCACCAGAGGGTTCAATCGCAGATACTCCGGCGCGCGCCCGCCGGGGATCAACAGTCCGTCGTACTTTTCGCGACGGATTTGATCGAAGTCGGCGTTCAAACGGAAGTTGTGGCCGCGCTTTTCGCTGTAGGTTTGATCCCCCTCGAAATCGTGGATCGCCGTGGCGATTGTCTCGCCGGCTTTCTTGCCCGGGCAGACCGCGTCGACGCGATGCCCGACCATTAACAACATTTGGAACGGGACCATCACCTCGTAGTCCTCAACGTAGTCGCCGACCAGCATCAACAGTTGTTTCGATTGCATGGTGGAATTCTCGATTGATTGATTTCGCAGCGGGAATCATGCACCGCGCGGGAAGATGATTTCGGTCACGCCGACTTCTATTGAATGTACCGGCCGGCGCGGTGATGACGCGAGTGGCGGGCTGGGACGCCGCGCGGGCCAACTCGGTTGGCAAATCGGGGTTTGTTAAGCTAGCGAAGGTAACGAGACCTTGTCGATAACTGAAACAACTCGGGCGAGGCGCCTTGGGTGGCGCTACCGGTTTTGGGTGCTGACTGCCGGTGCAAGCATCGTGTTCACACTAAAACTGGCGGACGAGCCGCCAGTGGCACCCTCGTCGACCCTCGAAAAGGTTGGTTGAGCCATGATTCGCGCGTTGGAACGGGGCCATTACTGGCTAATGTGCGGGGCGGGACCGGACGGTTCTGGGCGTTGGAATTTCCGCCTGGAATCGTTCGACGGCCAGGTGCGCATCGATGCGGAAGACGAAGAACCCGGCGCCCATGCGGATCATTTGGCGCTGCTGGCGCTCGTACTTGGTCTCGAAGCGATCGACCAACCGGCGGACGTCCTGGTGCTAACGCCTAATCGCTACATCTGGCAGGGCCTTTCCGAAGGCCTGGACGAGTGGCGTGAAAACGGCTGGCAGTGGGATTCGTTCGGCGGGTTGGTCCCCATCAAATATCTCGATCTCTGGCAGCGCGTGGAACGGCTTCGCAACATCCACGACGTGAGCTGCCGGGCGATCCCGTCGGCTCAGATCGCGAACGTCACAACGTTCGTGCCGGATGAGCCGATCGAGCTGGAGCAACCGCGTGTCGCCCGGCGAATTCGCAGAATTCACCTGCCAAGCACGGGCGACTGGCCATCGGCCGCGCCGCGACGTCGCAAGTCCGCCAGCCGGGAGCGTCAGGTCGTGTGAGGCATCGAATGTGCTCTCGATCGGGCGTGGCGCCAAGAAATCGGCGTCAGGAGACGCCTCCTACAGATATATCGCCGGGCTTGTTCTGCGCAAAGCGCCTAGACTCGCCAATCGGAACCATTCACAATCTTTGCATCGACAACGTGGAGGAATCACGTGCGCACCAGTGTCGGTTTGGATACCGTGGGACGTTTGCTGTCAGGTTCGGCCGAGAATCCGTTCGACTTGTTGGGACCGCACCAGGTCGACGATCGAGGCCGCCCGGCGTTGGCGGTGCGCGCGTTCCTCCCCCAATCGACGCAAGCCTGGGTGATTGATCAACAGCACGGCGATGCGCCGCGGCCGATGCGTCGGATCCATCCGGCCGGATTGTTCGAAGCGATCTGTCCGATGGTCGAGCAGAATGGCGCGCCGCAATACCTGCTGCAAGTTGCCGACGAACAAGGCCGGACTACGACCATGCATGACCCGTACGCTTTCCCGAGCTACCTGACTGACTACGACCTGTATTTGCTCGGCGAGGGGCGGCACTGGGACAGCTACCGCAAACTCGGCGCGCATCTGCGTTCGGTGCATGGCGTCGACGGCGTGAACTTCGCCGTTTGGGCGCCGAACGCGACCGGCGTCAGCGTGACCGGCGATTTCAACGGCTGGGATCCCCTCCGCCACCCGATGCGGAAGCGCGTGCCGAGCGGCGTCTGGGAACTGTTCGTGCCCGGGCTCACCGAAGGCGCGATCTACAAGTTCAACATTCGCAACGGCGGGATGTCGTACGAGAAGACCGACCCGTTTGGCTTTGCCGCGGAGGTGCCGCCGCGCACGGCGTCGAAGGTCGCGAATCTCGATTCCTACGAATGGCACGACGCGACTTGGGTGTCCGAGCGCCCTAAACGCAATTCGCTCGATTCCCCGATGACTTTCTACGAAGTGCATCTGGGGAGTTGGCGCCGTCCCGGCGACGATCCCCAACGCTGGATGAGCTATCGCGAGCTGGCGCATCAGTTGGTTGAATACGTGCTGGAGATGGGCTTCACGCATATCGAACTGATGCCGGTCAGCGAGCATCCGTTCAGCGGAAGCTGGGGCTATCAGACGGTCGGCCATTACGCGGTCACCAGCCGCTATGGTTCGCCGCAGGATTTCATGTACTTCGTCGATCATTGCCACCAGAACGGCATCGGCGTGGTGCTGGATTGGGTGCCCGCGCACTTCCCGCGCGATGCGCATGGGCTGGCCTATTTCGACGGCACGCATCTCTATGAGCACGCCGACCCGCGGCAGGGCGCGCACCCGGACTGGGGCACGCTGATCTTCAACTATGGCCGCAACGAAGTCCGCAACTTCCTGTTGGCGAACGCACTGTTCTGGCTGGACAAATATCACATCGACGGGCTACGCGTCGACGCCGTGGCCTCGATGCTGTACCTCGACTACAGCCGCAACGAAGGGGAATGGATCCCCAACATGTACGGCGGTCGCGAGAACCTGGAAGCGATTGAATTCGTGAAGGAATTCAACGAGCAGGTCCACTTGCAGCATCCCGGCGTGTTGACCATCGCCGAGGAGAGCACGTCGTGGGGCGGCGTCTCGCGCCCAACGTATCTGGGCGGGCTCGGTTTTAGCCTCAAATGGAACATGGGCTGGATGAACGACACCATCCGCTACATGCACCACGAGTCGATTCACCGCAAATATCATCACGACGAGCTGACGTTTAGCCTGATCTACGCCTTCTCGGAAAACTTCGTCTCGCCGCTGTCGCACGACGAAGTCGTCCACGGCAAAGGCTCGATGCTCGACCAGATGCCGGGCGATCTCTGGCAAAAGTTCGCGAACTTGCGCGTGCTGTATTCCTACATGTGGACCCACCCCGGCAAGAAGTTGCTCTTCATGGGCGGCGAGTGGGGCCAATGGCTGGAATGGAACTACGACACCAATTTGCAATGGGATCTGTTGCAGTGGGATTCGCACCGCGGCCTGAAAAAGATGGTCGCGGATTTGAACCAACTGGTGCGCCGCGAACGCTCGCTGCATGAAGTCGATTTCGAATACACCGGCTTCGAGTGGATCGACTGTCACAACTACAACGACAGCATCCTGGTCTACATTCGCAAGGCGAAGGACCCGCAGGATTACGTCGTCGTTTGCGTGAACTTCACACCGGTCCCGCGCCCGGTCTACAACATCGGCGTGCCGGAAGCCTGCTGGTACGACGAAATCTTCAACAGCGACAGCCAATTCTACGCCGGCAGCAACCTCGGCAATTTCCCAGGCATCATGGCGGAAGCCAAGCCGAGCCACGGGCGACCAGCGTCGCTGCAGGTAACGCTCCCGCCGCTGGCGACGGTGGTGTTGAAGCCGAAGCGATGAGGTAGAGGAGTAATGGAGAAGAGATGTAAAGGAGTATAGGAGGCCGTTTGGCAACGGTTTCGTTGATGCGGTGGCGATTCATTGACCCGCACAATCTTCAGGAGGTGAGCGAACGCAACGCGATGCTCACAAAGATTGATGATTGGTGGCAGGAATTTCAGGCTGAGCAAAGGGCGATCGCCGGATCATTCACGCGATTCATCGAGTTCGATTTGGTCGGATGGATGAACAGGCACTTGGAGTCGATCCATCCGGACTTGATGTGGGAATACGGCCCAGCGATTCACCAAAAGGGCGATCGCCTCGTCATCACGCCGGAATCGGCGCATCACCTACGTCCGATGGTTCGCACCATTTTGGAGCGGGCCCCCGTCATTGACGGCTGGGAATTCTACGAGCATCGACTCCCCGAAGCTGTTGCTTCGGCAATCTCGACCGTGCGCGCACGGACCCAGCGCGACGTCGGCGACTTTAAGGTACGAGTGACGCGTGGCGATGACCATCTCATCGATTTGACATACACCGCTCCTAGCATCGTCGACGCTGACGCCCGTTCCGCATCAAGCGCTGCGTTTGTAGCAACCGAAACACTGCTGGGTGAAGCCTGCTTGGACAATTGGACCGGATTAGTCGAAGCCACTCCAACGCCGCCCACGAGGGGATTTGGTCGATTCTTCGTGCGAACTGCGAACAAGCAGCGTCATTTCGTCGAACTTGGTCGGTTGCGTGAGACAGTACATGCGCTCATCGGCAGCATTCGCGACCAACTTCCGCGAAAGCCACTCTATGAGTCAATTGAGGGCGCGAAAGGGACCGTATGGAAACTCACGCCGAATGAAGCGGACGATTATGCAGAGCAGCAAGACATGTTTGTGGGCAGGTCAGTGAGTCCGGCAATGTGGATGGCCGCACGAAGTAGTCGAACGTTCTGCTCTGAGCGATTCAGCCGCTGCGATGAGACATTCTGTTACGTAAAACTTGACGGCTCCGAAGGCCTCGATGAAGATCATTTCGCCGACAAATCAGAAATCGAAGATGCTTTGGATGAAGTATTAAGGCCAGCGGTATTGGGCTGTACAATCGGCGGTGGAACAGGACGACGCTATTCGTACATCGATCTCGCATTGACGGATGTCGACAAGGGCATAGCAGCGATCAAGCGGCGACTTCAAGCCGGCAATGTACCTAAGCGGTCGTGGATACAATTTTTCGACAGCGACCTGGCTGCCGAATGGGTCGGCATCTACGACGACACGCCGCAGCCGCCGCTCGCCGTTTCGTAGGTCAGGCTTTCCAGCCTGACAGTTCAGTAGTACAGCGCCGTTATCGCGTTGCCCGTCAGGCTGGAAAGCCTGACCTACGGGCTTGATCCGCCACCCATCACGCCACGGACGAGCCCCCAGCCTTTCGCCAGCAATCTCCCGGTGAACAACTCCTCGGTCAGCGTGCTCTTGTCGCCGGAGAAATTCGTCCAGACGGCTTCGATGTACGGCCCGCTGGATTCGCGCAGCGTTGCGTACATCCCCTTCGCGCCGATTTCGTTCAGGCCTTGGCGGTAGTGGTCGAGGATGTGGCGGTCGAAGAGCGTGCCGGCGACTTTCACGGTGGACAGCGTGCCCTGCCCGACCGTAAACAAGAAACGGCTCTTCGCCGAGTAAGGGCGAAGAGCCGTTGACAATTCAAGTCGGGGCGACAGGACGGCTATTGAACTTTTCCTGGCCGGGGTGAGGTGCTGGGACAGCGATTTGAGAAGGCAATTCGTCGGCAAAACTCGTTTGCAGGGATGAAGTTACGTCGTTTTATGTGTGATCGAGAAGCCGTGTCACAAGAAAGGGAGTTCCAGTTCAACATGACAACGGCCACGAGCCGGACGAGTTCATCCCGCCCGGCTCGCTGCCTGTTGCTGCCGTTGAGGTATCGCTACTTCGTGTACTTCACATTCACCTTCTCGATTTTGCCGTTAAACTTGAACGGTGCCTTGTCGAAGTAATCCAGCGACACTGGCGAGCCGAGGTCGGTGCCGATGTCCAGACAGTCGTTGGCAGTGAAGACGAGCGGGGCGCTCACCGGCACGACTCGGGGTGCGACTTCCAGGTCGCCGACCTTGGCCGCGCGGTCCACTTCTTTCCCGTTAACCGTTGTGACCACGTCCACTTCCTTGCCGTTGACCTTCATGACGATCTTGACGGGACCACCGGGTTTGGGGACCACGTAGCTCGTTTCCACTTCGATCGTCACCTTGCCGATGGGAAGCTTATCCTTCGCCTTGATCTGCGTGCGCATGACCTCGAAAAGGTTGTATTCATAGCAGAGAGATCCGTCCTTCACGTAGCAGGTGAGGCCACCGGAAAAGGCTCCCAGAGCGTAAAGAACGCCGTTGGCCTCCTTGGGGATGTCAGCCTCGATCGTGACATTGTTGGGCTTGTTGCCCAGGGCTGGGGCAACAAACTCCGGCATACGTGTGAAGTCTCCGCTAAAGTTCCATTCCTTATAGGGCGGAGACGCTCGCAATTCGGGGTGGAGCACGGGAATCCACAGGCCACCGCCAACGGGGAAGCCCTGGTTCTTGGCGAACTCAATCGAGAAAAGATCCTTCATCTGTGCAAGCTTCTCGGGCATCTTGTCGGCAAGGTCGTTGGCCTGTGACCAGTCTTCTGCCAAATTGTAGAGTTCCCATTTATCCTTATCTGGGCTCCACTCGTTGATACCTTTCGGCAACCCCGGAACCCACGGAATGCGAGGGCCGAACGCGGAAGCGATCCAGCCGTCGTGATAGATGGCGCGGCTACCCATGATCTCGAAATACTGGGTGAGCAGGCGGTCTTTCGCCTTGGCGTCGTTGAACGTGTATGCGAAGCTGACGCCATCGATGGGATCCTGAGGGATACCGTTCACCACGCGCGGAGGGGTGATGCCGACCACTTCGTAAATGGTTGGTGAAACGTCGTTGACATGGTGGAATTGCGAGCGTGGTGTGGGGTCCGGCTTGATCTTTGCGGGCCAGCGTACGGCCATCGGATTGCGGGTGCCGCCAAAGTGCGACGCCACGAGTTTGGTCGCCTGGTAGGGTGTGCTGCCCGCCCAGGCCCAGCCCGCGTGGTACATATTGTCCGCTTTGGGCGTGCCAAGAACCTTGAGGCCGCCGAGGGCATCGACCGCCTTGATGTGCTGCGCGACAGGGAGGTTAATACCGTTTTGCGCCAGCAATTCGCTGATGGACCCGTTCTGACCTTCGGAGGACGAACCGTTGTCGCCCCAAATATAAACGACGAGGGTGTTGTCGCCGTAGCCCAGCTTATCGACCTCATCCACGAGCCGGCCGACTTCATGGTCTACGTGTTCACCGAAGCCGGCGAACACTTCCATCAGCCGGCGTTGAAAGGGTTTCTGGTCTTCGGGAATGCTGTCCCACGACGCCAGAGTCTCGGGCCGCGGGGTCAACTGCGCATTGGCCGGAATCCAGCCCTTTGCCTTGGCATTCTTGAATGCACGCTCCCGGTACTTGTCCCAGCCGTCGTCGAACTTGCCTTTATACTTGGCGGCCCATTCGTTCATAATGTGATGGGGGCCGTGGACCGCGCCGCTGGCCCAGTACATGTAAAACGGCTTATTCGGTTGGAGCGATTTGTGGTTCCGCAGCCAGCCGATGGCGTTGTCGGCCAAGTCTTCGCTGAGATGGTAGTGGTTGTTACCACCCGAAGTCTTGGGCGGATGGACGCCCGTCGTGTTCCATATGAGATTCGGCTCGTATTGCGACGCTTCGCCCGCCAGGAACCCGTAGAAGTGTTCGAAGCCGTAGCCGGTGGGCCAGTATTGAAACGGACCGGCCGCACTCGTCTGTTCGGCGGGCGTGTTGTGCCATTTGCCGAAAGCGGACGTGCTGTAACCGTAGTTCTTCAGTACCTCGGCGGTCGTGGCGCTGCTCTTGGGAATGGTGCCCGCGTAGCCATCCCAGTCATTGGCCAACTCCGTGATCTGGCCATTGGCAATGCGGTGATGATTCCTCCCGCACAGTAACGAGGCCCGAGTGCATGAGCACATGGCGGTGGTATGGAACCGGTTGTAACCGATGCCGCCCTTGTAAATGCGATCGAGCGTCGGCGTATTGATCTCGCCGCCGAAGGTGGTCGGTAGGGCCGGACCGGCATCGTCGATTTGTACGATCAGAATGTTGGGTGCGTCGGGCGGCAGACGGCCCGGCTCGACCCGCTGCTTGTAAACCGAATCCTGCATCGTGCGCCCCGCGATGCTAGCCGAGGGCGTCGGCGGAAATGGCAGCTCTGCCTGGACGGGTAACTTCGGCCAGGGGGTTCCGCGAACGTCTTCCTGTCGTTCCGGCTGAGCGGGCTCCGCATCGACGGCTCGGCTGCTGGCGGTCGTCGCTGCCGGTGGTGCGCCACTGACTTGTCGCAGCGAGCCAAGCCGGTCGCTCGCAACTAACCAGCCCAGTGAACTTCCGATAGCGATCGAAAGGATCAGAAAGGACTTTGATCTCATGCGGCACACGTCACTTTCATCACGCGGTCGCGGCTTGTTCTGCTGAGCGCGACACGAAGAGCAGGTTACTCGGACTTCAATCCGGTCAATTGTATCTGGCCCGATAATCTTTGCCAGCAACCCGTTTGAACCGTTGGAATAGCAACCACCGTATAGGGTTGCAGCATCTCCGAGAAAAACACCCTACCCCAAGGCGATTCGGTTTGAACTCGGTCCGAAAACCGAAAATGTCCGGGAATTAACGCAAAAAGCCCGCCGACCGATTGATCGAAGGGCTTCTCGTTTTTGTTGAGTCGGGGCGACGGACGCGCGGCGGTCGAGGAGGCCTGGAAGGCTCACGAAAAAGGCACGCCTTTTCAAGTTATCCTGATGGACATGCAGATGCCGGAGGTCATGGACGGCTACGAAGCCGCTGCCTTGCTGCGCGCCAAGGGTTATCGTAGTCCGATTATGGCGTTGACGGCTCACGCGATGACGGCCGACCGCGAAAAATGCCTGTCAGCCGGTTGCGACGATTTCGCCACCAAGCCCATCGACCGGCCGAAGCTCATCGCCCAGGTCGCCGCGTACTGCGCGACCAAGGCCGCGACGGCGCTGCCTGAGACTGCTGCGGCACGCTGTTTTCGGTGAGTGCTGTGTAGACTGCGGTTGAAAACGGCGGCGCGGGAAGGGGATCAAGCCAAAGCGACACAAACACCTTCAATTGTAACGATTCTAACTCTTACGACACGCAGCGTCCTTTGCTGCCCAAAAGAACGCGTTTCGATGATCGGCGTTGCGAAAACGCGGCGTAGACTTCGGGATCAGTAGTGTTACGGGGCCGCCCTCATACTTTGCGGCTTGCGGGCGCCGGCAGCAGCCTGCTGATCGAAGTGCGGGTGAGCCAATGTGGATCGCCACCGAGTGCACGAATGTCCGTTCAACCAGTCAGAAGGCTACCGTGGCCACGAAGAAAAGACGGATTGCGGTCATTTTCGCTGCCTTTTGGCTGACGGCGGTGGCGATCGGCATGTCGATGGTCATTTCCTTTTCCAATACGGCCGGAGCGATTGGCAAACCGCTTTCTGAATGGCCCTTCGATTGTCCGATCCAACGAGCGGTCGAACGTAACACCTTACTGATGTTCATCCACCCACGTTGTCCCTGCAGTCGAGCCAGCTTACGGGAACTGGCCGAGATTCTGGCGCAGGCCGGCGATGGTCTCGAAGCAAATGTCCTGTTTTTCCAACCGGTCGACGAACCGGACAACTGGTCGCACACGGACCTTTGGGAGACCGCCACACATATCCCTGGCGTCAAAGTCAAATCGGATCTCGGTGCCGCGACGGCCTCGCAGTTTGGTGCCGAAACGTCGGGCCACGTCCTGCTCTACGACGCCAAAGGCCGACTGCTATTTAGCGGTGGGATCACCGCCGGTCGCGGCCACGAGGGCGACAATTCTGGCCACAGCGCGGTCGTATCACTGGTCCAAGGAAAGGCACACTTGTTGAACTCGTGCCCTATATTCGGTTGTCCAGTCGTAGAGTCAGACTAACGAATCAGGCCCTCGCAGAGGCACCCATGGAAGAACGAAAGATTCCCCTTGAAAACGCGCCCGTATCCGTCCGAGTGGAAGAGTTGTTCCACCAACAATCTTCCCAAATTTTCCAAGCGACCGACCGATTGTTTGTCGTGCTGATGCTGGCGCAATGGATCGCAGGAATCTTCGCAGCGCTATGGCTCTCCCCGAACACATGGATCGGTGCGACATCCCAGGTGCATCTGCACGTCTGGGCGGCTGTGCTCTTGGGCGGCGCGATTACCAGTCTGCCGGTGTTCTTGGGTCTCAAATATCCCGGCCGCCCAATGACACGGCACGTCATCGCGACAGCTCAAGTGCTGTGGTCGGCGTTATTAATTCATCTCACCGGCGGACGCCTTGAGACGCATTTCCACATTTTCGTGTCGTTAGCGTTTTTGTCCTTCTATCGCGAATGGCGGCTCCTGGTCATCCCGGCCATTGTTGTCGCCGTTGATCACGCCATCCGCGGTGTTTTGTGGCCGCAGTCCGTGTACGGCGTCTTCGTGGAGAGCCCATTCCGTTGGATCGAACACACAACCTGGGTTCTGTTCGAGGTCGTTGTTCTGGCGGCCAGTTGTCGTCGCAGTCGAGCAGGAATGCGCGTCAGCGCCGAGCGCCAAGCCCAACTGGAATCAACGAACCAGCGCTTCGAGCTTCGAGTGCAGGAACGCACGCAGGAACTGACTTTAAGCGAGCTGAAGCTCCACACGAGCGAAGCCCGTTTACAGGCAATGCTGAGTTCGACGCTGGATCCGATGATTACCGTCGACAGCCAGGGCATTGTTCAAGCCGCGAGCAAATCCGTCGAAACGGTGTTCGGCTGGAAACCAGACGAACTGATCGGACAGAACATCAAAGTGGTGATACCCGAGCCGTACCGTTCCGAACACGACGGTTACCTGTCCCGCTACCGACAAACTGGCACGTCCAAACTCCTGGGACAGTCCCGCGAGCTGACAGCCAGCCGTCGGGACGGCACGGAATTTCCATGTCTTGTGACACTTTGGAAAGTCGATGTGCCAGAGCAGTCGGAGCCTCTGTTCATGGGACTGCTTCGCGATATCACCGAGCACACGCAGACGACCAGGAAACTGGAGGATCTTGCCTCTCATGACACGCTGACGGGTCTGCCCAACCGCGCATCCATCCTGCGTTCCATTCAGAAAGTGATCGACCGCAAAGACGGTGATCACTTCGCGGTGCTTTTCCTGGACTTCGACCGGTTCAAACTGATCAACGACAGCCTGGGGCACAACGTGGGAGATGAACTCCTCAAAGAGATCTCGCTACGCATTCGCCAGACATCTCAGTCGACCGACAAGTTCCTGCCGGCCCGGCTGGGGGGAGACGAGTTCGTAGTCTTGCTCGACGGTCTCTCCCGCCCGACGGATGCGGTCGTGGTGGCGGAACGGCTGCTTAATGTATTCTCGCGAAGCTACAAGCTGGGTCCTCATACCGTCGTCGCCACGGCCAGCATCGGCATCGTCACCAGCGATCATCGGTTTGAATCGGCCTGCGACGTGCTCCGCGATGCTGACCTGGCGATGTACGAGGCCAAGGCCAAGGGGAAGGCGCGCTATGCGATCTTCGATCAGTCCCTGCGCGATCGCGCTCAAGCCGTACTTCGCATCGAAGGCGGGTTGCGGGAAGCCGTCTCACGGAATGAACTTTTTCTCGTCTATCAGCCGATCGTCTCGCTCGAAACGGGTCGGATGGAGGGTGTCGAGGCGCTGTTGCGGTGGATGCACCCGCAACGCGGCCTTATCAATCCCGCCGAGTTCATCTCCGTCGCGGAAGAGACGGGGCTCATCGTTCCCATCGGCAACTGGGTGATCGACGAAGCCTGCCGGCAACTGGCGGAATGGCGGCGTTTACCGCACGGCACCAACCTGCCGCATTGCGTTCACGTCAACGTGTCGCGCAAGCAATTGCTCCTTCCGAATCTGGTCGGGGTCGTCGAACAAGCGCTCGCCAGGCATGTCATTCCGCCCGAATGCCTGCACCTGGAAGTGACGGAGAGCATGATCATGCGCGATCCGAAAATCGCCATAGCAGCGCTGAGGGAACTCAAACAATTGGGAATCAAGATCGACCTGGACGACTTCGGTACCGGGCATTCGTCATTGTCGTGTCTGCATAATTTTCCGATCGATGTTCTGAAGATTGACCGCGCCTTTATCGCCAATATTCAGCAGGTCCGCGAGTTAGCCGCGTTGTTGCACGCTGTGCTGATTATGGCGGACAACCTGGGCCTGCAGGTGGTGGCGGAAGGAATCGAAGACGTCGAACAGTTCGCCCTTCTGCAGGCACTCGGCTGCGAATACGGACAAGGCTATGTCTTCGCGAAGCCGATGCCTGCTGTCGATCTCGAGCACTGGGTTCCTCCGACATTCAAGACAACCGCGCGCGACTTCGAAGCATTGTCATCCGGCGCACCAATACTAATTCCCGCCGACGAGACCAACCAGATTCACCAGTGCGAGATGCCGGCATGACCCAAGCCAAGATGAATGCCGCGGTCGATAGTGAGGTGCCACCCATCGTTGAAATGTGCCTCCAAGACGTCAGGCACATCGCAACGCTGCCGGTGGTCGCCCTCAAGATCTTACGCCTCGTGGAAGACATCAAGTCGACCGTGGAAGACGTCAACAAGATCATCGCCAGCGATCCGTCGCTGAGTATCCGCATTCTGAAGGTCGTCAACTCCTCGTTCTATGGTCTGCCGCAGAAGATTGGTTCGATCGATCGCGCCGTCTTATTACTTGGTTTCAACGCTGTAAAAAACATCGCCCTCGCGACAAGTCTCCACAAACTATTTCGAGCGGAGCGAATCAGCTCTCATTTTGACGCCCGCGACCTCTGGATGCACTCCGTCGCGGTCGCAACAGGCGCACTCGCCCTGGCGAAAAAGACAGGACTTGTTTTGACCGAGGAGGCATTCCTGGCGGGCTTAATTCACGATGTCGGAATCATGATCGAGATGCAGGCGTGCCGTCAGAAGTTTATTGAAATGATCGACACTCTGCCCGGCGAACAAAGCCTGACGTTCCGCCAAGCGGAGGCGCGCGTATTGGGCGCAACGCACGAAGCATTCGGAGCCGCCCTCTTCAGGAAATGGAAGTTTCCCAAGAAGCTGGAAGACGTCGCCGGATTCCACCACCGGCCGATGCAACTTCCGGAATCCGATCGCATGCTGCCGGCAATCGTCCATGTGGCTGATATTCTGGCCGCTCGCACGGGACTGGGATATACGCGGACGGTCGAAACCGACGCCATCGACCAGCAGGTGCTCAACACATTAGGTCTCAGCAAAGACGACCTTGAAGCTATCGCTAAAACGCTCCCTGGCGCAATTCAAGAAACGCAACAACTATTTTCCGACTGAGAAACTCGGTGAGAGACGCATCGTGATCTTCTCCGTACTGACCCCCTTCCCAAAATGTTAGATTAACCTTCTCCCCATTTCTTGATCCGTCCGGGATGTTAGGTTTTTGCCAATCTGATATTTTGAGAAGGGAGCCGGTCATGGGAACGAAGCCGTCGAGCAATCTGTTCGTGCCGATGGGTTGGACGACGTATGTATCGCACGGTTTCGGCTCCGTCGGCATGGCCATGCCGACGGAGCCGCGCTCGATCATCGCCGATCGCGAAAACAAACATACAGTTTCGGGGCTGATTCGGAGAGAGGCAATCGCTACATGCTGACGGTCCGCATTGTCGCCCCGGAAGCCAAGGCGGAAGCCCGTTCTCGACCAAGCTCCGCTCTAAGTTCGAGTTTCGCAGTTTTAGGCGGCGAAGAATTCTAAGGTGTCAGGAACCGAATTCTGGAGCCCGAGTGATCGAGCTCCATGAACCAGACAAGCTTGGTTCAGCGGCAAAACATTCCTGCCTTCTGCTGTGACCGCAGCCATTCGGTTCCCTGCCGGCACCGCAGGATCAAGCCCGACTAGTTCCAGGCCGCAACGCCGGCCGGCTCCCAGACATGCCGATTCGCCCGCAGGCCTTGGGGTAGGATAAGGGGGGGTAGAATAAGGGGTCGGGAGTCGATTCGCCGGATCGCTGAGAGAGTAAGCGAACCACCCCCGCTCGAGTCCAC
>Ga0163153_10001827_pt1 | contig 32702 bp, 21 predicted proteins | sample OliLakLV19MP6IB1_FD_148629 | JGI IMG/M metagenome (GOLD analysis project Ga0163153, IMG submission 148629) | Freshwater microbial mat bacterial communities from Lake Vanda, McMurdo Dry Valleys, Antarctica - Oligotrophic Lake LV.19.MP6.IB-1 | ecosystem: Environmental > Aquatic > Freshwater >... | reverse complement strand
CCTTCAAAGCGCCCGGCAGCGTCATCGCGTTCAACAGCACGCCAGGGTTGTCATTGGTCCCGCCGCCGCTGCCGATCACCGGCGGGCTGGCGGGAACGCCCGGCGGCATGCCGCTCTACAAGGCCGGCCGGCTCGTCGGCGGCATCGGCGTGGCGGGGGACGGCGATGGCCCGACGGATGTCACGCCGCAAACCATCGCCAACGCAGATCAAGACGAGGACGTCGCGCTGGCGGGACAAACCGGTTTCGCTCCTCGCAACGTCATCTTCGGCTCGCACGTATTGATCGACGGCATTCGCGTGCCCTATGTCGCCAGCACGACGACTCTGGGCGCAGTGATTCCATTCGCGAGCCTGCCGGGAACAAACGTCGCGCCGTTCGTCGTTCAGTCTTCTCCCGCGCCATTCCCCTACCCGGCCGCGACCTTCGGCGGAGTTACCGGCGAGATTCGCCAGCCCATCGCGGACGACGCTTCCTCCACACCGCTGCCGGGCGGCGGGGTCCGGCTCACGGCGACGGAAGTGACGAACATCATCGTGGCCGCCGCGAACCGTGCCCGCACCACGCGCGCCGGGATTCGTCTGCCGCGTGGACAACGGGCGGAGGTCTTCATCGCGGTCGTGAGCAACCCGAACTCCAACGGCGTCGCGCCCACGGTGCTCGGGACATTTTGCACGTCCTCGAACACGACACGGTTCAGTTGGGACGTGGCGGTGCAGAAGGCGCGGACCGCCGTCTTCTTCTCCACGACGAACCGCGCCTACTCGGCCCGCACCGTCGGCTTTCTCGCGCAAAGCTTGTATCCGCCCGGCATCAGCGGCACGCAGCCGGGCCTGTTCTTCGGATTGCAGGAACGCTTCTCCATCATCACTCCGACTCCGTTCGTCGCGACGAATCCGGTGAACGGGGCAGTCTTCACCACCGGGACAAACGTGAACCCGAACCTGCCGAACGGCGTGACGATCTTTCCCGGCGGCTTCCCGCTGTATCGCAATGGAGTGTTGGTCGGCGCGATTGGCGTGAGCGGCGACGGCATTGAGCAGGATGACATCATCGCGGCGAGCGGCGCGGCGGTGTTCCCATCCGCCGAAGCCATCCGGGCGGACCGCACCCAGTATCGCGGAGCGCGCCTGCCTTACGCGAAGTTCCCGCGCAACCCTGCGCTGTGAGTCTTCCGTTGGAAGGACGAGTTCCACGAGTCCCTGATATTTTCTGGTGGTGGGTGGAAGCCTTTTGATCTCGGACTCCCGGAGGTCGTCCTTGCAAGCGTCCCTCTACTTCGATTCCATCTTCCAGATTCCATTCCACTCCGGCGGCGGCGCGGCCGCCAGCGTCGCGCAACGTTCCGCCAGCACGCGGCTGGGACGGTCGTTGAATTCCGCCAGCAGCTTCTCGAAGAGCGCTCTCGCCGCAGCGAAACGTCCGCCGCTGTAATCCTCGTAAGCCTGGGCGTAACGCTCGCAAAGTCCCGCGAAGCCGCTGGGCACGCAGGGATTCTCGCTCTCGAACAGTTCCACCGGCGCGCTCTTCCCCTTCACAATCACGCGGTCCACGAGACGCCGCGCGCCCGGCCGGCTGAAGCCCGCGAGCGCCTCGCCCGACACGAGCAGCTTCACGCCATAGAATTTCGTGAGCGCTTCAATCCGCGCCGCCTCGTTCACCGAATCGCCGACCAATCCATAGTCCAGACGCAGCGCCGAACCTTTGTTGCCGACGAGCACCCTGCCGCTGTGCAAGGCCACGCCGTAGCCGAAAAGCTTCTGGACTTCAGGCGAGAGCGAGGCGCGAAGATTCTCCATCGCTTCGATCAGCTTGTTGGCGGCACGTCGGGCTCGGTCTGCGGAATCAGGCTGCGGCTGCGGCGCGCCCCAATAGCTGAGGAACTGGTCGCCGAGGAAATGTTCGAGATTCCCTTCCTCGCTCATGATGGCGCTCGTCTGAACCTCGAAGACCTGGTTGAGCAGCTCGAACATTCCTTTCGGCCCCAGCGTCTCCGCCAGCGGCGTGGAGTTTCGCAGATCGGTCAGCAGCATCGTGACATCGGCGCGGCGCGCGGTCATCGAACCAGGATCAGCGAGCACGGCTTCCAGCACGCGCGGCGAAAAATAGAGTCCCATCGTGTGCCGCAGCTTCATGCGCTCCAGACGTTCCGCGATGAAGTCAAAGCCCAGCGCGACCAGTCCGCACGCGAGCAGGACCAGCATCGGCGAGACGACGGGCACGATGAGGCTGGCGTGATTGAACAGCGCATACGCGCCGAACAGTCCGGCCAGGCTCACGGCCAGAATTGCCAGCAAGCGCTTCACCGGCTGTCGCATCCGGTGGCAGAACGCGGCGGCGACCAATCCCGCCAGACCGATCACGCCCAGGTTCGCCGCCAGCGGAAGCTCGCGCAGAAACTCCCCCTGCAACGCGGCGTTGATGATGTTGAGGTGAATCTCAGGGCCGGGCATCTGCGCCTGGAACGGCGTGAGATGTTTGTCCTGGAAGATGTTCGCCGTCGGCCCGATGAGCACGAGCTTGTCCCGGAAAAACTCTCCATCGGCGTAATTCAGTTTCCAAATCTTCGGCGTCAGCACGTCGCCAACCGGATGCATTCGGAAGCTGAGTCCCGGCGCGGCGGTGAAACGGATGCGCTCCAGTTCCGTTCCAGCCGGGATGCGACCGGCAGCACCGAACTTCGCCAAGGCGCGGGAGGCGAGCGATTCAACCACCGCGTCGGGCGGAGCCGTAATCGCGTCGTCCAACTGGCGGTTCGTGCGACGAAACGCAGCGTGACGAAGCACCCCGTCGTCATCCGGCAAGATGTTGACGAAGCCAACGCGCGCATCGAGCGCCGCCGGGCTGCCCGGCTGCTCCGGGATGAGCGCGTCGTGGGGTTTCGTGAGCTGGGCGAATGTTCCGCGCTCGGTTTCCACCGGACTGAAGTTGCTGCCGATGACCACGCGGTCCTTGAACTGATCGAGCGCGCGCCGCAGCTCCGCATCGCCCTCGGCTTCGGTCGCGAACACGAGGTCTAGCACGATGGCTTTCGCGCCCGCGTTGGCGAGTCGCTCGATCAGCGCGGCCCAGACGTTGCGCGACCACGGGAAACGTCCGCGCAATGAGGCGAGAACCGGATCGTTCACAGCTTCCTCGGGCAGAATGTCGCCGTCGTAACTGGGCCGGTCGATGCCGATCAGCACGAGGTTCGGATGCAGCGGAGCCTTGCGTCCCAGCCGCGTGAACCAGTCCTGCGCGTAGCTCTCCGCGTGCTGCAACGGCACGAACCATTGCAGGCCGATCAGGAGGAGAGTCACCACGCCGCAGGTCCAAAGCACGGCTGCTGCGCGACGGCTGCCGTGGTTTCCAGAGGAGGTTCCAGTCATTGGTGCGGTGGCGCGTCGTGTGTCGTGCAGGTTTGACACGCCCGGTCTTTGGGCGTTAAACAGGGCCACCTTATTTACCACCCCGCATGAAAACAACATCTCTTCTCGCCCTGCTCCTCGCGGTGTCCGTCCCCGCCGCGCGCGCCGCGCAGCTCACCGAAAGCACGGTCACGGAAATCATCAAGGACGTGAATCTCCTGCCGTCCGGAGCCACGACCGCCGCGCCGGCGAAGATGAATGAACTCGTGAAGGCGCCGGACCGCATCCGCACCGGAGCGGCGTCGCGCGCGGAGCTGACGGCCCCGGACAAGACCATCACCCGCGTCGGCGCGAACACGGTGTTCTCGTTTGAAGGCAGGGATCGCTCGGTGAATCTGGAGAGCGGCAGCCTGCTCTTTCATTCGCCCAAGGGCAAAGGCGGCGGAACGATCAAGTCCGGCGGAGCATCAGCGGCAGTGCTCGGCACGACGCTCATCGTCTCCTCGGTCGCAGGCGGCGGATTCAAGGTCGTGCTCCTCGAAGGCACCGGCCGCGCCACTCTGGCGAACGGACGTTCGAGACGCTTGAAGGCCGGGCAACTGGTGTTCGTGCTGCCCGGTGGCACGGCTTTCAGCGAGGTGCTCAACATCAATCTGGGCCGGCTCATCGCAGGCTCACAACTGGTCGGCGGATTCTCCAAGGAGCTGCCGTCCCGGACCTTGATCAATCGCGCCGTGCAAAAGCAGGAGAAGGATCTGGCGAAGGGCCGCGCCACGGACACCGGCGTGAAGGCGGACGACTATGCCGCCGGCCAGATGCCTGCCAACGGTCTTTCTGCCATGGATCACGTCTCCTTCGGCACGGCGCTCCCTTCGCCGCTCACCATCGAGCAGGTCTTTCAACTGGGCGGCAGCGGACAAGGCGCTCGCTCGACCGGCAGCTCAGGAGGCGCTGGTCTCGCGCCGATCAAACGCAACTAATCTCCGCCTTGCTCCATCCCAGAATGAAAACCAACCACGTCATCATGTGTCGCTCCTCCTTCGCCGTTTCCAGCCTCGGACTGGTCATCGTCCACACAGCGTCCGCACAAGTCGGCACGATACAACAGGTGGACAACGCTCAGCTCCGCCGCGAGCTGAGTCCGTCCGCCCCGGCTTTGGGCAACGGCGAAACCGTTCCCGAACTGTACACCGGCGAGGCCAGCGACGTCGGCCCGCAGTCGGTCGTGAAGTTCAAGCCGCGCAGGAGCTACCTCGAGGCGACGGCGGACGTGCAGTATTTCCACACCGACAACATGTTCCTCGCGGACGGCGGAAAGGTGGGAACGGACGTGCTCGTCAGCATGGTGCAGGCGGCGCTGGCTCCCGGTGCCTATGCACTGGGAGAAGGACAATTCGCGCCGCGCCTCGGCTATCGTCACGAGTGGTTCAACTACGGGCTGGCCAGCTCGAAGGCCATCGACGTGTATGACTTCAACACGGACGCGTTCAGGCAGGCGGAGCTGAGCGAATTTGATTTCGATGCCGAGACCGTCTTCACCGACGCGCGCTGGCGTCACGGAAACTGGATCGTCGGTGCGGGCTTCGGTTACCAGCGCCTGCTCAACTCGGATCGTTACGAACAGTTCTACGACGAATATGTGCCGCGCTGGGAAGTCCGGCGGATCATCCCGCTGCGCAACGCCGGCTCCATCGCCGTCGCGTATGAGGGCGACTATCGCTTCACCGATTCCGACCTGCCGCCCTTGGGAGAGGAAAGCGATCTCAACGACCGCACCGACCACAGCCTTTTGATCAACTACAGCTATGCGCTCTGTCCCGAAGCCATCGTGCAGACCTACTACCGGCTGCAATACACGCACTTCACCTCGGGCCAGGAGCGGGATGATTTCCTGAACACCATCGGGCTCGCTCTGCACTGTCCGTTGACCCGCCAGATTTCGCTCCGCGCCTTCGTGAGCTACGACATCCTGAACACGAGCGGCGACGGATTCACCACCGGCGGAGGCGAGAGCTTTGTTGCGCAAGATTACAAGAAGCTGGACGCCGGCGGCGGGCTGGGGCTGACGATTCGATTTTAAGTTCCTTTCAAGTTGAACGGCGCGTCAAGCGAACGCACCGTCTTGAAAAGACAACTATAGCGGTCCCTTCTGAAAACAACTTGAACCGAGATGGTCCTCGCAAGAAGCAAGCCGCCATTCCGACCGGTCCCAGGCACGGCGCGACCTGCCGGTCCTTCACTCCTTCTCCAGAGCTTCAAGCATGGCCTGCTCCACGGTCTGGGCCTTTGCCAGCTTTAGGTCCAACTGTCCAGATGGCTCCTGGAGCTCCAGAAGGTCCTTGCGGAGCCGCAACAGAAGGACAAGGCGTGCCATGGTGTAACCGTCCGTGCGGGAAATTTTTTCGTACTGTTCTTCAAAACGTATTTTGTCTTTGTTGAGGAAACTGATCATCACCTGCCGGACGCCGTCTGTTTCAGTTCCGCCCAGAAATTGGACGGCCTCCTTTACGGGCAGGCCGTGTTTTCGGATCAGTATCCACTGGAGGAAAGTCCATTGGGAATCGTTCACAAAATAATCCAATGCCTGTTTTCGGTCTGCGTGCTTTGGATCGGCCAGCGCGGGGAGCAACGGGAGAAAACCTTTGAGCCGGCGCATCTGGGCCGCGCTGGAAGGATACCGCTCGATGGCCTCATCAAGCTGCCGCCGCAATGCGGCGGCGTTGTCGGTGATCACGGCTTCCCAAACCAGCATCCTCATGTTGCCCAGGCTGCCTGAGTTCGAGTCCGCCAACGCCTGTTTCATGGCCGCTCGGTCGCCATCCAGCGCAGCCAGGGCATAGCGCATCTGCCCGATCCCGTTGGCAAAGTTGATGGAATTGCCGACCACGCCGGCTACCTGCCCATAGAACCGTTTGGCCGAAGTGTCTGCATGGGCCATGAGGTAGTTGTGAAAAATCCAGCCGTGGATTCCGATGTCAGGCGCGTCCCAGAATACTTTCTCGAGCTCCTGCCCTCTCTCGAAGAACGGCAATTTTTCGTATTTCTGCTCCCACGTCGTGTTGAGTTGGAGGATGGAGGGCTCGATCAGCGAGCGGGCAAGTTCTTCTTGCAGCTTCTGTCTGCCGGGAATCTTCGACGCGGCATTCCCAGTGTTGTTCACGAGGACATGCAGCGCAGTGGCGTCCCCGGCCGCTCCGCCCTCCGTGTGGAATCGGCTGAGAAAAGGAACGACCTGATCCTGGTGCTGGACGAGAAGTCCGCTGACCTGCTGGCCAATCAGCCACGGACGCAACCAGCAGCGCCGCCAGTAGAACTGCGGGTTCTGGGCCGGGTCCGCGCTCCAAATCGGAAACGGAAACGACCGCAAGGCGTGGGAGGACGTATCTGCAAACTGCATGCGCCGCAGCCTTGCCACCATTTCACCTGGTTCCCGCGAGGCGGGGAAAAGAAAGAAGGTCGAACTGCCTTTTACGTGCATGCTCGAATTCGTGGCAATCGAAGCCGCAAGATCACGGACTCCCCAGGTCCGGCTCACAAACCGATGACGCGTTTCCAGATTTACGCAGGTGGATTCCCAGCCGTACTGCAACAAATCCCGGGCCGTCACCACCGCCGTGGGAATCAACGGGCCCAGACCTTCCGTGTACGCTTCACTCAAGATTGGCGACATCGCTGACAACCCAATCACGCTTGCATCGCTGTTCGGGCTCTCCCCCGCCCGCAGCGCGGTCTTTAGATCAGATCGGGATTTATCAATGAGCTTCGCGTGGCCGGAATAATCCAGACCGGAGAGGGGCTGTGCGTGCAAGGCATCAAGCCATGCCTGCCGGGCCAGGGTCGGCCACATTCCTTCGGTCACACGTCCGCCCGAGACTCCCGACCCGAGGCTGAGGTGAGGAGAATAGTCGTAGAGCCGCGATACGATCTCCTTGTCTGATGCGAAGATTGCATACATGGCCGTCCCCAGAGTCGTTCCTAAATCGGCTGTGCCGCAGTGGAAGACCATCATGGGCATGGCAAACCGGCGATGCTCCTTCGCCGCTGCATAAACAAACCCTGCTTTGGCCCGTGGCCGCTGCAGGAGAAAGTTCCAGCCATGCGACACTGGACCTGACGATTGAGCCAGCGGCGCATCCTTCGGATGATTTTTCCAGAGGGCCACCGCCGCATTGTCGCGGCCTGCCAGAAAGAGCGTCGGCGCCCAGCAAGAATCCATCGGGCTGGCGTCGTTCAAACTCATCTCGGCGAGGCAAAGCCAGGCGGCACTGCGGGCGAGCAAAAGGGCATCGATGGATAACGCACCGCCGATGGCAGGCAAAGCGGTGCCTTGCAGGAGACCGGCCAAATGGGCAGGCCCATGCTCAAGCTTTGGGCTGGATTGCTTCAATTTCCACGCGACCTGCAGCGTCTCAAGCCGCGAATAGCCGGCCTCATTCACGCCATGCCAAAATTCCGCCGCAGCATTAGTCCCGCTCGATTTTTCCACAGCACGCCATTGCAGACTCCAAAGCTGCTTGAAGACAGACCGGTAAAAGCTTGGACCGTCTCTCAGCAAAGAATCCGGATAGGTGACCGTTGTCTGGCGAAGGATGTTGGAGCGGGAATCCAGCCACTGAATCTTCCACGCGGTATCCTGATTCGGACGAGTCTGAACGTCGAAGGTGACCTGCGCGTACTTCGTCGCTCCGGCATCATTGTCGCGCCAGGCGAGGACTCGGGATGCCTCGACCACAAAGCACCTCTGCGCCAGGTCGTGAAACTCGGTATCCGGAGCGTAAAATTGACCGAATGCAGGAGCGGTCAAAGCAATCCAAGCTAGGGTAAGAATCCTCCAAACTCTTCGGCGGAACATGGTGGTAGCATATTCACGGACCTCGATAAGTAAAGTGATTCTGGCCTTCCTGTCTCCAAACACATGCAGCATTCAAATCAAACAACCCACCGCGATCCCGATCTCTTGAGCAACGTCCTGCCCTCCTGACCGAGCCAGGCCACGATGCCTTTGCCGAAGGCCTGCGCCTGCTCTCAACGAAGATCGTGGCCGTTCGGAGACAGGCTGGATGTCCTACTTCCGCTTGTGATACTGGTGGCAGGTCACGCAGGAATCTGCGGCGCCGCCGCGCGGGCTGTGACAGCTCGCGCAGGTTTCCTTCGTCGGGAGAATGATGTCCGCCGTGTCCTTGCTGCGCGCGGCGTCATGGCATTGCGTGCAGGCGACGCTGGCGTGGCTGGCGTGATTGAACGCTCCGCGCGTCAGCCAGCGTTCCGCAATGACTGGTTTCGTAATCTCCGCTCCGCCGCGCGACGTTGGTTTCACTTCATGGCAATAGACGCAGCCGGGATACAAGGCCCGCGTCGCACCGCTGACCGAGCCGACGTTCGCCTCCGGTCCAGCCAGAGCCGTGCTGAAGAACACACGCTTCTCCAGCGCTTCTCCCGAACCCGCCTCCGCCTGGAGACGTTGAATCTTCTGCTGAACGAACTGCTTCTGGGGTTCCGCGCCGGTCACGCCGGAACGCGCGGCGAGGTCGGCGTATTGCTTGGGCAGGCTGCGGAGGAAGGCGGAGACAAACTCGGGATTGCCATGCGGCAGATTCAGCTCCGGCGTCTCGACATCGAACTGGAGCGAGTGACAGACGCGGCAATTGCTTTCAAAGCGCACGGGGCGAATGAACGAGCCCGACGCGTCCGGCTGATGGCAGAAGGTGCAGTCCATTGTCTGGTTTCCCGGCAGCTTGGGAATCGTGCCGCCGCCCAGGTGCAGCGCGTGGTTGAACTTGAGCGAATTGGGATCGCGGCGCTTCTCCGCGTGAACCCGGAACTCCGGATGATCGCCCGCGAAGCTGTGGGTGACCTGCGTCATCGCGGAGCCTTTCAAGGACGAAGTCGCCATGAGCGCGGCGTCTCCGTGACAGAAGGCGCAGTGCGAATCCTCCGTCCGCGAGAGCGCGACGGTGCCTTGATGCTCGACGTGGCAATAGGAACACGAGATGTCACGGGTCAGGCTGCGCTGATGAAGCGAATGCGTCTGATGACATTTCTGGCAGGCCGCATCGATGGCGGTCACGGTGTCGGCCTTCACGCCGGCCAGACCTTTCAAATCCAGCAGGCCCGGCTTCGCATGAAACGCCGCCGTGAACATTCCGCTGGCCCCGGACGCGCCGGCCTCGTGGCACGCGGCACAGGTTTCGCGCGGGCGATTCGTGTGGTTCAGCGAGGCGAAGGCTTCGCCGGAGTGCGGCGCGGAAAGTCCGCCGGGATTGATGAAGCGACCTCGCCAGGAACTTCCCAGCGCGATCAGCAGCACTGCCGCCGTCGCCGCGACCACCGCCCAGGTGACGCGTCCGCGAATCGTGCGCAGCGTCGGAACGGGCGAGCAACGCGCCACCGGCCGGCAGCATGAACCGTCCGGCAGCGGGCCGTTCTCGCACGCGCCGCCTGCCCGTGTGCAGCGCCAGCGTCCTTTGGCTTCGCCTTCTGCCTTCTCCAAAAACGGAACGCACTCGGCGGTGGCACGGCAATGGCCGCGATGGCTCGGACCCAGCCGGCAGTACTGTCCTGAGCAAGCGTGGCCGCAGATCCATTTTTGGTTCGGACGCTCGTAGTTCTGCGAACCGAAATCCGGGGCAGGAAGCTGCCCGCTCATCGTGCGCCTCCTGCGAACGCGAACACGATCACGACGTGCAGCAGCGTGAACATCATCAGGCTGTAGGTCAGCGGCAGATGCACGAAGAGCCAGAGCTTCAGCGCGGATTGAAGGGCGCGATGATAGTCGAGCCCGTCCTTTTGCCGGACGAGCTGGCGGAGCTTCTCCAGCGTCGCGCGCTCGGACTCATTGAGATAGCGGCGCAGGTCATCCATCTCCGACAGCAGCGCGTTCAGCGGACGCCGCGATTCCAGCAGGTGCGGCCAGAAGTGACGCGGGCCGGCGAAGAACATCGCCAGTTCGCGGTAATAGAATTCAGCGAGCGCCGGAGAGTTCGCGATCGCATCGGAGCCAAAGGCGAGGGTTTCCGCCTCACATCGCAACGTATGACGGAGCGCGGGGATGCGTTCGTAGATCACTTCGCCGCCGCGCGTGGAAAGCCGGCGCGGCAGGACACGGGTAAGCATCAGGCCCACGACGCCGCTGCCGGTGACGAACAGGTAAAGCCAGGCGAGCGTGCCCTCGAACCAGCCGGTCGGCAGGCGGAAGTTCAGATGAATCAGAAACAGGACGACCGTGAAGAAGCCGCCGTAGATGTGGATTTGCAGCCAGCTCTCCGAATTGCCGAGCGGCAGGAACGGCAGCTTCTTGCGGGCGTTGTAGAGCGTGAGCACCAGCATGACGCCGAAGAATGCCCAGCCGGTGAGATACGCATACTTCGGCAGCGCGAGATGATAACGGATGTGCAAGGCGATGGCCGCGACGCTGGCGAGAAGGAACAGGAACCACCCCACGAACAATTGGCGGCGGAAGCGCGTCATCGTTTCATCCAGTCCGCCAGCGCGGTGAGGTTGTTCAGGTTCATCCGCTCCAGCGCGCCATGCGGACAGGCCCGCTGACACGCCGGGCCGCCGTGGTTCTCCACGCACAGATCGCACTTGGTCGCCTTGGCAATGGGCTTGAGATCCTCTCCCACCATGAAGTCGCCGTTCTCATCGCGGACATCCACCATGCGAATGGCGTCGTAGGGACAGTTGTTCGCGCACGCCTTGCACCCGATGCAGGTGACGGGATTGATGACGACCTGGCCCGCGAAGGACTCGCGATGGATCGCGCCCGTCGGACAGCCAATCATGCACACCGGGTCCGCGCAGTGCATGCAGGAGTTGGCGATCATCAGCCGGCCCATCGACGGCCCGTGCCGGAGGAAGCGCGGATTGTTGTCGTGCGTGGAAGCACAGGCGCGGACGCAATCGTCGCAGCGCGTGCAACGATCCAGATCGATCACCATCGAGGCCGTGCCGTTGAAGAAACGGTTCTCAGTGAGAAACTCCAGCGTCTCCGCTCCCACTAGGTCACGCGCCTGCTCCGCTGAAGAGGGCGACGCCGGAGCGCCGGGTTCCGCATCGCGCGGCGCGATCAGCGGAGGCAGCTCTTTCGGCGGGAGCGAAGGCAGGACAAACTTTTCCATCACCGGCGTCGGCACGATGATCACATGCGTGTAGCCGATGGCGCGGAGGGTGAACTGAAAACTGACGGACGCCGCAGGCTCGCGCCAGTTGTGCGCGATTTCGTCGAAGCCGAAGACGTGTCCCGCGCCGATGTAATTGAGCGTGCGTTCGCCCGTGCCGAACTTCTGGCTGACGCGCGCGAACCCGGCGCGAACGAGCACGACGCCGTTCGGATAATCGCCCTGCTGCACGATCACCGGCTCTTTCTCCGGCGTCGCGGTACCGGCCTTGGCGAGGCGCTTGTACTCGCCCGACCAGTCGTAGTCGCCGTAGGTGGCGAACTCGACCTGCTCAGCCACCTGCGCGAGCTGCTCCTTGGTGAGATGCCGGAACATCGGCGTGGCGCGGAGGAAGGACGCCATCGCGCGTTCGCGGTAAATGCGGTTGATGTGCTGCTGCAGCGCCGGGTCGTGGCGCATCAAGTCACGCAAGCCCTGCCAGCGAATCTCGATGAGCTCCACCTCATCGCTGTCCGCGAAGATCGTGGAAGTGCGCGGCATCCGGCTCAGTGCAGCGATCTCGCCAAAGAAATCTCCGGCGATCATCTGTTCCGTCCGATGCTGGTCCATGACCCGCGGCAAATCTTGAAGGAACACATGGACCTCTTCGTTCTCGTTGCGGCGCGCGCCGAGTCCGTCTCCATGCTGCAACTGCGCGCGGCGAAAGCTCTCGGGCGGACGCTTCGAGGACCAGAGCTGGGCGAGCGTTCGGAAGATTCCCTTCTTGCCCGGAGCTTGCCGGCCGAGCAGCGACAGCGGCAAGTCGGGCTTGAGCACCACACGGGTCGCGCCCGTAAGAATCAGGAACGCCGAGGTGCCGTAGTCGCCCTGGCGCACGATGATCTCGCCCTTGCGATAGCGACGGATGCTGGTGTCGTTCCGCAGAATGTCGCGGAGCGGAGTGCGCTTGGAAAACTTCGTCGCGTCCATCGCGGAGAACGGCGCGATGGCGAGCAGGCGCTCCACGGCGGCATCCGTCATTTCCGAATCGAAGGCGACGTCCCAGCGCTGCGGACGCTCGATGGTTGGCGGCATGGGTGGCATCAGGGATTTGGTCTAACCATGTATGGCCATGGATAGGGAACGAGAAGGACGAGCTCCGCAAGTCCCCATTGTGCCTGGGATTTGGAGTGAACTGGGACTCGTGGAACTCGGACTTCCATGCGTTTTGAAAACACCTCATCTGCTTCCATCTCTTGTGATGATTCGTGTTTTCTCATCCGGCTCAGGCGTCGAGAACCAGGTCGCCCTTGGGCCGGCAGATGCAGGTGAGACAGGTTCCGTGTTCGGGTTCGGCGTCCGGCGGTTTCAAGTAATCCACAGTGCCGGACTTGATGGCGACAAGGCACGAGCCGCAACTTCCTGCACAGCAGCCGGAGTCGATCCGCACGCCTTGCGCCTGCGCGAATTCGAGCAGGTTCGAGGCGGACGGCGACCACGCGAGCGTCTTGCCAGAACGCGCAAAGGTCACCTGCAGCTTCGACTGCTGCATCACCTCGACGGCGGTGGCGGGCGCGGCCTTCTTCTTCACCGTCGCCGGCCCGAACGCCTCGAAGTAAACGTCCTTTTCCGGCACGCCCCACAGTTCGAGCCCGTCGGTGATGCTCTTCATGAACGCGCCGTTGCCGCAGAGATAATATTCGAAGTTGCTCGAAGGCAGGAGCTGCTTGAGCAGCTCGATGCTGACGCGGCCCTCGTGCTGGTAGTCGCGGCCCTTCTGCGCCTTCGCACTGGGCCGGCTGTAGCAGACATGGACGTGGATGTTGTCGTGCTCGGCGGCGAGCTTTTCCAGCTCGGCCTTGTGGATGTGCTCCTGTTCGTTGCGCACGCCGAAGAAGAACCACGCCTCGCGTTTCGAGCCGCTGGCTGCAATCGCGTTCGCCATGCTGAGCATGGGCGTGACACCGACGCCGCCCGCGATGAGCACCACGGGATTGCTGCGGGCCATGTCCAAAAAGAAATGTCCGGTGGGCGCCTTGACGTTGAGGATGTCGCCTTCCTTGATCGTGTCGGCGAAGAAGCTCGAGGCCGCGCCAGGTGGAAGCTCGGGCTGATCCGCCGGCGCCTTCTCCTTCTTGATCGTGACGCGATAATAGTCCGAGCGATGCGGGCTGTCCGAGAGCGAATAGCAGCGCACGAGCGGCTTGTCGCGGCCGGGGATGTCGAGCTGGAAGGTGAGGTATTGACCGGGCTTGAACGCGGGAATCGGCTTGCCGTCATGCGGCTTGAGATAGAAGGCAAAGACGTCCTCGCACTCCGCAGCCTTCTTCACGACGGAAAATTTCCGGCAACCGTTCCAGACGAGGCTGGCGCGTTCGGCGTCCTTCTGGCGCAGCCGGGCTTCCTGGACCTGGAGGCGCAGCCGTTCCATGTGAGCCCGCTGCTGCCGGCGGTCGTAGCAGACGCGGAGCAGCCCGCGAAAAATCTCGATGACAATCTGGAGCAGCAACGCTCCGGCGAGAACCACGCCGATGGTCCAGCTCACCCGGCCATCGGCTGCGGCGCGCAGTGCATCAGATAGGGATTGCAATAGCACTGGGTGTCCCGTAGCAAATTGCGCGTGTGGCGTAAACCACTTACTTGCGCATCATCCCCTTTTCGTTCCGTGTTTCTCGCCGCTTGGATTGCGCTTGCGGCAACCACCCGGGGCGCAGAACCGCCCGCGTCCACCAACGATTTCCCAAAGTTTCTCGGCGCGGTTTCCTGTGCCAGCTCGGGCTGTCACGGCGGCGGCGGGCAAAACCAGAACCAGTTTCACGTCTGGTCGCTGAAGGATTTTCATTCGCAACGCCCCTTCGCCACGCTGACCACCGCGCGCTCCAAACAGATCGGTGACGCTCTCGGAATCAAGGCGCCGACCACGGACAGCCGCTGCACCTCGTGTCATGCGCCGCTCGCGGGCATTCCGGCATCGAGACGCGGGGAAACCTTCAAGGTGAGCGAAGGCGTTTCCTGCGAAAGCTGTCACGGTCCCGCCGAGCACTGGCTGCGTTCTCACACGCGGCCCGACTGGCGTCACGCGGATCGCACGGCGGCCGGACTTCGCGATCTGAAGAATCTCTACGTTCGCGCCAATACCTGCGTGGCGTGTCATCAGACCGTCGATTCACCGCTGCTCAAGGCCGGTCATCCCGAACTGACCTTTGAACTCGACGGCCAGAGCGCGTCCCAGCCGAGGCACTGGCGGGAAGGAACAAACTCCAGCGGCGCTCAAGCGTGGCTCGTCGGACAGGCGGCGGCATTGCGTGAGATGAGCTGGCAGTTGTCGCGCGAACGCGAGCCAGACCCCCGGCTCGCCGTGCGCTGGAGCGCGTCGCTGTGGCTGTTGCAACAAATGGATGGCTTGAATTCAACGCTGCCGAAGCTGGGCGGCATTTCCGGAGAACCAGCGCAGGAAAACTTCGAGTCTGCGAACAAGGCGGCGGACGAACTCGCCCGCCGTGCTGGCAAAATGACTTGGACCCGCGACACATCCCGCACCGTCCTGCGAGCCATCGTCGGCACTGAGTCCATGTTCCGGCAAACTTCAACGCCTGTTCTCCAGCAAGCGCGCCGGGCTGAACGCTTGGTCCTGGCCTTGGATCGAGTATTGAAATCAACAAAGATAATTTCCTCCAGCCAGACCGAAGCGAAGCTGGACGAGCTGTTCAAGCTGGTGCAATCGCTCCCGGATTTTGATCCAGCCGCCTTCACCAAGACGCTCGCTGAGTTTGGCCAGACGCTTCCTCCTGGCGATTGAAGTGGCGGTGCAGCGCAGAAATTCCTGCCTGCGAGCCGGGCAGCTTTCCAGCCGCCAGTTTCATTCTCAAGGACAAGCGGAGAAGTGTCAGACCCGGGATGACCAGCATTTGAGCGCCTCCCGTCACGAGCTGGTCCACCCGCCGTTGATCTGCAATCCCACCACGCGCCTTGGCCCGGCGCGGTGCCTTTCAAATGCGTTAGTCGGGAACTGATTTCCACCACGGCTGGAGAGCGAACCTAGCCGGAGTAAACCGGGGCTGCTCACAATCCAGCCCCGAACCCTTCCCGGGGATTTGGCTTCTGTGTCTTATGTCCGTCCGCCCCGAATCCCCGGGGAACTTCGGAATGGCTCTGCTGGAGATGCACCCTTCACCCCGGAGCGCCGGATGCAGAGTTGGGCGTCAGTGTCCGGATGCGCTCCTCATCGCGTTCACAGCGCATTCAGAATTGCCAATCACCCGCGCCGCAAACGACACTCCCGTTTTTGCGATGTTCCATATCCGCCCCGTTGATTCACTCGAACTCCCGGAACTGGCGCCCTACCGCACCATGCGCCGGCCCGCTGAACATGTTCAGCAGCGCATCTTCGTGGCCGAAGGCGACAAGGTCGTGCGCCGCCTGCTCGAAACCAATCTCACCGTCGTCTCGCTGCTGATGATCGACAGGTGGGTGGACGAACTCACGCCTCTGCTCCAAACGCGCCGCGAAGACATCCCCGTCTTCACCATTCCCCGCGAGCAGATGGAACAGCTCGTCGGCTTCCGGCTGTATCAAGGATTGATGGCCGTCGCGCAGTTCCCGCCACCGCTCACGCTCGATGAAATCCTCGCCGCCTCGCCGAAGCCTCACCTCTTGCTCGCGCTCGACGGCCTCGCGGATGCGGAGAACATCGGCGTCATCGTTCGCAACAGCGTCGCGTTCGGCGTCCAGATGCTCATCGCCGGCGAGACCAGCACCTCGCCCTACATGCGGCGTTCGGTGCGCAACTCGATGGGCACGATCTTCAAGCTGCCGATCTTCGAGCCGCCTTCCCTCGTGCAGACCCTGCATGAACTGCGGCGGCGCGGCGTCCGTTGCGTCGCGGCGCACGGTCATTCACAGGAGAAGACCCTGTCTCAATGCGACCTCAGCCACGGCTGCTGCATCGTGCTCGGCAGCGAAGCCCACGGGATTTCTCCTGGCGTGCTGGCAGCGTGCGATGAGGCGGTCGCCATCCCGATGGCCAACGAGGTGGATTCCCTCAACGTCGCGAACGCCGCCGCCGTGTTCCTCTTCGAGGCCCGACGGCAGCGCGGGACGATGTAGGCGACTGAGGACCGATGGAATCTTGCGCGCCTTTCGATCACGCCCGCACCACCTCTTTGCTTGCCTCGCTGCGAGGGGTTCCCGTAACGTGCGCCCGTTCCTCGGCCAGCCCGTGTTGCCTGGCGCTTTGACCGACCGGAACGCACGCAACGACACATAACCACGATGAACGCATGAACAAAGGAATCCGCCTTAAACTTTTCCTGATGATGGTGCTCCAGTTCTTTATCTGGGGCGCGTGGCTTCCGCTGATCTTCGGCTACCTGCCGAGCCTTGGCTTCACGCCGGGACAGCAGGCCTGGATTCTCAACGCCTTCCCCATCGCCGCCATCGTCGGCATGTTCTTCAGCAACCAGTTTGCGGACCGCAATTTCGCGGCCGAGAAGTTCCTCGCGTTCAGCCATCTCGTGGGCGGGCTGGCGATCATCGGCTGCGGCTTCGTGAAGGACTTCCCGACGTTCTTCGCGCTGATGATGCTCCACTGCCTTCTCTACGTGCCGACCATATCAATCACGAACTCCATCGCCTTCGCCGCGATGAAGGACGCCAAGCAGGAGTTCGGCATCGTCCGCATGGGCGGCACCATCGGCTGGATTCTCGCCGCGTGGCCGTTCACCTTCATTTTCGTGGACTGGGCTGCGGTGAACACCGCTAACCCCCAGGGCTTCGTCGCGTGGATCGGTGAGGCGCTCAAGAATCCTCTGGTCGGCGATGCGGCCAAGGCCGCGACGAAATGGACGTTCATCGTCTCTGGCATCGCGTCCGTGGCGCTCGCCGCGTTCAGCTTTGTCCTCCCGCACACGCCGCCGAAGAAAGTCACCTCCGGCGACTCCAAGTTCGCCTGGCTGGAAACCTTCAAGCTGCTCAAGCATCCGTTCATCCTCGTGCTCTGGCTGGTCACGCTGATCGACAGCACCGTCCATAACAGTTACTTCATGTGGACCGGCAGCTTCCTCGGCACGCCGGTGGCCAGCGGCGGCGTCGGCATCGCCAGCAACTGGATCATGCCCGTGATGAGCATCGGGCAAATTGCGGAAATTCTCACCATGTTCGTCCTCGGCGCGACGCTCAAGCGGCTCGGCTGGAAGTGGACGATGGTCTTCGGCATCCTCGGCCACGCGGCGCGGTTCGCCGTCTATGCGTTCTTCCCGCAGAACAAGGAGCTGATCATCGTCGTGCAAGTTCTCCACGGCGTCTGCTACGCGTTCTTCTTTGCGACGGTCTATATCTTCGTGGAAGAGTTCTTCCCCAAGGACGCCCGCTCCAGCGCCCAGGGCCTGTTCAACGTGATGATCCTCGGCCTCGGCTCGCTCATCGCCGCGACGTTCTGCCCCGGACTCTTCAGCGCGATGACGAAGGCGGGCGTGACGGACTTCAAGGCGCTCTTCCTGATTCCCCTCGGCAGCGCCATTGCGGGAGCCGTCATTCTCGCCCTGTTCTTCCATCCGCCCAAGGGCGCGAAACCCACCATTGGCAAAGGCTCCGCGCCGTCGCACTAACAGAAAGGTCATCCCGTGCAAACGAACCGTCGCTCGTTCCTCCAGCAGGCCACACTCGCCAGCGCCGCACTCGCCTTCGGCGGCTGCGCCTCGCTCGGCCGCAAGAAGCCGCTCTTCGACATCTCGCTCGCCGAGTGGTCGCTGAACAAGGCGCTCTTCGGAAAGAAGATCGACCATCTCGACTTCCCGCAGGTCGCGCGGCAGAACTACGGCATCGGCGCCATCGAACTGGTGAACCAGTTCATGATGAAGAAGGCGAAGGATCAGTCCTACCTCGCCGAGTTCAAGAAGCGCGCGGACACCGAGGGCGTGAAGATCCTGCTCATCATGTGCGACGGGGAAGGTTCGCTCGGCGATCCCGATCCGAAGAAGCGGCTCCAGGCCGTCATGAACCACCACAAGTGGGCGGATGCCGCGAAGTTCTTCGGCTGCCATTCCATCCGCGTGAACGCGGAGACCAAGGGCGAAGGCACCTTCGAGGAGCAGCAGGAACGCGCGGCGGACGGGCTGCGCACGCTCTCCGGTTACTGCGCCAAGCTCGGCCTGAACTGCATCGTGGAAAATCACGGGCATCTTTCCTCGAACGGCAAATGGCTCGCGGGCGTGATGCGGCTGGTGGACCTGCCGAACTGCGGCACGCTGCCGGACTTCGGGAACTTCCAAATCAACGATGCCGAATCGTATGACCGCTATCAAGGCGTCACCGAGATGATGCCCTTCGCCAAGGCGGTCAGTGCGAAGTCCAACAACTTCGACGCGCAAGGCAACTGCGTGGAAACGGACTATCGCCGGATGATGAAGATCGTCCTCGACGCCGGCTACCACGGCCATTGTGGCATCGAGTATGAAGGCGGGAAGCTCAGCGAAGCCGACGGCATCCGCGCGACGAAGCGTCTGCTGGAAAAGGTGCGCGAAGAGCTGGCGTGAACGGACGCATGCTGAACCCTTTCGCCCGTTTCTAGCCCATGTCGCCGACGGCGGACGGATTCCAGTGAAGCACGAGGATTTCGTTGCGCTGGCCCCGACAGGCCGGGAAATGATCGTTTACCAGCCGGACGGCGACCATCAAATTGTCGATGCCATGGTGGTCACGAGGCTGGAAGTGTCTGCGCGAAACGGCCACAAGAAGTCAGATAAATAACTCCTCAGTCTCCGCAGCCCCTCGCCCGATCACCCCGCCACGATGTTCACGAGACGGCCCGGCAGCACGATGACTTTCTTGATCGTCTTGCCTTCGAGGAACGGCAGCGCCTTCTCCGCCTTCAATCCGAGCGCTTCGAGTTCCTGCGGCGTGGCCTTGGCGGAAACCACGATCTTGTCGCGCAGCTTGCCATTCACCTGCACCGGAATTTCCAACGTGTCTTCCACGAGCAAGGCCGGATCGAACTGCGGCCACACCGCATAGACCAGCGACTCGTCCTGGAGCTTTGAGCTGTGAGCTTCGAGCTTCGCCCAAAGCTCCTCCGCGATGTGCGGCGCGAACGGCGCGAGCAATTGCAGGAACGTCCGCAGCACCGCCGCCGGCTTCGTTTCCCACGTCATCGCCTCGTTGGTGAAGACCATCATCGCGCTGATGGCGGTGTTGAAGCGCAGCGCGTCGAGATCTTCCGTCACCTTCTTGATGGCGGTGTGCAAGGTCTTGAGCTGCGCCGGAGTCGCGGGCGTGTCCGTGATGGCGGAGCTCAGCTTGAGCAGGCCGAGCAACTCGCCGCGTCGCTGCGGGTCGGCGGTGGTCTCCGCCTGCTCGAACTCCGTCTCGCTCGCGTCATCAATGAACAAGCGCCAGACGCGGCCGAGGAACCGATACACGCCCTCGACGCCCTTGGTGTTCCACGGCTTCACCATTTCGAGCGGGCCCATGAACATCTCGTAGAGGCGGAAGGCGTCCGCGCCGTATTCGATGAGGACATCGTCCGGGTTCACCACGTTGCCGCGCGACTTCGACATCTTCTGGCCGTCCTCGCCGAGGATGAGGCCCTGGTTCACGAGCTTGAAGAACGGTTCCGGTGTGGAGACGTGGCCGAGGTCGAACAGCACCTTGTGCCAGAACCGCGCGTAGAGCAGGTGCAACACCGCGTGCTCCGTGCCGCCGACGTAGAGGTCAACGCCTGGCGTAGGACAGGCATCCTGCCTGTCCGTTTGGTTCGACGACGCGGGATTCTTCGCAGGCAGACTGGAATCCGGGACAGGCTGGAAGCCTGTCCTACGAGCACCCATCCAATAGCTCTCCACCTCTTTCCCTACGAACGCGGAGCCGTTCTGCGCATCGAGGTAGCGGAGATAATACCAGCAACTGCCCGCCCATTGCGGCATGGTGTTCGTCTCGCGGGTCGAGCCATCGGGCAGGCTCACCCAATCCTTCGCACGGGCCAGCGGCGGCTCGCCGGTGGACGTGGGCTTAAAGTCGGTGAGATCAGGCGGATGCAGCGGCAGGGATTCCCCAGCCACGGCGGAATGATGTCCGTTCTTCCAGAGGATGGGAAACGGCTCGCCCCAATACCGCTGCCGGCTGAACAGCCAGTCGCGCAGCTTGTAGTTGATGGTCTTCTTGCCGACGCCCTTGGCTTCGAGCCACGCAATGATTTTCGCTTTGGCTTCGGCGGTCGAGAGTCCGTTGAGGGAAATCTCGGCACCAGATGAATTCACAGACGTGCCATCGCCACAGAAGCCATGCCAGTCCGTTTTGGTATCCGGCGGTTGAACGACCTGCATAACAGGCAGATTAAACTTCTTCGCAAATTCAAAATCCCTCTCATCATGCGCTGGGACCGCCATGATCGCTCCCGTGCCGTAGGTCGCGAGAACGTAGTCCGCGATCCAGATGGGAATCTTCTCTCCATTGACCGGATTGATGGCGTACGCGCCGGTGAAGACGCCGGTCTTCTCCTTGGCCAACTCGGTGCGTTCCAAGTCGGACTTCTTGGCGACCTCTGCTTGATAGGCAACAATCTCTCCGCGCCCCGCCTGCGGCATTAGGCATAAAGGCGTGAGGATCGGATGCTCCGGGGCGAGAACAAGGTAGGTTGCGCCAAATAGGGTATCTGGTCTTGTCGTGTAAACCGTCACCGACATTTTCAAGCCTTCGATCCCAAATCGAACAGTCGCCCCCTCACTTCTACCAATCCAGTTCCGCTGCATTTCCTTGAGCGAATGGCTCCAGTCGATGCCGTCGAGATCGTTGAGCAATTTCTCGGCGTAGGCAGTGATGCGGAGCATCCATTGGCGCATCGGACGGCGGACGACCGGGAAACCGCCCACCTCGCTCTTGCCATCGATGACTTCCTCGTTCGCTAGCACGGTGCCAAGTTCCGGACACCAGTTTACCGGTGCTTCGCTCACGTATGCGAGTCGATATGAGTTTATAAGCCTTTTCGCGACTTCGGCCTCGTCTTTTACCTCTTTGAGTATCTCGTGTGCATTCCAAACCAATTCATAACGCCAATTTGGATGTGTTGGTTGTGACTTATTGGCTTTTGCATCGGCCACCACTTGTTCAACAACTGGGCGTAGCGTTTGAATATGCTCCGCCTTGTTCGTTTCGGGATTGAACCACGCATTGTAAAGCTGGAGGAAAATCCACTGGGTCCACTTGAAGTATTCCGGGTCCGTCGTGTTCACCTCGCGCGACCAGTCGTAGCTGAACCCGAGGCTTTTGATCTGCTTCGTGAAGTTCGCGATGTTCGCTTCGGTTGTCGTGCGCGGATGCTGGCCGGTCTTGATGGCGTATTGCTCGGCGGGCAGGCCGAAGGCGTCCCAGCCCATCGGATGCAGCACGTTGAAGCCGCGCGCGCGCCTGTAGCGGGCGAGGATGTCCGTGGCCGTGTAACCCTCCGGATGCCCGACGTGCAGTCCCGCACCGCTCGGATAGGGGAACATGTCGAGGATGTAGTATTTCGGCGGTAACTGCGTTACGGCCACTGGTCCAGACAGCGCATGGCGAACCGCGAACGGATGCTCCGCAGGAATGGCTTCGCCGGGATTCCACGCCTTGAAGGTCTGCTGCGTGTCCCAGTGCTGCTGCCACTTCGGTTCGATGAGATGAAACGGATACTGTCTGCGCGACGACATAGGGCGGGGATATTGGATAATCGCGAGCGAGCGGGCAACCGAAGAGTTCGCCGGATGAGGCCGAGCTTTTGTCACGGAAGCTCAAGACCCGCAGTCGTTGAACGAGAACAGCAAGAACGCTTACCTCACAGTGCAGTCAGCATCGGATGGACGCGTTGATCGAGCAGGCGTTGCATTGCTGATTCCATGACCATGCCAGCCATTCACTGAAACAAACCAGTCCATCGCGCGCACTCCGGTTGCAATCGCGTTCCCGTGGTCAGGCGGGCGTGCAACTTGGGGCGCTAGCTTTAGCTTCACTTCGTCATGGCGGGTGCCAGCGACGCATCATCCAGATCCAGACGGTAAAGGATCTGGTTGTAGTTGTAGCGCGGCGTGAGGAATGGGCGGTCGGCGAACTCCGCCGTGTAGGTGCCTTCAAAGATCAGGATGGGCGAATCGGCGGAGGTGAACTCGGGATGCAGGCGCGGATTGTAGAAGGTGTAGTTGTCGTGCGTGAGAATCTTCACCGCCCTGCCCCACGGACCGGTCGGCGAGGCGGCCTCCGCATACCAAAGCTCGCCCAGGCGCGAGGGCTTGCCATCGCTCTCCATGAAGACCGTGACCCAGCGTTTGCGAAATCCGTTCCACGCGAGGTGGCCGGTGTGCGGCTTGACGGGCTGACCGCTGCTCGCCGACTCGAACGTCTTCTGCGGTTCCAGCACTTCCCACGTCGATGAATCCTGCCACGCCTCGAACGTCGCCGGGCAGCGGAGGAACGGCAACGGGTTGCCGAACAAAACCCAGTCGCGTCCCTGAGAATCTTTCCAGCGCGAAGGATGCCCGTCCGGCGCGGGCGGCTGCTTCGGCGATTGCTCGGACTTGGTCCAGAGCACGCGGAGCCGATCAAACTCCTCGGTCTGATCGTTCCACACGCAGAGGCCGGACTCGTACGCTTCGAGGTAATTGCGGACCTTGATGTAGGTGCCGCAGAGCCGCGCCGCGCCGGTCTTATCCGGCAGGCTCACGTAGGCGCTGACCCACGTCGGGCCGCTGCCGGGCATCTTCGCGACACCGCGCGGCCGGCCGTTCTTGTCGCGAAAGTAATCCAGCGCGAGCCGCAGCGGAGGCTCGAAAGATGTCAGCGGCTGAATGGCCGTGGTCGCGCTGCTCATGTCGAAGATGCCGAGCGGATAATGCGGCAGCGTGGTGTCGCCCCAGGCCCAGAACATCTTCCCGCGATGCACGGCGTTCTGCACGCTGTCACTGCCGAACACGCCGGACTCGCGCCAGTCGAGTTCGCGTCCGAGCTTCTGGCTTTCGGCGAAGAGGCCCGCGCCGGTCGAGCGGCCCAGCCGCTTCGCGATGTTCACGCGGTTCACTTCCACGCGGAGCGTCGCGCCCGGCCCCGGCTTCAAGCGCACGCCGCGCATTCCGAACCCATCCTTCTTCACTTCGTAGCCGTGGCCGCTGATGTCGAACCACACCTCGCGTCCCATCAGCTCCAGCGCATCGAGCGCGATGACTCCGGCGTTGTCCGTGACGAAGGTGGCGTGGTGCGTGGTGCGAAGCTGAACAAGAGGAACCGGCCAGCCGTTCTGTTTGTCCACCACTTCGATGCGGCACGGCGCGGCTGCGAACACGGTGGCGGTCGCCAAGAGGAACGTCAGGCAGAGGCTGAGCCGGAACCATGCAGTTGAAGTACGACGAGAAGCGGTGCTGGCCCCAGTAGGACAGGCTTCCAGCCTGTCTCGAAAGGCGATGGGCATGAGATTCCCCTCTTGGCTCCACCCTCTGCTTACATCCACCAAACCGTGAGGCAGCCTACCGTCGGTCGGAGACAGGCTGGTAGCCTGTCCTGCTTGGGCAGTAGCCGTCTCTGGTCGTTCTTCTAATGAATTGTTCGGGCTGAGTTTCATTCGATGCCAGAAAATCTTCATGCGCGGTTCTCGGCAGGCACTTCGGTAGCGGTGTTCGCTTCGCGCGGTGCAGGACGGCTGGTGACTTCGCGGAAGCGCTTCTCGTAATCCTCGTGGTTTGTGCCTCTCAAACGATCCGAGATGTTGAGTAGAGGCCGTAGTTTCCGCGCAGCTTCTCGTGGTGCATGATGTGGTTCGTGGGCGTGTCCAGGATGCGGCGATCCCGTTCAGCGCGACCCGTCCACCGGCGGATGACCGCGCCGCGCGGTGAGCACCTTCCGCGACGGCACGTAGCCCGCAATGAACTCACGCCGGAACTCAGCGAAAGTCCCGGCCCGCAGATGCGTCCGCATGTCTTCCATCACCTTGATGTACATGTGCGAGTTGTGAACGCTCAACATGCGCAGCCCAAGAATCTCGTTCACGTTCAGCAGATGCCGGAGATACGCGCGCGTGAACCGCTGGCACGCGAAGCATTCGCAGCCCTCTTCAATCGGACCCCAGTCGCGCTTGTAGAGGCCGGCCTTGATGCTGATCGCACCCTTGCGGGTGAAGGCGGTCCCGTTGCGCGCCACGCGGGTCGGCAGCACGCAGTCAAACATGTCGATGCCCCGCGCCACCAGCTCGACAAGCTGCGCCGGCGTGCCGAGGCCCATCGCGTAGCGCGGCTGGTTGGCGGGCAGGAAGGGCGTCGTGGATTCGACCGCCATCATCATCTCCGGCTCCGGTTCGCCCACGCTGACGCCGCCGACCGCGTAGCCATCGAACTTCATCCCGATGATCGCCTTCGCACATTCCTCGCGCAGCTCCGCGTGACTGCCGCCCTGCACGATGCCGAACACCATTTGACCGGTGGCACGCGGCTGTTCACGACATTCCGCCGCCCAACGAATCGTCCGTTCCACAGCGGCCCGAACCTCGCGCGCCGTCGCGGTGTGCGGCGGACAGTCATCGAAGGCCATCGCGATGTCGGAGCCGAGCACGCGCTGAATCTCCATCGATTCCTTGGGGCCAAGGAAGAGCAGCGAGCCATCAAGATGCGAACGAAACTCCACGCCGTGCGCCTTGACCTTCCGGATCTTGGCGAGGCTAAACACCTGGAAGCCGCCGCTGTCGGTGAGGATGGGCTTCTTCCAGTTGATGAAATTGTGAAGCCCGCCCGCCTCCGTGATGATCTCGAGACCAGGCCGGATGTTGAGGTGATAGGTGTTCCCGAGAATGATCTCGGTGTTCATCTCATCCAGCTCACGGGGATCGAGCGCCTTCACGCTGCCCTGGGTTCCCACCGGCATGAACACGGGGGTCTGGATGACTCCGTGCGCAGTGGTCAGGCGTCCCAGCCGCGCGCTGGAACTGGGGTCTGTGGTCAGCAATTCAAACATGAGCAGCGCATTGAGCCACGAAGCCGCCGCGCTGGAAAGGCAAAGCTATGAGCAGAAGGCGCTCTCCGCCGTTTTCTTCCTCGCCACCCGTTGCCGCCGGGACTAAAAATCGGATCGAAGCATGCCAGACGATCACATCGCAAAACGGTTGCACCGGCGAATCATTCTCTACTCCTCCGCAGGCATGCTCATCGTCGGCCTCGTGATCGGCCTGGTGGGCGTGCTGCCCATGACGCAGCAACTGCGCGAAGCCCAGCGCCAGAATCTCCTCGTGGATCTCCAGCGCCAAACCGTGGCTGTCGAGCGGTTCGTCAGCCGGATGCGAAACATTGGCGGCGGCGGGGGAAACCGCACGAAAGTCCGCGAAGCGCTGGCGGCTTACAATCGAAACGAATTCACAGCCTCCGAGTTCACCGCCATCGCCGCTCCGGTCCTCAGCGAATCCCTGGCCGTCATCACCAACCTTGCCGGCGTCCAGATCCTCGACCTGCACAGCAATGTCCTGATTGCGGCCGGGATGGTGATTCCAACGAACCAATGGACATGGCCGGAACCTGGAATCCGTGAGGCTTCCATGTCCTTTCCCTTCCGAAGCGGCAACGAGACGTTCATTGCCGTCGGCGTGAACATCCTCGGCCCGGACCTGATGCGCTCCGGCATCGCCATGACCATTGTTCGGGCCAGAGGACTGCAGCACATCAGTGAAGATTTCACGAACCTCGGCAAGTCCGGTGAAACCGTCCTGGGCAGCCGCCAGAACAAGGGGCTCCCGATCTTCTGTCCGCTCAGGCATTCCAACAGCAAACGACCGCCCCAGGCCGTACGCATCAAAGCCATCATGGAGGGAATCGCGCGCGGGGAGAAGAACCAGACCGGGCTTTTCGAGCCTGTCGCGCCCATGGACACATCCCTCATCATGGCCTGCGGGCCGATCAACGGCGCGCCCTGGGGCATTGTCGTCACGAGGGAAAAGAAGGAACTTTACTCCGGCGTGAATCGGATGCTCATCCTGCTCAGCACCGTCATCGTCATCCTGATTTTGGGCGGCGCGTTTGGCATGGTCGTGGTGCTGCGCCCTCTCACCGGCCGCGCCATCCTTCACACCGACGGTCTGGAAAGCCAGATTTCCGAGAAGACCGCCGCGCTCAACATCGAGCTCGCCGAGCGTAAGCGGGCCGAGACCCTCGCGCGCGATTCTGAGGCCCTCTATCATTCGCTGGTCGATACGCTTCCCATCAACATTCTCCGAAAGGATCTGCGCGGGCGCGTCTCCTACGGCAACCGCGGTTACTGCGAGCGCATGGGCAAGCCGCTGACGGAACTGATCGGCCGTTCCGATTACGATTTGTTCCCGGAGGATCTCGCCAAGAAATACCTCAGCGACGACGAGAAGGTCATCCGCACCGGCGAGATGTTCGAGGACATCGAGGAACATCGGACCAATGACGGACAGAAATCCTACGTTCACGTTCTCAAGGCTCCAGTGCGTGACGCTCTCGGCACCGTCGTCGGCACGCAGGTCATCTTCTGGGATGTCACCGCGCGGAAGCTCGCCGAGGAAGCACTGGAAACCGCCGCCGCCGAACTGGCGCGCTCGAACAAGGAGCTGGAACAGTTCGCCTACGTCGCCTCGCACGATTTGCAGGAACCGCTCCGGATGGTCACGAGCTACACCCAGCTCATCTCCCGCCGCTACAACGACCACCTCGACGACGACGCAAAGGACTTCATGCGCTTCGCCGTCGATGGCGCGATGCGGATGCAGAAGCTCATCCAGGGCCTGCTCGAATACTCCCGTGTCGGCACGCGGGGAAAGCACTTTGAACAGGTGGACTGCAATGCCGTGCTGGACGCCGCGCTCGCCAATCTGGTCATCAGCCGGGAGGAATCAAAGGCAAACATCACGCGCGACACCTTGCCGCTGATCAACGGCGATGCCGTCCAGCTCACGCAGCTCTTCCAGAACCTCATTGGCAACGCGATCAAGTTTCGCGGCGCGATACCTCCGCACTGCCATGTCTCGGCGAAACGCTCGGCGCGGACGGACGCTGCGACGCCGACCTTCACGCCGCACGAATGGATCTTCAGCGTGCGCGACAACGGCATCGGGATTGAGCCGCAATACTTCGAGCGCATCTTCGTCATCTTCCAGCGCCTGCACACGCAGGAGCAATATGCGGGGACGGGCATCGGTCTCGCCATCTGCAAGAAGATCGTCGAACGCCACGGCGGACGCATCTGGCTCGAATCCAAGCCCGGTGAAGGAACCACCTTCTACTTCGCCTTCCCCGCGATTGACTAGGCGGGAGAAAAGTCCCGGAGATTTGGGGCGGACGGAGTCGGGGACCGAAACCAAATCCCTGTCCGCCTCTTGGAGTGCCGGCTTCCAGCGCGGCGCGTTGAGAATGCCGGCCTGTAAGGTGCGCAAGGAACTGGGTGGAACGGGCGACCCGCCCGTTCCCGGCATGAGAGTGTTTGAACTGATTGGTGGATGGCTGGCGCACGCAGAGCGGCGAGCGGGTCGCACGCCGCAACGGGCCGGTGGCCCGTTCCACCCAGACCACCAGCGGACCATTGCCGCAGGCTCGCTCACTTGTAATCACACTCTTCGCGCATCGTCCGACATAATCCTTTCCCGCGTGCGCCGGTTCCTGATTCAATCCGCCCGCAATGAAAGTTCTCGTCCTTGGTTCCGGCGGCCGTGAGCACGCCCTCGTTTGGAAACTTGCGCAGTCACCCCACGTCACGCAGATGTGGTGCGCGCCGGGCAACGCCGGCATCGGCGAAGAACGTCTCGCGAAGAACGGCTCCCTCGTCGAGTGCGTGAACATCGGCGCCGAGGATCTCCCCACGCTCCTCGCCTTCGCGCAGGAGAAGCAGATCGAGTCCACCATCGTCGGTCCCGACGGATCGCTGGCGCTCGGCGTGGTGGATCTCTTTCAGAAGAACGGCCTGCGCATCTGGGGTCCGACGCAGAAGGCGGCGCAGTTTGAAGCCTCGAAGGTTTACTCGCAGGACTTCATGGAACGCCACGGCATTCCCACCGCCCGTTCCGAAACGTTCTCCGATGTCACTGCCGCCAAACACTTCGCCGCCACGCTGGAAGGCCGCTGCGCCGTGAAGGCGGACGGACTCGCGCTCGGCAAAGGCGTGCTCATCTGCCAGAACGTCGGGGAGGCAAACGCAGCCATCGACGACATTCTCATCAGCAAGGCCTTTGGCAACGCCGGCGCGCGCATCGTCATCCAGGAGTTTCTCGAAGGGATGGAGATCTCGCTTCATGCACTCTGCGACGGCAAGACGGCGAAATTGTTTCCCACTTCACAGGATCACAAGCGTGCGCGCGACGGCGATTTCGGGCTGAACACCGGCGGCATGGGCGCCTATTCCCCTGCCCCGTTCCTGACCGACGCCGAACTGGCCGAGGTCGGCGCGAAGATTCTCAGCCCCTGGCTAAAAGGCTGCGCCGCCGATGGCATCGACTTTCGCGGGCTGCTTTATCCGGGCGTGATGCTGACGAAGGACGGCCCGAAGGTCATCGAGTTCAACGCGCGCTTCGGCGATCCCGAAACGCAGGTTTACCTCACGCGGCTGGAGAACGATCTCGTCGAGCTCCTCTCCGCGAGCGTGGATGGAACGCTGGGAAACCTGGAACTCCGCTGGAGCCGCATGGCTTCGGTCTGCGTGGTGATGGCGTCAGGCGGTTATCCTGGCTCCTACGCGAAGGGCCGGCCGATCACGGGAATCGCGGAAGCCAACGCCTTGCCGAACACCAAGGTCTTCCACGCCGGAACCGCGAAAGCTGACGACCGGATCGTGACGAGCGGCGGACGCGTCCTCGGTGTGACGGCGTGGGCGGAGACTCTTTCAGCGGCGCGCGATGCGGCGTATCGGGCTGTCGGGCGCATCCAGTTTGAGAACGCACATTGTCGTCACGACATCGCTGCGAAGGGTCTGAGCTAAGCCTTCGCAAATCGCCTACTGCAATCCCTTCACGAACTCGTCCGCCTTCGCGATGGACTGGTTCATCTGAGTGATCAGCTTCGAGATGTCCGTCTGGATGTTCGTCGCCTCGCTCTTCAAGGACGCAATCGCCTGCGCGTTCAGACTGTGCTTCAGGGACAGGACGTAATCTTTGAACTGCGTCAGCACCGGACCCATCGTGGACTCCGCCTTCTTCAAAGCCGCCTGCAGCTCCTGATAACGCTGCTTCGTCTGGCGCAGTTGATCCTTGCTGGCGGACTTCAAGCTCGGCGTTGTGATCTGATCGATCTCGTTCTCCCATTCCGAGAACAAATCCACCGCCACCGACTCCATGTCACGAATGCGTTTGTGAACCGTCTCGGCCTTCGCGCTGCAATCGTCGAAGTCCCCTTTGAGATTCTTGTAGGCCGTCTCCAACTGGCCGCCGTCGAAGCTGGTCATCTCCTTCAGGCGCGTCATCGCGTCCTTGAACTCCTCGCCCGCCTCCTTCTGCTCATCGCGCGCGGCGACCACCCGCTTCTTCAGCAGGTCGCGCTTCTCCACGCCGAATTTCTCCATCGTGGCGTAGTAAGTGGACTTGCATCCGCCACCCAGCGCGCACACGAACGCCAAGGCCAGGAACAGGGAACGAAGCGAGAGTCGTGCAGTCATCATGGGAGGGAAGCTAGAGGAGGCTCCGCCGCTTGCCAAACTCAGATTCCGCCACCTTGTAAACAGCAGTTCCACCACGGATGGACACAGGTAAACACGGATGAGAGACACGGATTTCACAAATTGGCACGAAGGAGGAATTCTGAATTCGTGAACATTCGTGAACATTCGTGAACATTCTTGGAATTCGTGTCTGCCTTTGCTCTCTCATCCGTGTTTGTCCGTGTCCATCCGTGGTTTACAGCTTCGGCCCAGTTCCAACGTCCGGATTGATCACCTGGCTGGAAGCGGCATCACAGTCCGCCGAAGCGCCGATGGCGGCGGGCATATTCTGCGAGGGCTTCGAGGAACTGCGGCTTGCGGAAATCCGGCCAGAGCGTGGGCGTCACCACCAGTTCCGCGTAGGAAATCTGCCAGAGGAGAAAGTTGCTGAGCCGCATTTCGCCGCTGGTGCGGATGAGCAGATCGGGATCGGGAAAGTTCCGCGTGTAGAGATGCTGCGCGATGACCTGCTCGTTGATCTCCTCCGGCTCCAGCCGTCCCAGCTTGGTCTTGGCCGCGATGTCGCGAACGGCTTCCACGATTTCCGTCCGTGCGCCATAGCTCAGGGCGAGCACGAGGGTCAGCCCGTTGTTCTTCGCGAGCGCGGCCTTCGTCTTTTCCAACTGTTCCTGGACGAACTCTGGCAGCCGGTAAATCTGCCCGATGACTTCGAGCCGGACATTGTTCCGGTTCAGCTCGCCAATCTCGTTCTTAAGGTAGCGCGCGAGATACTTCATCAGGGTGTCCACCTCGTCCTTGGGCCGGCTCCAGTTCTCCACCGAGAAGGCGTAGAGCGTGAGATACTTCACTCCGGCCTCGCCTGCCACCCGCACAATGGCACGCACGGATTCCGCACCCTGCCGGTGTCCCTCGACGCGCGGCAGATGCCGCTGCTTCGCCCAGCGCCCATTGCCATCCATGATCATGGCGACGTGCGCCGGAACATTGGCTTTGGACTGGACACCGAGTTGCGACGCCGGAGTGCTCATTCTAAATAATCCCCTCACTGCGCCACCGCTTGCGAATCCCGGTCAGAGAAGCCAGGGAGTTCGAGCGGACGCCTAGAGGAAAATGGTCTGGTCCCGCGCCGGTCCCACCGAAACGATGGCGAGCCTGGCCCCGGTCAATTCCGCCAGCGCCTTGAGATACGAACGCGCGCGCGCCGGAAGTTCCTTCCACGAACGGGCCTTGGTCGTCGATTGCTTCCAGCCGGGGAAATCCACGTAAATGGGTTCGCAGCGCGCCAGCACTTCGACGTCGTTCGGAATGTGGTCGAGCGTCTTGCCGCCGACACGGTAGCCCACGCACACGCGGACCACTTCCAAGCCATCGAGGCCGTCCACGTTGGTGATCGCGAGATCATCAATGCCGTTGACCATCGTCGCATGACCCGTCGCGACGGAATCGAACCATCCGCAGCGCCGGGCGCGGCCGGTTGTTGCACCGAACTCGCGTCCCATCCCATGAAGCATGTCAGCGATCTCGGAATTCTCCGACGGCAGAGGGCCTTCACCCACGCGCGTCGTGTAGGCCTTCATCACGCCCATCACGCGATCCATCCGGTGCGGCGCCACGCCTGAACCGGTGCAGGCGCCGCCCGCCGTGGTGCTGGAGGAAGTCACATAAGGATACGTGCCGTGATCGATGTCGAGGAACGTGCCCTGTGCGCCTTCGAACAAAATATCCTTCTGGCGCTGCATCGCCTTGTGCAGGTAAACGACCGTGTTCGCCACGAACGGCTTCAACGTGTCGCCCGCTGCGCGATAGGCCTGGTGAACTTTCTTGAACGAGAGCGGCTTCGCCCCGAAGGCTTTCAGCACCTCGTTGTTCTCCGCGATCTTCGCCTTCAGCTTCTGCTCGAAGCGGTCGGGATTGATCAGGTCAATCATGCGCAGACCGACGCGCGCCGCCTTGTCGCCGTAGGCCGGGCCGATGCCGCGCTTCGTCGTGCCGATCTTGTTCTTGCCCTTGAGAATCTCGCGCTGCTCGTCCAGCTCGCGGTGATACGGGAGGACGAGGTGCGCCGTCTCGCTGATCAGCAGGTTCTCCTGGACCTTGATGCCGTACTTGGCCAGACCGACAATCTCGCCCACCAGGCTCACGGGATCGATCACCACGCCGTTGCCGATCACGCACACCTTGCCCCTGCGGAGGATGCCGGACGGAATGAGGTGAAGGACGTACTTGGTCTTCCCAACATAGACGGTGTGACCGGCATTGTTGCCGCCCTGCGTGCGGACGACGATGTCCGCCTGCTCCGTCAGGACGTCGATGATCTTGCCTTTGCCCTCATCGCCCCATTGGGCGCCCACGAGAATTGTATTGGCCATAGTATGGTGTTGCTGTCGCGAAAAAATAAAAATCCCCGAAGTGCAATTTGCAATTTCGGGGCAGCCGCGCTTTTGCGGGCAGAAACTAAGAAATCATCCGGCAAGGTGTCAACACCGCGTTTAGCAAGGGTGCGATCAGGGCCAAGGTTCTCCGGTTTGCACGTCGAAGTGATTGGGGATAGGGGACAAAAGATTCCGCCAGACTTCAGCACCCTTTTTTGGTTTCATCGGCTGGGATGACAGCAAACCATCTTCCCTCAACACGAACCGAGCCGGCCACCAGCGTCCGCATCGTGCCG
>Ga0163153_10001826_pt1 | contig 32725 bp, 27 predicted proteins | sample OliLakLV19MP6IB1_FD_148629 | JGI IMG/M metagenome (GOLD analysis project Ga0163153, IMG submission 148629) | Freshwater microbial mat bacterial communities from Lake Vanda, McMurdo Dry Valleys, Antarctica - Oligotrophic Lake LV.19.MP6.IB-1 | ecosystem: Environmental > Aquatic > Freshwater >... | reverse complement strand
GCGGGATGCGCTGCCGCCACACCGAGAGCCGTGGCAAAGCCATAACCAAGTGTGCCCTGCTGACAGGCTGAGACAAAGTGACGCGGCTGGTAGACCGGGAATCCCGACCAGGAGACGAAACCCACCTGAGTAACCTCGTCAATAAAATAGCCATCGCGCGGCAGCGCTGCGCGGATCGCATCCAGGTAGGCCATCTGCGGCGCTACCTTCTCGCGCATGGTCTGGCCAATGCTTGCTTTGAGTGCGGTCAGCTCTTCGTTACGACTGGCAGCTACTGAGCCGTTCTTTTCCAGCTCTTCAAGCAGCGCGCTGAGCACGGCCTTGGCGTCGCCCACTATGCCGATCTCGGGGGTTGTGATGCGGTTGAGTTCTAACGGATCAATGTCGATACGTACCAGTTTCAGGTCTTCGTCTTTGCCCCACATGGTCAAGGGCATTTTCAGGCGTGTGCCAACAGCCAGAACCGCATCGGCCTGACCCCAAAGTGTGTGGCCGGCGGGCAGGTTCTGGCTCAGATAATGATCGTCAGAGATCACACCCTTGCCTTTGCGCTTGGCTACCACCGGGGCCTGCAGCCGCTCAGCAACAGCCAGCAATTCTGGCCCGGCATCCAACACACCTGAGCCGATCACGATCATGGGCCGCTTGGCAGCCAGCAACAGTTTGGCCGCGTCCTTGATCAGATCCGGATCCACCGGGGGGACTTCGGCCCTACTGGCTTTTACAGCTTTCGCAACGACTGCCTGGGCTTCCATCACATCCATGGGCATTTCGATTTCTACCGGACGCGGCCGTCCGGAGTGCAGTTCGGTGAATGCCTGCTGCATGATGCGGGGGGTTTCCGACGGATGGTTAATCCGTTCGGCCCATTTGGTCAAATGGCGAATCAAGCCAAGCTGATCGGGTATTTCATGCAAATGACCGTAGCCGCTGTCGATGCCGGCCAGATGCACTTGTCCGGAAATCGCCAGCACCGGCGAATTACATGCCCAGGCGGTGCACAGGGCAGCGGTGGTATTCAACAGCCCGGGGCCGGGTACCACAGTATAAACGCCGGTTTTGCCGGTGCTTTGGGCATAGCCGAAAGCCATATAAGCGGCCCCCTGCTCATGGCGGGTGTGGAGAATGCGGAGTTTGTCACCCGCCCGATAGAAGGAATCGAACAAATGATCCAACTGGCCGCCGGGCAAGCCAAATACGGTATCCACATCATTTGCAATCAGTGATTCCACGATTGCATCGGCACCCGAAATTCTTTTCATTTACTTTCCTGATTTTGAGCCTGCATATTGAACAGGCTCTTGAACGTTTGACCGGCTTTGCAGGGGGGCTTCCCAAGCGAACAGGATTAGTTTATATATAAACAGAATATCCGGGATTGTATAGTCCTGTCAAAGACCATTTGTGTAAATTCTTTGCTCAGGTTGACGCATCACTGAATGATCTATCTCGTGTTTGGGAGCACAAGTTGTGGAACAAGGTGGTAATCATGCTTAACGGAGTTGCAAGTGAACCAGTTCGGAGTAAACGCATTGCCCAATACGGCAAGACCATTCCCTACCTCTGGTGCTATAAGTTCGGTATCGTCATGACGGCTGTGCTGGCGATTGCAATGATTCATCCTCAGGCCCACGCGGCGCAGGCATCGGCGGATCAGTTACTTCGGCTTGCCTACGACTCGGCGGCAACCGGTCAGAAGCGTGAATACTTTGTCTACCTTCCGGTTGGCTACGAAGCTGCCAGGGAAAAGCGCTGGCCGGTCATAATGTTCCTGCACGGTAATGGCCAACGGGGTGATGGTCTGGGTGATCTGGATTATGTACTCCGACATGGCCCACTGTTGGAAGCCTGGCTGCAAAAGCGCCCTCTGCCGTTCATCATCATCAGCCCACAGTTGCCATTGTTTGGTGAACTTGAAGCCATTGAAGACCGCAAGATTCATGAGCGGCCGGCTCGGCTGGAGAAGGGCGTGCCTGAGCGGAATAACGGCTATCCGTCCGCAATGCCCATACAGCGGCGTAACGCCGATGAATTTCCTCCCGGTCCACATCAGTCCTACGATCCTTTTTCTGAGCCCGCCCAACTGCCGCAAGGCTGGCATTTGATAGACGACGAAGTGATCCTGATGCTGGACCAGGTACTGGAGCAATTCCAGGCCGATCCCAGCCGGGTTTACCTGACCGGCATCAGCCTCGGCGGCTTCGGCACGTTCCACATGGCGGCGAAGTACCCTGCGCGTTGGGCAGCGATTGCGCCCATCGTAGGCGCAGGAACCAAAGCAGATGCTGCCAAGATTGCGGCCGCCAAAATTCCTGTCTGGATGTTCGGCGGCGGTAAGGATCAGGTGGTCAAACCGCATTGGTTGTATGAAACCGCACGCGCGCTTGAAGAAGGCGGTTTGCCTCTTTTACGTTTTACGGTTCATGAAGATATGGATCACGACGCCTGGAAACGCGTCTACGAGGGCAATGACCTGTTCGATTGGCTGCTGCGTTTTACCAATCTGCAGCGACCTGAATCAGAGAAGAGTGAGGACTAGTTGAAGGACAAGAAGGCACACCGACCGACGCTTACTCCCGGTTCATCCATAAACAGTTATCGGCAATCTGCCGATACCTGTCATTCGCCAGCAATCAACCATTGAAATACTTCCACGGTATAGCCCCCGGGGTCGCGCATGATAAATGCACGGATCGGTGCTGATGGGTTGTCGTGTAGCGGCGTGACAATTTCTACTTCTGTGTGCTGCTGGATGCGCGCGTAAAAAGCATTCACATCGGCGGTGACCAGGCTGACCATCACAGAGTTCTTGGCCTGCACCTTGTGAAATGCGTCCGGACCTTCTTTTACCACGCCTACAAACGAACTTGCGGTCGTCTTGTAAAGCTGCACCCAGTCGTCCGAGTAAGCAAGCTCAAGCCCCATGATCTCTCCGTAAAAGCGTGTGGCAGGGCCCAGTTCCGGGTAATAGAGCATGGTGTAGTGCTGATCGAAAAGCTGTGACCCTGGCGGGTTCGGCGGCAGAATTTCAACATCCATACGGTCAGTTTGTCCTGTATCCATGGGGGGTTGTTTGTCGGGGCAGGCAGCACCGGCCACGCCTTTGGTTTTCATGTCCAGATAGGTTGCCGTTGCATAGGATGTAAAGCCCGGAGTCTGTCCGGCCATGACACTGTCTACCACGTGTGGAAACTCAACGAACATGGAATAGGGTTCACCCGGCCGCAGCAATTCAGCTGGCACCGAGACTGCGCGTACATCATGCTGCATATTGGCTACATCACCAAATGGCAGGCCAGTGTGATACAGCCGCTCACCATGACAGTCGGCCACTACCACGAAAATCATGTCATCAACGATACCACGGGGGTCCAGTTGGCCATTGGAGTAGTCGCTCCAACGAATCTCCAGGTCCATGTCAGGGTCGATTTCCACTGGTGAGATATCCTGCCCGTCTTGCGCCAGGCTGATGCGGATGGGCGCCGGGATATCGGTTTGGCCATCCGGTCCCGCCAGTGACATCTGTGCCGAAATCTTGCCATCGTTACGGGTCATGATGGCAAAATCATAGAGGCCATTCGGGTGCCGCACATCTACGGCCTCCACGCTATCAAAATGCCCGCCTTCGTAATAGAAGTTGCTGCCGCGGTTCTCGTATTCCAGCACGGCTGCATCCTGCCCTTCCAGGCGCATGCTGGCACTGAGAATTTCTCCGTTCGGGTAGGGAAACACTTCCGCGAAGAAATGATAGTTGAGCAGACTCAGGCTGCCATTCGCGGCTTGGGCGTAGTTGTTGGACTTTACCAGCACAAAAAACTGAATATCCCGGTCAGTGGGCGAATCGTGCTCAGCGTTGGCCGGCCCGGCTACCAGTGTGGCAAGCATCAACAGGCTGGTCAGAAGTCTCATCAAAATTCTCCTCAACAATTTGCGACCCGGCGCAATCAGTTTCGTGATGATTTGCCCCATCACTCAGCCCGGGTTTTCTCCTTCTGCTCCAGCGCAACTCCGGTTTTCATCAGCCGTTCCGCTCAGGGTGGAAACAGACATTTTGGTGGTAACTGCCCGGGTTGTCATCGCAATAATGCCGCTGTACGTGCGGGTATCATCGAGAATCGCGTGCTCGACGGTGAGTGCATAGATGTGCCCCGCGGCAAGGATATCTGCGGGAATGATGAACTTGTCCGAAGCATAGGTAAGAAACGGTTTGTTCTCGAACGGACGTCCGCTGTGCGCAATCCGGATACCGTCTTCATTGGTAAGAATCACGAAAATCAGGTCATCCAGCAAGCCGTTGGGGTCGGCCCCGCCCTCGTCGAAACGGCTCCATGTAACTTGAAGATCCTGATTCGGGTCAATTGACGAGCAGGTTCTGGAGCCCCCCTGGCTGAGTATGATCAGAGGCGCTTGGGGCAGGGAATCGCCCCGGAAAAGCAGCTTTGCTTCCTGAACTGGACCACTAGGCGTGTTAAATGAAATCTGATATTCACCGTCCGGAAAGTCGGCCTGCAGGGCCGCGAAATCGGCATATCGCTCTTTACCGGTAATCTTCAGGAGGTTGTCGCGCTCGCCGCCTTCCACCTGGCGGTAATCCACAAAAGGGATGTCTTCGCCACCCGGCAGTGTCATCCGGCCATTGCTGGCATCGCCATCCTGGCTGAGAAATATTTCGGCAAAAAACGAAAAGTCCACCGGAGTCTGCTCGCCAGAATCATCCTGACTATAACTGGCATGTTTGCCGATGACGAAAAACGTTATGTCATCCTGTTGCGCCTGCAACGGTGAGGCAATCACCATCAATATGAACAGGCTGCTACGCGAGAAGTGTTTGAGAATTGCGTGCATGAAGACCTCCAGGCAATCGGGACTGCGCCAATGCTAGCATGGCGGCTTATTCCGGCGACACAATCTGTAATAGCTCGAGGTCAGCTGCATTTTCGCGCATGGGTTATAAGGTTCAGCCCGTTACACGATCTTTGCGCCGGTGCCGGCGACGGTAGCGAATCAGGAAAAACGGAAAGCCCAGGAAATAGACCCACACCATCGGGTTCACCAGTGCCTTTGCCAGCCCGGAAAGAACATCATCCGGGCTGACATAGACTTTGCTTTGCATGGCTTGGTCAGGGTCTGAATGCACGATGAGGTGATCTTTTTTGTATTCGAATTTACCAAATACAAAATCAATATCGGCGAGTTTGCTTCTGACCTTCATGCTGTTTTCCTGTTAGGGCCCTAGCTTTTGCGTAAACGACCGGTGGATTGTGCATATTCAATGCGTTTCTGCAACAATTCAGAAATATCTTCTGGGGCGTAACCTGCCGGTGGCGTGAACTGGCCGCGTGCGTAGAGGTCGTCGAACACTTCCTTACAGATAGTGATCTTCTCCGACAGAGTCTTTGGCGGGTTGCCGCTGGGGAAGCGGTTTGGCGGATAAATGGGCTTTTCATATATCTGTCGAAATCCTTCCGTACGCATATCAACCCAGCAATTGTGATTGGTGCGGGTGCGATATTGGCGCAGTGCTTCAATATCAATCGTGCAGGCCAACACCTGTTCCGCCGGATAAGGCGCTTCACGCATCACCATACCGGTGTAATCAATGGCAAAAGACCGGCCGGGGCAAAAAGCCTTGGGGTAAAACTCGTAGTTTACCGAACCCCAATTGGAGCCCAGCAGATAAGCCATATTGTCGTGTGCACGGGTGCGCCGGGTGAACATCCAGAAGTCCCAGGGCTCGTTCACACCTTCTACTTCCTGAATGGCTCCAGGATGGCAGATTATTTCGGCGCCATTAAAGCCCAGTGCGCGGGAAACTTCCGGCGTACAACCATCGTGGCAGGTCATGGTGCCCAGCTTGCCGATTTCGGTATCAATCACCGGAAACAGATCTTTTATGTCGCCGCCGAGTTTTTCGCAATACTCATCAAAAATATCGTGCGGGCTGGTGCCCAGGCCGATTGATGCCGGGATATGCCATTTGTGGTATTTCAACACCACATCGCCCGAAGGACCCACGATAAAGTTGGTGTTGAACCAGCGATCCGGGAACTCGGGTACCATTTCCATGACGCCACCGCCACAGATGTACATGCCGTACTGCTTGGCTATTTCACCCAGTTGATCAATCTCGGGGCCGGGAATGGTGACGGCCTTTTTCATCGCATCTGCAATGCCAGTTTCGCCTTTGCCAGGCGTGCCCACGCCCTGCAGGAAGTACTCGGGGAGTACCACCAGGCGGACTGGCACTTCCCAGAAATAACCCACACCAAAGTGGATCAGGTTCTTGATGCGGTCGAGGTTCTTCTGAATACCTGCGCGGTCGCTGACCACAGTGACTTCCGGTTGGATTATCAGCGCTGTGTAAGGGTCTATTCGTTGTTGTTTCATGCTCTATTCCTGATTAATAAGGTGATGGGTCTAGCCAGCCAGTTCAAAAACTACTATCGGCCAAGCTTCAAAATCGGCTCAGAAATCAAAATCGTCGTCTTCTTCGCGGACGCCAAGGTCCAGCAAAATTTCGTCGGCTGCAATAGTGCCCATGCCGCATATGCCGCCACCGGGGTGGCAGGATGGGCCGGTCATGTAGAGATTCTTCAGCGGACCGCGGTATTGCGAATAGTTCGGGAATGGCCGGAAGGCACCCATCTGCGCCAGGGTGCGTTCGCCGCCGGTAGTGACGCCGCGATTGAAGCACAGATTGGCGCGCGCCAGGCTGGGTCCGGTTTCCACATACTCGGCCATGATGTTGTCTGGCGTCATGTTGTTGGTGTAATTCTGCAGTTGCTTCAGCAACACATCGCGGCAATACGCCGGGCCCAATGCTTCCCAGTCTTCACCGCTGGCCAGATCAACCGGTACAAAAGTATCCATGATCAGGGTGTGTTTGCCTTCCGGCGCACGAGTCGGGTCCATAGTGGTCCAGGCTGCGGTCCACAGGAACGGATCGCTGGGTTGCTGGCCGGCTGCTATTTCCAGGTACTGCTTGTCGATGTCGGCGACGGTGCCGAAAATGCGCTGAAATGGGGTTTTGTTCATGGCGGCACCGGACTTGAATTCCGGAGCCTCATGCAGAGCGTAGTGCACCCTGGCAATGGTGATGTCACCAAATTTGAATCTGCGCACCATGTCCTTGAAACCGGATGGTAATTCGTCGTCGGCGAAGCCGGTGAGATAGGTCTGGTAAGGGTCCAGGCCGCTGACCACCGCTTTGTCGGCGAGAATCTCTTCGCCACTTTCCAGCCGCACGCCTTTACAGACACCTTTCTCCGCAATGAAACTGCGCACAGTCACTCCGGTACGCACCGTGCCACCATGGGCCTCGATATAGCGCTGCATAGACACTGCCAGCATACCGCTGCCGCCTTCGGGTATGGACTGGCCAAAATAGTGGATGCTCGGAATCATCACATAAAAGCCAGCCGCTGTACCCAGTTGTTCGGGCGGTGATTGCGGCGCCATGGCCCAGCCCAGAATAAAGGCTCGCACATGGTCGTTTTCGAAATTTTCCAGGGTGAATTGGCGTGAGCTCAGCTGAAAATTCCGTAGCCGGTTCATGCCTTCTGGATTCTGCTCCAGGCCCTGGTACAGGTAGCTGGGCGGTGCCGGAGGTGAAAACATGCCTTTGACCACACCGTCCTTGATTTCGCCGAATTCTTCGTAAATCTCGCGATAGCGTTTGGCATCGCCGCGCGAATACTCGGCTATGGTGTCGCAGGTCTTATCGACATCCTTATACACAATGATGCCCTGGCCTTCGTACTTGTTGGGGTGGCCGGTAATGTGGTCTTCAGAGAAGATGTATTTGAGGCCGTGCTTCTCCAATTCAGGGCGCAGTTTCTGGAACGCCGGGTTCAGGTGTATCCATACATGCGAAGAGCCAAACGGATCGTGTTTGAAACCGGGCAAAGTCAATTCCCGGGTCAGCACTCCGCCTCCCACCCAGTCATTGCGCTCAACCACCAGCACTTTCAAGCCGCTGCCAACCAGAACGGCTGCACAAATCAGGCCGTTGTGGCCCCCACCTGCAATAATTACGTCGTAATCTGCCATGAACTCCGAAACCTCAGCCTTTGAATCATTACCAATGCCACATGGTGCCATCCTGCAGCCGGTTGACCGGCAGGTAGGCACGTTTGTAGGGATACTTGGCGGCCAGGGATTCATCGATATCCACGCCGTGCCCAGGCGTTTCGCCCGCCAGCAGATAGCCATCCTCAAACCGATAATCGTGCGGAAATACCTCGTCCGTGGCCTCGGTGTGCCGCATATATTCCTGAATGCCGAAGTTGGGCACCCACGTATCAAAATGCAGAGCCGCACCCATACAAACCGGTGACAAATCCGTGGCGCCGTGGCAGCCGGTCTTGATGTGGTACAAGGCCGCGAAGTCCGCAATCCGGCGCAGATGAGTTATGCCACCGGCGTGCACCACGGTGCTGCGGATGTAGTCGATCAACTGTTCTTCGACCAGGGTTTTGCAATCCCAGATGGTGTTGAACACTTCGCCCACAGCCAGTGGTGTAACCGTGTGCTGACGAATCAGTCGAAAGCCTTCCTGGTTCTCAGCCGGAACAGCATCTTCCAGCCAGAACAAGCGGTACTCTTCCAGTGATTTACCAACCCGGGCGGCCTCAATCGGGGTTAAGCGGTGATGCACATCGTGTAGCAGATGCAGATCAAAGCCAAATTGTTCACGCAACTTGGCAAACAACTTCGGTACATGATCGATGTAGCGTTCAGTCGACCAGGTATTTTCGGTGGGCATATCAGCATCGGCAGGTTCATAGAACATCTTGTCCTGCGAAACCCCGTAGGTGCTGTCCAGCCCTGGAACGCCGCATTGAGCGCGAATGGCCTTGTAGCCCAACTCGCGATAACGTGCCACTTCTGAGCAGGTTTCCGCTATATCGCGGCCATTGGCATGGCCATAAACCATCACGCCTTTGCGTGAACGCCCCCCCAGCAACTGGTACAGAGGCAAGCCAGCAATCTTGGCCTTGATATCCCACAAAGCCGTATCAATGGCTGCAATAGCCGACATGGTGACCGGCCCACGACGCCAATAGGCCCCGCGATAGAGGTATTGCCAAATGTCTTCGCTTTGCTGGGGATCACGCCCGATCAGGCAAGGGCCAACATGGTCCTGAAGGTAGCTTGCAACAGCCAATTCACGGCCATTCAGGGTGGCATCGCCTATGCCATGGATGCTCTCGTCGGTGAGGATTTTCACCGTCACAAAGTTTCGATCAGGACAGCTAACTATGACTTTGACTTCGGTAATTTTCATCTCAGCGCGTTTGCAATCCCGCCATCACAGGGCTCAGTATATTTTGGGCATCTGCCAGCAACAAAGCCTACGATGCATCGCAAACCAGTTTATATATAAACTTTTAAAAAATCCACTGTTGGTCGGCACTTGTAAGCAGCCATCGTTAAGTGGCTGCCGGACATTCAGTACATTTAAAGACCTAGCTGGTTCAGGTTATAATGTTTACACTTAAACCAATTTACTCAGGCTGCATATCGTGGTGTGCGGCCCGCCAGGGAGTCAGTACATGACATTGATAAAAGCAGAAAAAGCCGCAGGTGGCAAACGAAACCCGGGTCCGCCGCGCCCCTTGGCGCGCATGGATACCTTTGCCCAGTACAAGCAAGGCAAGAGCAAGATTCTGGGTAAAGGTTTAACCATTAAACTGTCCAGCAATGAAAGTTGCCTTGGGCCTGGACAAGCTGCTCTCGATGCCTATGTGCAGGCTGCAGAGAACATTCACCGATACCCCGACGGCACACAAACTGCCCTGCGTGAGGCTATTGGTCGAGCACACGGAATCGACCCCGGCAGAATAGTTTGCGGCAACGGTTCCGAGGAAGTCATCGGTCTTCTGATCCGGTGTTATGTTGGCGAGGGTGATGAAGTATTGCTGCCGGAGAATCATTTTGTGATGTGCTCCATCTACGGCAAAGGTCAGGGCGCCACTATCGTGCTGGCGCCCGAAACCAATTTTACTGTGGACGTTGATGCCATTCTGGAGCACATCACTGAGCGTACCCGATTGATATCAGTGGCAAACCCGAACAACCCGACCGGTACCTGGTTGCCACGATCCGAAATGGAACGCCTGATTGACAATATTCCGAGCGACGTGCTCATCATCATTGATGGCGCCTATGCAGAGTATGTCGAAGACAACGAATACGAGGATGGTATTTCCTGGGTGGAATCGCGGCAAAATGTGGTTATGACCCGTACTTTTTCCAAGATTCATGGCCTTGCGGGATTGCGCATCGGCTGGGCTTATGGCCCGCCAGCCATCATCGAGGTCATCAATCGTCTGCGTACACCATTCAATGCCAGCGGGCCTGCTCTTGCAACAGCAGCGGCGGCCATTGGTGATAAAGAACATATTGAGCGAAGCCGGCAACACAATTCAAAATGGCAGCAAAGATTCCGGGAGGAATTCGCCCGGCTGGGAATCACCATGGTTCCCAGTGTGACCAATTTTTACCTGCTGGATTTCGCTAACCTGCCTGGCAAAACTGCAACTGCCGCAGCGGCATACCTGGAAGAGAACAGCATCATTCCAAGGCCTGGCAACAATGAACGGCTGTTGCGCATTACGATAGGCACTGACAGCGACAATGAGGCAGTAATTGACGCGCTGGCACGTTACCTCAAATCCTGAATGAAATATTTCGCCCGGAGCGGAGACATTTACCCATGAGCTATGTAATGAGCGAAACCATCCGGCAGTTCCTAACCCGACGCAACAGTTTGCATCTGGATGGAAAACCCGGCCCAGGTGCGGCTGATGATGTTTTATCCCTGGTCAACCCTTCAACAGGTTTGGTCCTGGGCGAAATACAGGCCTGCAGCAGCCAGGATGTAGATCGGGCCGCCCGATCTGCCCGGGCCGCCTTTGACGATGGCCGTTGGCGATTAAAGCCACCGGCTGAGAAAAGCCGCATTCTGTTACGGGTGGCCGAATTGATTGAGGCCCATGTGGATGAGTTGGCGGAGCTGGAAATGCTCAATGCCGGCAAGTTACACGGCGCTGCACGCCACGGTGAGGTGCCGTTTGCTGCCGAATGTTTTCGATACCATGCAGGCTGGTGTACCAAGATTGAAGGAAGCACCAAGCAGATGTCGCTGGCGCCGGTAGGTGAGTTCCATGTTTACACCCTGCGTGAACCCATCGGTGTGGTTGGCTTGATCGTTCCTTCCAATGGGCCCTTGGTGCAAGCGTCCTGGAAACTGGCCCCCGCATTGGCAGCCGGTTGTTGCTGTGTGATCAAGCCTGATGAGAAAACACCTTTAAGCACGCTGCGACTGGCTGAGCTCATGACCGAAGCGGGTATTCCCGATGGCGTGGTGAACCTGGTAACCGGCGCGGGTAAAGAGGTGGGCAAAGCCATAGTCAGCCATCCCGATATTGCCAAGATTTCTTTTACCGGCTCTACCGACACCGGCAAGAGCATTGGCAATGTGGCCTTGACTGACCTCAAGAAAGTTACCCTTGAGCTGGGCGGAAAATCGCCTGTTATCATTTTGCAGGATGCCAATCTGGATGAAGCTATTCCGGGAGCAGCGCAAGCCATATTTTCCAACACAGGTCAGGTATGTGTTGCCGGGTCCAGGCTTTATGTTGAGGCACCGGTATATCAGGAAGTATTGGATGGCATCGTAAGTTATGCCCAAAACCTGGTGGTAGGGCCAGCACATGAGCCCGAGACTACCATGGGGCCATTGATTTCAGAGGCACACTTGCGCAGCGTGTTGCGAGCGGTAGAGTCGGGCAAGTCGCAAGGTGCCAAAGTGGCAACGGGCGGCGGCAGGATGCACCAAGGGCAGGGCTTTTTCATGCAGCCGACCGTGTTGCAGGATGTGGATCAAACCATGTCTGTTATCCGCGAAGAGATATTTGGGCCGGTACTAGCGGCCACAAAGATTGCTGATATACACGAGGGGCTTGCCCTGGGCAACGACAGCCGCTTTGGTCTGGCTGCCAGCATCTGGACTGAGAATGTGTCAAAGGCTCATCGCATGGCTGCGGGAATGCGGGCTGGTTTGGTTTGGATCAATTGCCACGGAATACCCGACATGGCCGTGCCTTTTGGGGGCTACAAGCAATCAGGCTGGGGAAGGGAAAACGGCTACGAAGGACTATTGGCGTTTACTGAGTTAAAATCTGTTATCTGCAAGCTGTAATTATCCCATTCCGTTGAGCTGAGTAAAGTCTATGTCACAGGCCATTTTATTCGACAAAGTTCTGGATTCCGTGCCCACAGAGGCGCATCACTTGCGAGCCTGGTTTGCCTTGTTGAGGTGTTTCAGCAGCATTGAACGGGTTTTGATGCAGCACATCGCTCAGGAATACAAGTCAAGCCTGCCCCGTTACGACGTGCTCACTGCTCTGGCCATGAACAAAAGTGGTGTCACCATGGGCGATCTCGCCGTTATGTTGATGGTTACCAAGGGAAATATTACCGGCGTTGTGAGAAGGCTCGAGGTCGACGGCCTGGTGAATAAAGTAACTTCCAAGAAAGATCGCAGAATCCAATCTGTAACCATTTCCAAGCCGGGCCTTAGGCTTTGGAACGTAATGGATAAAGATTACGACCGTATTGTTTCAAAGCTGCTTGCCGGAGCAACGGATGCCCAGATCAGGAATTTAACCAGCGCACTTGAAAACACCATAAGGTTGATCGAAAAGTCTGCCGCTGATTAACTGGGTTGAGCGTGGAGCCGTCCCGGGCACCCAGCAAAACGCTTCAGGCCATGCGAATTTCAGTTTTGTGCCCAAAGCCCAAGCCATTGTCGATGAACCGAAGCCAATGCGGCCGTAGTTGGAAGTAAGGTGTGTTCTTCAGGCGTTCCGCCAGAATGCGCTCTTCCGCATCCAAAGAAACGTCGGAAATCGCTCCCAGGAAGGGAAATTTTTCGATGTAGCAGCGTTCAACCCGGGGAAGTTCGTCGTCACTGACCCTGCTACAGTTACCGAAAATTTGCACGCCACGCAAAGATTTCCAACTCTGACCATCGTCGTGAATGGTCAAGGCAACCTGGTCAGATGTTGCCAGATCCCGTATATGCCGGGTTTTGGGATTGGACTTGAAATAGAGTGAAAGATCGGCATCGTGAGCGTAGAAAACTGCCGCAGCCCAGGGTCCCTCACTGCCAACTGTAGCAAGAGTCATGGTGGTGTGATTGAGGAGGTAGTCTTCAATGCGTTTTCGCTGGTCACTTTCAGTCACGGAGGTGAGCCCTCCCAGCGCTTGACGGTGCCTGTATCCAGACCAAACAAATCCAGAATTCGCCCGACAGATTGATCGATAATGTCGTCAACAGTCTCGGGTTTGTTATAAAAGGCGGGCATCGCGGGCGCGATTACCGCACCCAATTTGGATGCTTGGTACAGTAGTTTGCAATGCCCCGTATGCAACGGGGTTTCGCGAGGCATCAAGACCAGAAGCCGGCGTTCCTTCAACACCACATCCGCAGCCCGAACCAGCAAATTGTCAGCGCTGGAATGCGCAACAGCCGAAAGGGTTTTCATTGAGCACGGAGCGATGATCATCCCATCGCTTCGATAGGAACCTGATGCGATGCTGGCGCCGAGGTTGCTATCGGAATGGACCACGTCCGCCAGCGCTTTCACTTCCGGCAGGCTGAAATCTGTTTCATAAGCAATGGTCAGGGCAGCAGCGCGGGAAACAATCAAGTGGGTTTCGACTTGTTTTATGCCGCGCAGAACCTGCAGCAAACGGACTCCGTAAATTGCACCACTTGCCCCTGAAATCCCTACGATTATCCGCAACATTGCCGGTACTCCCTGGTTTTGCCTGGCCGTGCGTTCCAGGCGCGCCCGGAGCTTATCATTCGGCGACGATATCAAACAGCTTCACCCATAGAAAAAGCCGCCCGATATTAACATCGGGCGGCTTGTTTCAAATCAAACGCTTGGTTTAGAACTTGAAGCTGATGTTACCACCGATTACCCGTGGGTGCGGCCGCAGACGGATACCACTCAAACCGAAATTCTCCTGCGTGCCGGTGTAATACTCCTCTTCTAACAGGTTCTGCACGTAGGCATTGAAAGACCAGGACCCCATCAGGTATCCCGCGCGCAGATTGAACACGTCAAAAGCGGGCGCTTTATACGGGAACTCACCAAACGGCATTTCCCGGACCACGCCTGAGTTGGGCGATGGGCCTCGGGTTTGCAGATTGGTCAGCCCTTCGATATCCGAGTATTGACTGTCGCGATACGCGTATTCCAGTCGCAGCCAGGCTTCATTGTCCGCCAGTGTCCACCGGTATTCACCCGCCAGGCTGGCAGTGAGTTCGGGCGCCTTGGGCAGGTCAAGCCCTTGCAGATTAACAAAGAATCCGCCGGTGAGTTGGGCTACCGTGTCGCTCGTCATCTCAGTGTCAAGCACACCCAGCCCGCCACTAAGCGTGAAGTTATCGGTAACCGCCGCCAGGATTTCAATTTCAGCACCGGTGGCTTCTGCGTTCTCAATATTGATAGTCTGCTCAAAGTTTGAGGACAGGTCACCCGGTGTCAGGAAACGGAACGACTCCATTTGCAGATCATCCCATTGCAGGTGGAATACCGCGCCATTGAGCCGCAAGCGGTGGTCCATCAGTTCTGACTTAAAGCCCAGTTCATAATTCCACAGGGTTTCCTCGTTGAACGGCACCGTAAACGCCGGGCTGCCAGGCTGGTTGGTGTTGTTGCCAACGCTGTTGCCACCCGCTTTGTAGCCTTTGGAAATCGTGCCATAAACGCTGACGTCATCAGTAACGCGATAATTGGCCACAAATCGCGGTGTTACATCGCTGAAACTCGAACTGCCCTCCGCAACCGGACGGGGTGAGTTCGCAAAACTCTGGAAGAATGCAAAGCCGGGGCCCCCTGGAAAACCCGGTGAGCCCGGGAAGCAGCAGGTGGGCCGGATTCCAAACGCCAGCACCGAGTTTTCAACTTTGTCATCGGTGTAACGGGCACCCACTGTCAGATCGAGTTTTTCGCTCGCATGAAAGGTGTAATCGGCAAAAATGGCTTTGCTTTCTACATCAAATTCTTTGTGATTGCGTGCCAGACCCAGATTCAATGGAAATGGCGGCAGAACACCGACACCATTGGCGGTGGCGGTTGCATTGGTGGAAACCGCCACGTTGTTGTCCTGTTCCTGATGATCTTTTGCGTACATCAGGCCAGCAACGAAATCATAGCGATCTTCGGTGATCTCAAAACGCACCTCAGTACTCCGGGATTTTCCCTGGTAGGAGTTGGTGCGCTTCAAAGCGTCCATTCCACCGACCAGATCCTGATCGAAAAACCGGTCAAAATCGGCGTCGATGATACCCGTGACCCATTTCAGCGCCATGGTGTCGTTCAAGGCATGACTGATATTCAATATAGCTACCTTGGATTCATTGTTGTTGAACTCGCTGAGGTCATGAGACAACTTGTTCTGGTTATTCGGCCAAAAGCCGGTCCCAGGATCCTGGGCAACACCCGTACCAAACGTGTCGGTGGAGTCCAGATCCATCACGCCGGAGGGCACATTTTCATCATGTCCCTGCTCTTCCTTGGTGTAGAAGAAAGTCGTTTTGACCGTAGTCTGGTCTGAGATATCCAAATCCGCGCTCAAACGAAAGAATGTGGATTCGTGCCCTGAGTTTTGGCTACCGTTTGGGGTAAAGTTGTTTTCTGCCGCAATCGGGCAACTGCTTGCGCTGGCGCCCGTTGCACAGATATTGTCAACCAGGCCACCACTGTCCTCGTACGAGAGCACACCACGAACGCGGAAGGTGTCAGAAACGGGGACATTCAAAATTCCGGTGACAACCCAGGCGTCGTTGGCGCCTTGGTAGTTTTCATACCCGGCACGCACCTCACCACCGAATTCATCCGTGGGGCGCTTGGTGACCAGGTTGAGGGCACCGCCCACCGCATTGCGGCCAAAATAGGTGCCCTGCGGACCGCGCAGAACTTCCACCCGTTCCATATCCGGCAACTGCGGGTTGGCCACCTGGTTGGGTACGGAGACGACGCTGAACTCATCGATGTAAATACCGACGGTGTTGATGAAGGCATTTTCACCGGACACCATGCCGCCGATGCCACGTATGCTGAGCCCTATTCCGCGCGCGCCCGTCTGGCCATCCTCGGTGTAGCTCACATTCGGGGTTTGCATCAGGTATTCACTGGCAGACCGAATATTCGATTTCTCCAGTGCTGCACCGCTGAAGGCGGTAATACTGATGGGCACGTTTTGCAGATTCTGCTCGCGACGTTGTGCCGTTACTACTATTTCTTCCAGTGCTCCGCTGGCTTCCTGCGCCAGCACTGGCGCCGCGGTAACCGGCACCAATAGTGTTATTAACATCAAATTCAGTAAGTTGCGCATGTCACCCTCTTCCTTTGGCCTAGTGGCCGCTATTTGTAAGTGATCTGATTTGTCCCCGGACGAGCCATATTGACCGGTTCGTCACAGCGGCTCCCGGTTCGATTATGATTTTTACATGGTATATCCATTGACTCGGTCGAATGAAATATTTTGTATAGGTATAGCATCTACGGTTTATAGTTCACCTGTCAACTATTTTTGCTGGAAATGTTTTGCTGGAAAAATTCCATGCGTGCTTGCATAGCTCAACTCCAGAATCGTGGCGGGCTCACTCAGTTTTATCTGAGACAGCAAGCAGCAAATTCATATACACAAGAAAACAACGGAGGTTTTTAAATGAAGTTTGGAATTCGACTTTTACAGCATCTGGGCAGCCCCAGGGACGTGGTCAAACTGGGAATATTGGCCGAGCAGGCCGGTTTTGATCAGGCCTGGTTTCCCAGTGATAAATTCATGTACCACGCCTGGTCAATCATCGCTGCGTTGGCGGAACATACCGATCGCATTGTTATTGGTGGTAACGGCACCGAACCGTACGGGATGTCTCCCGGCGAAATTGCAGTGTTCATGGCAACGCTGGATTCGCTCAGCCAGGGCCGCGTCGCTATTGGCCTGGGAATGCACACCGAAAAGATGGTGAGCTGGTTGGGCTACGATACTTCTGATCGCCTGCAGCGCATTCGGGAAGCGACAGAACTGATGCGGCGGATTTGGCGTGGCGAAAATGCAGAATTCGATGGCGAAGTTTATAAATGGTCTGACCAATGTTATTTGCGCTTCAAGGCTTTTCGTGAACAGATCCCGATCTACATATCCGGATTCGAGCAAGAAGATCTGGCACTGAGCGGTGAGCTGGGAGATGGCAGTTTGCCCATGGTGACACCACCAGAGTCAGCAAAACTGATGGCTGATCGTATTCTGAAAGGAGTACATAAAGCCGGTAAGAATGTGGCCGATTTTGATATTTGTGGCTGCGCCTGGTTTTCCATCTCCGAAAACGGCAAGAACACACAGACCGACACGCTGAGGGATGTTCTGGCCTACTTTGGTAACTATCTGGATGAAGAGGCGCTGGCGACGGTAGGCTTGAGTCAGGCGCATTTCTCAGAGACGCAGCGTCTCGTATCCGCAGGCGATTACGCCGGCGCGCGGGCCGCGGTAACTCAGGACATGATGAAGCTGGCCATTATTGGCAGCCCCAAGGAAGCGATTGCGAAAATCGAGATGTTGGCGGAAGCGGGAGTAACCCAGGTGTCCGTAGGCGGCCCGTTGGGGCCGGACCCGGCGGAGACCATTCGATTGATGGGTGAACATGTCATTCCATATTTCCGCTAGCATCGCTGAATCTTCTGCACTCCAGGGTACTGAAGCTGTGAATTCAAATGACTGAACGGACCAGCAAGTCACCCCGGCTTTACTACGGCTGGTGGATTGTGTTGACCGGTGCGGTGGGAATGTCCACCGGGCCGGGTCAATTCGCGTTCGGTGCGCTGGGCCTGTTCATGCTGCCGCTAAATCAGGAATTTGGCTGGAGCCGGACAGAAATCAGCCTGGCGCTAACCTGCTTTACCATCGCCCTTACTTTTTCAATTCCCTTCATTGGCAAAATGGTTGATCAATACGGCAGCCGCAAGGTCTTGATTCCGTCCTTTATCGTTTTTGCGATCCTGCTGGCGCTGATCCCGATTCTGGCAGACCGCTTGTGGATCTTGTACCTGCTGTTTATTTTGATCGGCTCATTGGGCGCCGGCTCCAACTCTTTACCTTACCTGCGCACCATTTCAGCCTGGTTTGACCGCCGCCGCGCGCTGGCTCTGGGCATTGCGATGGGTGGCAGTGGAACGGGTTACGTGTATGTGCCTCCTGCAGTGCAATACATGATTGACACCCATGGCTGGCGCTCGGCCTATTTTATGCTGGCGGCGGTGACGTTGCTGGTTGCGGTCCCACTGGTCTATTTTGTGTTGCGCGAAAAACCGTCAAAAGCGGATAACGAAGGTGTGAATGAACTGGGTACCAATTCACTCAGCGCAGCACCGGTAGCGCACATTCCGTTGTCGGTCGTGCTTAAACAGCGGCTTTTATGGCAGTTGTTTTTAATTTTTTGCTTGCTTTCCTTCACGCTCTACGGCGTGTTGTCACATCTTGTACCCATGCTGAATGATCGTGGAATGTCTGCAGGCAGTGCTGCGCTGGTGATGTCCACATTGGGCGTGGCGTTGGTGGCGTCCCGCGTGGTCATTGGCTATGTCATGGACCGGTTCTTTGCGCCTTATGTTGCCGTAGCGTGCTTTTTGCTCAGCGCTATTGGTGTGAGCCTGCTGGCCACTGGTGCCATTGATTCGTTGGCGTTCTTTGCCGCTGTGTGTATCGGGATCAGCATGGGCGCGGAAATCGATATGCTGGCCTATCTCACTGGACGATATTTCGGTGTGGCAAATTTTGGACAGGTATACGGCATTCTGTTTACCTCGTTTCTGATTGGCACCTCGGTCGGACCGGTGGCCTACGGTGTGGTTTACGACTTATGGGGTTCTTACACCTGGGTGTTGTATGTCAGCGCAGGCCTGATGCTGGTGTCTGCCGGGTTGACTTCGCTGCTTCCGCGCTATTCCAAATAACACTTCTGCGAGATTAAAGGCGTCTCACGCCCGCCCGCGTAGTGCAGGCCACAAATCATGCATTGCCAGGTACGTGAGTGTTCATCATTGAGTGCTCGAGCGGTGCCTGCAGTCTCAGATGCTTCTGACTTATGTGCTGGCTGGGAACAATCGAAATATCAGAAGTACGCTACGGAGACTTGCTGCTGAGAAACTGTCTCCGGCCGCCTTTCGTCGACGTCATCTGGAGAATGTTCCGGGTTCCGACTCACGCAATATGCCGTTCGTGACCGAGTTTATGAACTGAGATAATTTAAAGGACCGTTGATTGCCATTGACTAGTTCGTTTGAAGTAGCGTGAGCAGAACGCTTAAAAGTAGTTTTAAAACATTTGGTTGTCTGATCTCTGCTCCAGTCAGTAGCCTGATGCAAAGTTTGTATGGCTTGTCACTTCCCGGTTCTGGTGATATTTTAAGTATAAAATATACTGACTGATCAACAGGAGTTTTGGCCGGTGAATTTATGGAAATAGCAGTACTGGGAGGTGGCCACGGGTGCCACGCTGCAGCAGCCGAGTTATCGGAAAACGGCCACCGGGTGCGTTTTTGGCGTCGTGATGCTGAGGCACTGTCAGTACTTGCTGAATCCGGATGCATACGTTTGGTGGACTTCAAAGGTGAGCGTGATGTGCCTATCCCCTTGATCACCAGCGATTTGAAAGTTGCGGTTTCAGGTGCCAAGCTGATCGTCATACCCCTGCCTTCAACAACACATGCGAGTCTGGCTAATCAACTGGCGCCTCACCTGGCCGATGGGCAGGTAATCTACCTGCCACCCGGCACTTTCGGCAGTTATATTTTCTTAAAAGCAGTTCAACAGGCGGGTGCCCGAGCGGAAGTGTCTGCGGCTGAGACAGGCACCCTACCGTACTTGGCGCGCAAACATGGGGCCAATCGGGTCGTGGTATCTGGCTATGGCAAACGTCTGCCCACCGGTGTATTTCCTGTCCGCAATAGCGAGCACGCTTGGTCAGTGATTTCACAAGCCTATCCTGCAATGGAAAAATGCGAAGATGCATTGTCCGGCGCACTGATGAACGCCGGCGGCATCATCCATCCGCCGCTGATCATGATGAATGCCGGCCCGTTGGAGCACTTTGATCATTGGGATATACACAACGAAGGAACCCAGCCTTCAATACGGCGGGTTACCGATGCCCTGGATGCAGAGCGCATCGCTTTGCGAGTGGCGCTGGGGTACAACGCACCACATTTTCCACTGGCTGACCATTACGCCAAGGAGGGCGACGAGTGGATGTATGGCCGCGGCGCCCATGAAAAGCTGACAGACTCCGGAGACTGGCGCGAGCACATCGTACTCACCGAGCACCGTTATATGCTGGAAGATACCCGCTACGGTTTGTCCCTGCTCGTTTCGCTGGGGAAGTGGTTGAACGTTCCAACACCTGTTGCTGCCGGCTTTCTGTCCATTGCTTCAGCCATCGTAGGTCGTGACCTTTATCAGGAAGGCCGGACCCTGGAATCTCTGGGTCTGGATAAACTGAGCCGCAGCCAGATGCATGACTTACTGCAAAACGGGTGGGCAGTGTGAATCCTTTACCCAGCTCAGTTGGACTTCTGGGTGCCGGGCGCATGGGCAGAGGAATTGCACTGTCCTTTTCCCTGGCGGGTGTACGCACCGTTCTACTGGATATGAAAGACAGAACGAAGGAGCAGTTCGAAGCCATGGCTGCGGACATCCATAGCGAATTACGAGTTGAGCTGGGCCACATGGCCGAAGTGGGGTTATTTGCCAGTGAGCATGCTGAAACCATTGCCAAGCGCATTTCAGTGGTATCTCTGGGCGAGGCTGTCGCAGCTGTAAAAGGCATTCCGCTGTTTTTCGAAGGCGTGCCTGAAGTGCTGACTGTAAAAAAAACCTGTTTGCAATGGGCCTCCCGACATGTGGCGGCGGATGCCATTATTGCTTCAACCACCTCCACCATACTGGTCGATGATCTGCTCGGTTTTGTGAGCAACCCGCAACGGTTCGTAAATGCACATTGGTTGAACCCGGCCTATTTGATGCCTCTGGTGGAAGTCAGTCGCAGCGATTTGACTTCCAGTGATACTCTAGATCGTCTGCTTGGTTGGCTCAAAGCCATTGGCAAGGTGCCGGTATGTATGAAGGCTTCACCGGGCTACATCGTGCCGCGAATTCAGGCTTTGGCGATGAACGAGGCTGCCCGCATGGTTGAAGAAGGTGTGGCCAGCGCTGAAGATATCGATAAGGCCATCAAGGTTGGGTTCGGCATTCGCTTTGCAACCCTGGGTCTGGTGGAGTTCATAGACTGGGGGGGCGGAGATATTCTGTATCATGCCAGCCGTTACCTGTCTGAGACGCTGGACAAGGACAGATTCAAAACCCCGCAAAATGTTGAAGACAATATGAAAAGCGGGCGCAACGGCTTAAGGGATGGCATAGGCTTTTATGATTTTCGTAATATGGACGTGCCCGCTTATCGCAAAGCCCGATTGTCTGAGTTTGTGGGTATTTTGAAACACTTGGATCTTATGCCCACGACTGCGGTGCAATTGGACACCACGGTAGAAAAGGCTGTATAAGGCACTCACCGCAAACGCTACATTGTTGAACTGTTATGTCAGAAACCAAGCTAATCAGCGAAAAAGAATCAGGCGGTTGGACACAAACATTCTTGGAATTTCAATCGACTTTGCGACGTTTACTGGGCAACTAATGACACGCAACAGCCGATTCAGTGGTACCTTGCAAGCCGGGATAGCCGATTACGGTGTCGCTTGCCTATAGAATATCCAAAGGCGTTTCTGTTCAAGTCGGCACCTAACACGGCCTTGAACCAAACCGCCAGTTACGAATACCGATTTGCCAAGCCAATGGAGAACAATGCAGCTTCAGGCAGCCTTAGAGAGCGCTCATTTTGAGAACTTCCATTTTCGTTAGAAGCATTTCTTCAAGAGCTTTTTATTGATTGCAGACTGGCTGCTTCAGCGGATCGAGTTTTCTGAGTGTTTCAAAGCCCGAGCCCTGCCTTGCAAGCATAACTTGCCTGTGGTGGTGGCTTTCGTCGTAACAATGTTTTCTTGGCTGTTACACGATTGGCCAAGGCGCAGCTCATAAACAACCAACTGGCGTTTTTATCAAGACCCCGATGACGCCCCTTGTTAAAGCTGAAATGATGTCCCAATTGAACCTCACCTTTGACCCGGAACTCGGGCCAGTATTCCTCGCTGACCCGGCAGCGCAAGGTCACTTCGGGCCGGTGGCTCCAGCATTCAGGCGGGTGAGGGAGGATCAGCGCTGAGAAAGTAGCCACGGATGCTGTAGACGAAGTGATAGGTACTGTTCACTACCTGACCCGCATCGGTCATTGTCGAAAACGAAAAATCCTGACTTTGCGTAAACATGCTTTGCGGTGTCAGCCCGATGAGCATCTGGTGCGCCCCGTGGCGCGGTAGGTCATCTGGGCCACGCTCCCGGCCCCAACTTCTTCTTGTAAACGTTCAGGTTGCCGTCATAATGACGGGCAGACCTTCTGATAGCCGCGCTGGTCGGCTTCCTCCATCACGTCGACGTGATAGATTGGTGCGAAGAACTCGTCCAGGCAGTGCAACGTCATCAGGCAGCGAAGCAGTCACCGTACAACAATCTTGGCGATCGCTTTTCATCTGAACCCATTGGCTGTTATCCTAGCGGGAATTTCCAGTTGCCGTGCGTCTGCCGTGAGGTAACGTTTGCGCTTTGGGTGCCAGTCACTCGATGTCTGAGCCTGCTTGATGCTCCCACATTCAGCGGTACACCGATGACTATGATCGATACTGCCAAAGCCTGGCCGACTCAAAGACGAGGCCTTCTGGACATTTTTCAATCCACAGCAAAAGGCTCCAACATGAGTAGAGTAATTTTTCGGCATGAAATGCGCTTCATCATCGCGGCTATCCTGGCCGCGTTTGTACCTGGTCTTCATGCCGAACAAGTCGCGCCGTCACATCAAAACACACTGCAGCCTGGACAAAATATCGCCAACTATCTGCAACTTCAATTCGACCAACCATATACGCTGCAGAAACTTTCGGACAATACTTACTGGGTTTCCACGAATTTCTATAGCTCGCTGTTCTACGTAGGTAAAGATGGTGTGCTGTTATTTGACCCACTGGGAACGCGACAAGCCGTTCAGGTTTTACAAGCTATCAGTGATGTTACAGATCTTCCTGTGACTGCCTTGGTTTATTCACACAGCCATCAGGATCATATCGGCGGAGCGAACGTCATTAAAGATGCTGCCAGCAAACGAAACCTGGAGTTACGCATCATTGCAACCGACAAAACCGCCAATCAGCTGAAACGCTTTACCAAAACGGACGTTCCACCCGTCACTGAGGTTATCAGCTCCCCTGCTGGTGAGTTCAAATTTGAAAACCTGATCGTGCAGGTGACCACTCCTGAATTGTTTTTGCATTCACTCGATAGTTCGCTTTTCTATCTGCCGGCTGAGAGAGTGATCAATATCGTGGATGTTGTGGAGCCTGATGACTTGCCTTTTACCAAATTCGGCGGGGTTATCGACATCAAATCATACCGGGACTCCATGAATGAGCTTCTGGCCATGGAGTGGGATTTCCTGAACGGAGGTCACTTCAACGTTGGCACTAAGGATACGATCAGAGGATTTCTGGCTTATCTGGATGATGTCGAAGCAGCCGTTGACACCGCTCTGAGCCAAAGCAAGCCATTTTATGAATACGTCAATCCTGAAACTTCGGTTGTGAGCTGGTTAGTCCAGCGCAAAGCGGATGTTACAAACGACGCCCGCAAAATTCTCGAACCCAAATATGGGCACTTTGCCAGCTTCGATGATGTTGTGGACAGCCACATCAGCGAAGTTTATCAGCAAAGATTTCATCACAATGAATAACAATTTTTCAGTAGCGGATTCAAAAATTTACTTACTCTGACACGGGTCAGGCATATTCGAGAGGCAAGGCGGTGGTGTACTTGATGCTCTCCATCGCAAAACTAGAGCTGACGTCACTGATTTCAACCTGTTTGATTAACCGCTTGTAAAACCTGTCATAGGCGGCAATATCGGGAACAACTACTCGCAACAAATAATCGATATCTCCGCTCATTCGATAAAACTCCATGACTTCTGGCATGGCGGATACTGTCTTTGCAAAATTGTCTAACCATTTTTCGGTGTGCTGATTAGTTCTGATCGAAACAAATACGTCAACACCTACATTAAGCTTTCCCCGGTCCAGCACAGCAACACGAGATTTAATGACGCCCGCTTTTTCCAGAAGCCGAATCCGGCGCCAGCATGGTGTGGTGCTCAGGCCAATTCGTTCTGCAATGGTTGCGGTGCTGAGAGTCACATCCTGCTGCAAGCACTGCAGGATGCTTTTATCAATGCTATCCATATCGACGTTCTCCCATTGCTGATGAAGCTTTTAGGTTCGGGCTGCGCGCAACTCCTTTATGAACGCAAGAACGGCTCACTAGCTAAAATAAAGGTAAAAGCCAAACTTAGTCGCTGCGCCAAACTAGTATATTAGAACATGCATGCTAAGCTATTGGCAAAGTCTAGTTTACTTTGCTAGAAAAGACGACATTTTTAGGTTACTTTGCAATTAGTCATTTCATTGAATGAGTTAAAATAGATTAGAAAATGCGGTACTCCGATTGACCAAACTAAAGGCGAAGAGCACGATTATGAACAAACATCACGGATTTTTTGCCATCTTGCTGCTTGCATTTCAAAGTAGCGCTGTAATTGCGCAGGGTGTCCTGGAAGAGATTCTCGTGACTGCAACCAAACGCGAGATGAACCTGCAGGACGTACCCCTGTCCATTGAAGTTGCAACGGGGGAACACATCGAGAATTTTCGCATCGTCGATCTGACCGACCTGTCTGCTTCAATTCCGAACTTTACGGTCGGCGAGAACCTAACCATGCAGTCAATTACGATGCGCGGTTTCGGTTCTGGTCAGGAACGCAGTTTCGAACAATCTGTCGGAATGTTCATCGACGGGATTTACATGCCCAGGGGACGACAGTATCGCGGGCCGTTCCTCGATATAGAACGCGTGGAAGTAGTGAGAGGTCCGCAGGCTGTATTGTTCGGTCTCAACTCCACTGCAGGCGCAGTCAGTATTGTGAATCGACGGACTCGTCCGGGGGATGCTTTTACTGCTGATTTGACAGCCGACTATGAGCTTGAGTACGGCGGCCCGAGCGCTACTGTCGTCATGGGTGGTTCGCCGCACGAAACCCTGGGTCTTCGCATCGCTGCTCAAGTTACTGAAAGGGAGGGTTTTTTCGAAAATGCTACCAGTGGTCGCGATGAGCAGGATATGAGTCAGCAAGTTCTGCGCATCAGCGGCATCTGGGAGCCCAGCGACAAAGTAAGCGTTGACGCAAAATATGAGTATGCAAGTTACGACGTCGATGACACCCCGGGCGAGGCATTTGGCACGCCAGCGACAAATTCGTTTGAGCCCAATGATGGCGTTCTCAATTGGAGAAATTCGCCGGATCTGGCGTTGATTACAGCGTATGGCGATCATGCATTTCGCTCAGGAAATGAGGCGGGCGTATTTGCCGAGTCGCATAACCTTTCCGCCAAAGTCGACATAGCCATTGGAGAAAACACACTGACCCTGCTGGGAGGTTATACCGAGCTGGACTATGACATGGTACTTGATGTCGATCGGAGCCCCGTTCCGTTTCTCGCAGGTGCGATTGAAGAAAGCTACGACCAAACCAGCTTCGAGGCGCGTTTTGAGTCAGCCACTGGGGGTCGTTTTGAATATCTTGTCGGCGCGTATTATCAGGAAAGCCAACTCTATAATGCGAATATTACCATCCAGAATCTTGCAGCCAGGAGACTCCCATTCCCGCCTGGTAACAATACCTCATACTATGATCTGGACTCAGATTTGTGGTCAACATATGCTCAGGGCACCTACAACTTTCATGAGCGGGCTCGTGTAACAGCTGGCCTCCGCTACGTGGATGAGAGCAAATCTGTCGAGCGAAATCGACTCTGTGGAGTATATCTCCCGGATGTTGGATTCGTGCCAAGCATCGGCACACCCCCTAATGCGAGTTGTCCCAATGCATTGTCTTCAAACGGTTTTATGGCTGATCGCAGTTCGGAACACTGGATGCCTGAGATTATCGGGCAGTGGGATGTGGATGAGAACAACATGTTTTACGCCAAGTGGGCCAGCAGTGATAAAGGCGGTGGATTTGCCAGTGATACGAACATCGGTCCCAATGGCGTCGAATTCGATGACGAAAGTGCTACGGGTTATGAAGTAGGACTGAAGTCAACGGTTGCAGATGGCAGAGGGCAGCTCAATCTCGCTTTTTTCTACACCGAGTTCGATGACCTTCAAGTCAAAACAAGCGCAACCGTCAACCTGCCGAATGGTGGTGTGACTTTTGCACCCATCGTAGGTAACGCCGCGAAGGCAAGCTCAGAGGGTGTCGAGATTAACGGCACTTGGGCCGTTACTGAAGCTCTGACCATGGGCGCATCTTTTGCAATCCTGAATGCACAATATGACGAATTTAATCGTTCAAGCTGCAACTCTGCTAACGCAGCTACTGCCGATCCTGTCTCCCGCCTTTGCGACCTTGGTGGTCAGGAATTGCCTTACGCTCCGGATTGGTCAGGTAATGTATTTGCTGATTTTGAGCAGCCAATCAACAGCGCGTTGGTGTTCAAATCCGGAGTGCAAGTATCCTTCAGCGATGAGTACTTCACCAATCCTACACTCGATCCGATTGGACTCCAGGACGGATGGACACGGGTTGATTTGAGACTGGGTGTTGCAGCAGCCGATGATCTCTGGAGCGTGATGCTGATCGGTCGCAATATTACTGATGAAGCGGTTTTGGGAGGCTCCACGACCTTACTCGGTTACGCAGTTGGTTATCTCGAGCCGCCCCGGACTGTGCTGATTGAAGGGCGTTACCGGTTCGGTAAGTGAAATTGAATGTGGCAGCCAACACTAGGGGCCGCAATCGCCTGGAAATTTTAGGCGTCAGAACCATTTTTTATCGAGGCGGTACGATTCCGCTTTAGAAGCATCAATTTTGACAAGTTAACAAGGTTAACCAGAGAGGATGGAAAATGAAATCAAGGATATTTAGAAAAGCTGCACCCTTGGGTGTGTTCGCCATATTGATCTGTGGATCGATCGTTGCACAGGCCACTGAAGATCTCAGCTACCTCGGTGAGAACCTGAAAGCTCCCGCCGTAGTCTTGCTTCTGGACGATACTCACCCTGTCACGGACAAACTGGCTGGCAAAGTAATTGAGCTGCACTATCCCAAATCGCAAATGGGAGTCCGCTTTCTGGATGGTAAAAATCTGGCTTGGCAGAGCATCAGCAGTCCAGACAGGGAAGGAAAAGCAACCCCTTATGTGGCATTCGAAATTGCTGAAAACATTTACTATGTCACTTGGGTAAACCCCAGTTCACATGGCGATTCGGACACTTTCTACGACGATAACTATCTGATCACCATCATATTGGATTTCAATAAAATGGTTTTGACCGAGTCTTTCATGAGTCCGAATAAGGAAGGGGTTACTCAGTTAAAAGTCATGCAGGCCAAGCTGGTCAGCAAGGGCTAAAACTAACCGCATCCACTTCCCTTTACAAATTTATGGGGAAGTGGATGCGCGGCTGGCGTTGCAAGCGCCAGAAATTGCCGATGGCTGGGCGCCTACCGGATTCCGGGTGGTCTGCCGAGGGTAACCCGATAACATGATGCTCCGAATCACTCTTTTCTGTTTGATCTTACTGCCGTTGAGTGCAATCGCCGAGTCCGGACATCGCTTCATGAAGCAGCTGCCAGATGACCCCAAGGCACACCGACGCTGGGGTATCACGGTTGACTATTTCAACATGGATCAGGCTTACAAAGTAAATAAGTTCATGCTGGGATCGCAGGACGAGGCCATCATGGATTTATCGCAAATCGATGCGCACAATGACACGCAACAATTAAGTCTCAAACTCGATTTCTGGCCGACGCGTTATCTCAATATCTTTGGAATTCTGGGGCGCGCCGATGCTGATACCATTATTGACTTGGACTATGTAAGCTCAGCGAACCCGTTGAAAATCACCTCTGAAGGTACGCTTTTCGGCGCAGGTTTCACCCTGGCGCGTGGTGGCAAGAGTTGGTTCTCTTCGTTCAATGCCACGCTTACCGAATCCAGAATGAATGGTGACATTGAGTCATCGGTCAGAAACTTGACCATCCAGCCCAGGCTGGGTTTGGTCAAAGGCAAGATGACCTATTGGGTCAGCGCCATTTATCTGAAAACCGATGAGGAGCACAAAGGCTCGGTTGAATTGCCCGCCCTGGGCGCAATCCCTGTTTCTCTCGTTCTCGCTGGTGAGTACCCATGGAGTGCGGGTCTTGGCGTGGGCCATGTTTTCAGCCCCAAAGCGATGATGTTCATCGAGCTTGGCCTGGGCCGTCGCGACCATCTTCAGTTCAGCTCCACTTATAGATTTTGAACGTGGCATAGCTAAATCTGAGTTTTGAATTCCTGCGTAAAGAGGTTGTGGGTGCGGACACGCTGGTTAGCACTCCGTTCGGCCAGCGCATCATGGGCTATGCAGACTACACCGCCTCCGGACGTTGTTTGTTCCTGGTCGAACGATATATGCAAAACCTGCAACGTATCTATGCAAACTCACACACCGAGGATGACATCAGCGGTCGCTCCATGACTCATTTGCTGGAGGAAGCTGAAGCTGTGATCAAGCGCTCTGTCAATGCCGGATCCCATGGGCGGATCGTACCGGTTGGTAGCGGCGCCACCGGCGCCATCGACAAGTTCCAGCAAATCATCGGAGTCATGCTACCACCCGCCACACGGCAACGTCTTGATGACTTGCTCGGGCGGGCCTTGGGCGAAGCTGATCGTTTGACGTTTGATACTTTTGTACGTTGCCATCAACCCGTGGTATTCGACGGGCCATACGAGCATCATTCCAACGAGGTGTCTTGGCGCCAGGGGCTGGCCAGCGTAATCGACGTTCCGCTGGATCGGGAAGGATGTACTGACCTTTGTGCCCTCGAGGCTTTGCTGAAAGATCCTGCATACCAGGGACGCATGCGCATCGGCTCCTTTTCTGCTGCCTCCAACGTCACCGGCATGCGTTCGCAGGTACACGAGATCGCTGCCCTGCTGCACCGCTATGACACCCTCGCCTGCTTCGACTTTGCTGCAAGCGCGCCTTATGTTGAGATTGACATGAATCCGCCCCTGGGGAAGTGCCCTGGAGATGCTGCGTTGGATGCGGTATTCATTTCACCGCACAAATTTCTGGGTGGACCGGGGTCAAGTGGTGTGCTGGTTTTTAATGAACGGCTCTACCATGACGAACTACCTCCGACTGTTGCGGCAGGAGGAAGGAGGAACTGTGGATTATGTCGGGCCAGTCAATCAGGACTTCATCCGTGACATCGAAGCACGGGAGAAGCCCGGCACTCCGGGCGTGTTGCAGATTCTGAAGGCAGGATTGGTCTTCGGTATAAAGGACCGAATTGGTGTAGCAGTGATCGAAAGTCGCGAACACGAGATATTGAAGCGCGTGGTCGATAGCTGGCTGGGGCATCCTGGAATCGAAATCCTTGGCAACCCTGACCCAAAGCGTCGCATCTCCATCGTTTCATTCAATATTCGCAATTCCTGCGGTTTATATTTGCACCCCAAGTTCGTCACCACTCTGTTGAATGATCTGTTTGGTATTCAATCGCGAGCCGGGTGTTACTGCGCCGGCCCTTACGGACACAAATGGATTCGCCGGGACTACTCGGGCATAAGGCTTGCTGGTGCCGGGTCATCCTGCACTAAGTAATGGATGACATCGAAGTTGACTTCATCACAAATGCAGTCAAGTTCGTGGCCGAACAAGGCAAGCACTTTCTGCCACTGTATGGGTTCGATCTTATGACCGGTGCCTGGAGACACAAGCAGGACCACGTTCCCCTGGAATCATTCTCGCTGGACGCTGCGCTGGAATGCTGCGGGCCTGATCAAAGCGCGCTGAGCCGGTCGGAGCGTTTTGCGCATTACACGTCCAGTCTCGCGGAAGCCCGACGTCTGGCCACCGAACTGGCCTCACGCTTCAGCGGTCCCGAATCCTCCCTGGATGAGGGGCCTGAGCAACTGCGCTTTTTCATGCTCCCCAAGGTCAGCCCGGCGTAACTCAAATTCGCGGCAATCCTCAAGCCACAGCCCCGAGATAGGCCGCCACCACCCGAGGGTCGGCCGCGAGCTCGCTGGCAGGTCCGGACAGCACCACCTGGCCCTGGTCGAGAACATATGCGCGGTCCGCCAGCCCGAGGGCAAGACGAGCATTTTGCTCGACAACCAGAACGGCTGTGCCGCGGGAGCGGATTTCGGCGATGAGCGCAAATATCTGCCCGACAATGCGCGGCGCTAGGCCCAGCGAGGGCTCATCGAGTACAAGCAAGCGCGGTCGACCGATCAGGGCGCGGCCAATGCACAACATCTGCTGTTCGCCGCCCGACAGAGACCCGGCGAGCTGCGCCCGGCGTTCATGCAGCACGGGAAACAACCTTTCGATCTCGTCCAGCCGCTCGGCAAATGCCGCGGCTGAAAGGGTGAGTCCGCCGGCGCGCAGATTCTCGATCACCGGCATGTCGCCAAAAAGTTGTCGGCCCTCAGGGGACTGGGCCAGTCCTCGGGCAACTATGGTGTGAGGCGGCAGACCGCCAATCGGACCACCGTCGAAATCTATGGTGCCGGACGTCGGCCGATAGAGGCCGGAGATCGTGCGTAGAAGCGTGGTCTTGCCAACGCCATTGCGCCCGAGAACGGTGACGATCTCACCCGCAGCAACGGCCAGATCTATGCCGCGCAAAATGCCACGGCCTTGCAGTTCGACTTTCAGATCGACTACGTTCAGCAGCGTCATGGCGCAGTGCCCAGATAGGCAGCCTGAACCGCCGGGTCGGCACGCACAGCGGCGGGAGTGTCGTCGGCAATTTTCTGCCCGGTTTCCAGCACCACAATACGGTCGCACAGCCGCATCACCATAGGCATGTCGTGCTCCACCAGCAGGATCGTCAGACCACCGGCGCGCAGCGCCAGCAGGCGTTCGCAGAGGTCTGCTGTCTCGCCCTCATTCAGACCGGCAGCCGGTTCATCCAGCAGCAGTAACTGCGGTTCCAGGGCGCAGGCGCGGGCAATTTCCAGCAGCTTCTTTTCGCCGTAAGCGAGGTTGCCTGCAGGCTGGTCCGCCTGGTCCAGCAGGTCGAAGCGTCGCAGCGCTTCCAGCGTCGCCTCGGCAATGCGCTCGTCGCGGGCTCGGCTAAGCCAGGGCAGAAGCGTAGCGGTCAGACTCACTCCATGGCATCCCACGGCGCCGACTGAGACGTTGTCGAAAACCGTGATGTCAGAAAATACACGGAGATTCTGGTATGTGCGGGCCAGGCCAAGCCTGGCAATGTCGACGGGGTCAAGTCCGGTGATGTCGCGACCAAGCAGGTGGACCCGACCAGATGTTGGGCGAAGCGCCCCAGCTATGCAATTGAACAGCGTTGTTTTACCTGCGCCGTTCGGGCCGATCAGCCCAACCAGTTCACCGCGCGCGACTGTGAAGGAAACATCGTCTACAGCGCGCAGACCGGCAAATTGCTTGACCAGTTCGACAACATCCAGCAATGCCATTACTGTCGCCGTGACCAGGTAGTGTTAGGCAATAGCCGGCGGACAAGGGCAAGAGCACGGACCTCGGAATACAGACCACGCGGCAATAACAAGATGGCGAAAAACAGAATGAGACCGAGCATCATGATGCGGAAATGTCCGAATTCCCGTAGCATTTCTGGCAGCAGCGCCATCAGCAAGCCGCCGATTATCGCACCAGGCCAACTACCCAAGCCACCCACGACAATGCCGGTGAGAATCAGCGCGGACTCCAGCAACACGAAATTGTCCGGGCCGATGAATTGGTTGATGTGGGCGTAGAGCGCACCGGCGCCGCCGATGAGGCAGGCATGCAGTGCATAGGCCTGGGCCTTTAGCAGCCGCGGTGAGAGTCCCATGGAGCGTGCGCATTCTTCGTCCTCGCGCACGGCACGCAAAGCGTTGCCGTAAAACGAATGCATGCAACGATGGACCACCCACAAGACCACACAGGCATAGCCCGCAGTCACGAAATACGGGCCCAGGTTCTCGCCCAGGGGTAGTCCGAAGAAATCCAGGGCGGGAATGCCGCGATAGCCCATAGGGCCTTGGGTCACATCACTCCAGTTCAAAACAATGGTGTTAAACGAGATCGCAAGCCCCATAGTGGCCACGGCAAAAAATATGCTGACCAGCCGCACCAGCGCAAAGCCTATCACCACGCCAATGGCGGTGGCTACCCCCATGGCAAGCAGCAAGGTATAAGGGAAACCGATTCCAAATTGCACCGAAGCGATGGCTGCGACGTATGCGCCGAGCCCATAGAATACAGTGGCATCGAGTGCCAGCAGGCCGGCTGTGCCGGTTAACAGATTGAGCGCCGCGCAAAGTGTCACGGTGATCAGCGCGAGTTGTGCCAGCCTCGCGACGTAGGCGCTGCCGACCAGACCGAGCAACACAGGCACGATGGCGAACACC